>Ga0207667_10001800_pt1 | contig 27004 bp, 12 predicted proteins | sample KBSCornC52_FD_184301 | JGI IMG/M metagenome (GOLD analysis project Ga0207667, IMG submission 184301) | Corn rhizosphere microbial communities from Kellogg Biological Station, Michigan, USA - KBS Corn C5-2 (SPAdes) (version 2) | ecosystem: Host-associated > Plants > Roots > Rhizosphere > Soil ...
ATAAAAGGAATATTATTTTGGGCGGCGGCGTAGCGGATCACTTTGATAAATTCATCGGTGGCATGATCAAAATTTTCTTCGCCCGATTTTCCTTCTACCCCGTAATCTAAAATGACATGTACATTAAACTGTCCCAACTTTTCGGCGACGGCAGAAGTTTCCTGGAGTGTTTCCCCGCCAACAAACTGGCTAAAAATCGTTTTCCTGATCAATCCTTTTACCGGCAATCGTAATTTAAGCGCTAAAGGCGTGAACCATAAACCCAGTTTTACAAGCCACGGTTTTCCCATAGATTGAAAAAGGAATTTAGCGCGTTTGAGTTCTTTAGTCGTTTTATAAGCAAAGGCTGTTTTGGTATCTTCAAAAGAAATATTCATTCGTAATTTTTAAAAAAAATCGAAATTCTGAAAATGAAAGGAGATTACCAAAACAGTGAATGCTGATATTGATCAGGAAAAGTGCTGATTATTACGATTTTTTTCTAATCGTAGCCCGAATGGTTACCGTTTTAAATTTAAAGTGATCTTGGAGTATGTGCTGTCATCGTCAAAAACTTTACTGTACAAACTGGCAGAATTGGCTGTTAATGATTGAATGTCAAATGTATCAATATCTATCACAACTTTATTGTTGTTTAAAATTTGGTAAGCAGAAGTATCAGTAATGCTGGCTACAGATGAATATACTTTATGATCACTTCGGAAATCGACGTAATCTGCCGGGGTTCCGGTATAATTAATCGTATCCACACCTATTCCATTTTCAACATCAATGATATTTTCATTTACCAGTGACCATTTTCCGACCAGGGAAGGAGAAGAAGGTTTATCATTATTTTTTTTGCAGGCGGCAAAGATTAAGATGGATACTATTGCCACATAAAGAATACTTTTTTTCATTTTTTTAAATTTTAAGGGTCATAAATTGTTTTCTCCACGTTGAATGAATTTTAATTTCAGCCACGCTTTTTATTTCAGTGTTTTTTCAAAAAACAAATTCAAAATTACCACGTAGTATGTTGGAGGAAAATGGAAAATCCGTGATGTTGTTCATGGATTTCCTTTTAATTTCAAGATGAATAATCCGTCAAATTCGTCAAATTTTAATACAACAAATAAAGAAATATATCGATTTCATATTCCCACGACAGCAAATACTTATTAGTAAATTATCAGCTTAACGGCATTTTCTTAACTTTGATAAAAATAAAAAACATGTCTACAGAAGTTTTATCACCCTCCGCAAAAGAAGAAACTACAACCGATTTTTTGCCTTTGATGGGAACCGATTATGTAGAATTTTATGTGGGAAATGCAAAGCAGGCGGCCCATTATTATAAAACCGCTTTTGGCTTTCAATCTTTGGCCTACGCCGGACCTGAAACCGGTGTGAAAGACAGAGCCAGTTATGTGGTGAGACAAAATAAACTGACTTTTGTGCTCACTACTCCGATAAGGGAAAATAATGAAATTGCCCGTCATATTGCAAAACACGGAGATGGAGTAAAGGTTCTGGCATTGCAAGTAGAGGATGCCACCACCGCGTGGGAAGAAACGACAAAACGCGGCGGTAAAAGCTACCTGGAACCAACGACTTTAAAAGACAATGAAGGCGAAGTAGTCATGAGTGGCATTCATACTTATGGCGATACGGTTCATTTATTTATCGAAAGAAAAAATTATTCCGGTGTATTTATGCCCGGTTATAGAAAGTGGGAAAGTGTTTACAATCCGCCATCAACCGGACTGTTGTACGTAGATCATTGTGTAGGAAATGTGGGCTGGAATCAAATGAATCCGTGGGTGAAATTTTATGAAGATGTGATGGGATTTAAAAATATTCTCAGCTTTGATGATAAGGATATTTCTACAGAATATTCGGCTTTAATGAGTAAAGTAATGAGTAATGGCAATGGTTATGTAAAGTTCCCGATCAATGAACCTGCAGAAGGAAAAAAGAAAAGCCAGGTGGAAGAATACCTGGAGTTTTACAATGGGGAAGGGGTGCAACATGTGGCGCTGGCCACGCATAATATCATAGAAACAGTAACAGCTTTAAAAAACCGTGGAGTTGAATTTGTAAAAATCCCTGCCTCCTATTATTCAACCGTCTTAGATCGTGTAGGTCACATAGATGAAGATTTGAAACCGCTTAGCGACCTTGGAATTTTGATCGACAGAGATGATGAAGGGTACTTGTTACAAATATTTTCAAAACCGGTAGAAGACCGGCCCACATTGTTTTTTGAGATCATTCAAAGAAAAGGAGCAAAGAGTTTTGGCAAAGGAAATTTTAAAGCGCTTTTTGAAGCAATTGAAAGAGAACAGGCTGAAAGAGGAAACCTTTAGAAGGTGACAACAAAGCACAAAAAATACGTTAAGAAATTTTAAACGGCTTTTTCATTCAATAAAAAAATTAATTTTACGTTTTTAGAGTCAAACAACTGTTACGAAAATGTCCGGCAGAGTTTATAGAAATCTTTTTCTTTCTTTCATTTTTTCATTTGCATTGGTGATTGCAAACGCACAAAATTCTTATTTACCAGTAAGAGATGTTTCTTTTAAAATGCAAACTACCCTCGCAATCCGGATGGATTCACTACAAAAAGAATTTAAAGCCAAAGGACTTGAATGGCCGGTACGATATATGTTTATTCGCAGTTTTAAATACGACGGACAACTGGAAGTATGGGTAAAAAATGCAGCCAAAGAAAAATACAAACTGTTTAAAACTTACCGTGTTTGTTTGTTAAGTGGAGCAATGGGCCCCAAAAGAATGCAGGGTGATTACCAGGTGCCTGAAGGTTTTTATTATATCAATGAATTTAATCCGAGAAGCAATTACCATTTGGCTTTGGGTTTAAATTATCCAAACGCATCTGACAAAATTTTGAGTGATTCTCTGAGGCCTGGAAATAGTATATATATTCACGGCAGTTGTGTCTCTGTTGGTTGTATTCCGGTAACAGACGAGGATATTGAAGAGATCTATCTGATGGCGAGTTCTGCAAAGGCAAATGGCGAAGATTTTATTCCGGTACACGTTTTTCCGGTGCGCTACGATAGAAAAAAATCGCTTGAATTTTTTGAAAATTATACACGAAATAATCCTTCGCTTGAAAAATTTGGTTTACAATTAAAGGCAGCTTTTGATAAGTTTGAAGCGACCAAAGAAGTCCCACTTGTAATGGTAGATCGTAAAGGAGCTTATGTGATCGATTGATTTATAAAGACTGACCTCATTATTTTTTTGAATGTTTCCTTAATAAATCAATCATTTCAGAACCGGCAAGAAGAAACCCTCCTACTCCATAAACTTCAGTGCTGTTGCCATCCACCAGTTCCGGCTTTTCTCCAATCTGTTGCACATTCCCTAACTTTCCATCGGCGTGAACAGATGAGGTTAATGCCCCCCATGCTTTTTCAATAACCGGGTTGTATTTTTCATAAGAAAGCAATCCATGATTTACACCCCAGGCAAGCGCATAACAAAAAAATCCGGTTCCGCTGGTTTCTTTTGCCGGATAACTTGCAGGATCAAGGAGCGCTGCATGCCACGTGCCGTCAGCGGTTTGAAGTGACGCAATTTTAGCAGACATATTTTTATACAAATCCTCGAAACGTATGCGGCCGCGATAATTGGAAGGCATATTTTGTAACATTCTCACCAAACCGGCAAGTACCCAGCCATTTCCGCGCGACCAGAACATTTTTTTCCCGTTTGCTTCTTTTGAATTGAAATACCGGCTGTCGCGCGTATATAAATGTTGGGTAGAATCATAGAGATAATCGGTCGTTTTCCACCAAAGTTTTGAGGCGATATCCAAATACTTTCTTTTTCCCGTTGCCGTATAAAGATATGCGAAGGATGGCGGCCCCATAAATAACGCATCACACCACGCCCACTCGCGATTGGCAATACCATTTTTCCATTCAAGAGATTCATTATGCGGCATCGCAATTATCGAATCAGCCTGCGCTTTCCAATCTGCAATCATTTTTGGTTCTTTATACAAAGAATACATTTGGGAAAACATTTGCGCTACACAATAATCATCCGCCATGGTTCGCCTTGGACCGGTATTCCAACCGATATCTTCCCCGATATCGTACATGGCTTTGCTGTATTTTGCTTCCTTTGCAATTTTAATCAATGCCATATATCCCGCATAGGCAGCACCATTAGTCCAGTCGTATTTAGGCCACCTCATACCATTTTTATCCCAGCTATTCAATTGCCAGTCAGCCACTTTTTCCATGATTTTCAACGTGGAATCTGCACGGGAATTATTTTGAGCAATTGATTTTTTACTTAGAAAGAAAGCAAAAAACAGAAAAGCTAAAAGGATATATTTTTTCATGAATCTTTGATTACACTTAAAGAAATAAACACTGGTGATTTTTACAGAATATAATTTATTTCAAATCATTTATCTCACACATATCCATATCTCCATAGTCAAGATTTTCACCGGCCATGCCCCAGATAAAAGTATAGTTGGAAGTACCAGCACCGGCATGAATACTCCAATTGGGAGAAATGACCGCTTGTTCATTCTGCATCCAGATGTGCCTTGATTCCTGTGGCTCGCCCATAAAATGGCAAACGGATTGTCCTTTTGCCACTTCAAAATAGAAATATACTTCCATCCTGCGGTCGTGTGTATGGGCAGGCATCGTGTTCCACACGCTTCCCGGTTTTAATTCGGTCATTCCCATTTGAAGCTGGCAGGTTTCGATCACAGAAGCAACCAAAAGTTTATTTATCGTGCGATGATTTGAATTTTCCAAAGAACCAACCGTTACTATTTCCGCTTCTTTTTTCGTCACTTTTTTTGTAGGATATTTATGATGCGCGGGTGCAGAATTGATATAGAATTTTGCCGGATGATTTTTATCTGCAGAAGAGAAAATCACCTTTTTTGTTTCTTTGCTGATGTACAAAGCTTCTTTAAAATCAAGTTCATAAATTTCTTCGTCCGCTTCGATGGTTCCCTTGCCGCCTACATTGATGATGCCCATTTCTCTTCTTTCCAAAAAATAATCTGCTTTTAAATTATCCGGATCCGGCAACTCAAGATTCTCTAAAACCGGCATGGCGCCTCCGGCGATATAACGATCATAATGCGACAAACAAAGATTCACTTTATCTCCTTCAAAAACTTTTTCCATTAAAAAATTCTGACGCAATTCATCTGTGGTCATTCGTTTTGTTTCCTGTGGACTAGCCGCATAGCGGCTTTCAAAATTTGATTTCATAGTTTATATTTTAATCTTTTAATTTGATTATACTTAAACACTTCATTCGTTTAAAAATAAAATGTTTAGGTTAGTAAACAAAAAAAGGAATGTGGAAGCATTCCTTACATAATACATTTCAAATACAATGCTCATTTATTTGATCACTTCATCAAGCTTTTTTTCCAATTCCTCGCCCCTGATATTTTTTGCAATTATTTTTCCACTTGGATCAAGTAACAGATTTTGAGGAATGGCGCGAATACCATATTCTTTGGCAACTGCGTTGTCCCAAAATTTCAAATCGCTTACATGTGTCCAAGCCAGGCCATCTTTATGAATGGCGTCTAACCAGGATTGTTTTTTGCCGGGTCTGTCGAGTGAAACACTCAGCACAGTGAAGTTTTTATCCTTATAATTGTTGAATGCTTTTACCACGTTTGGATTTTCTGCACGACAAGGGCCGCACCAGCTTGCCCAAAAATCAAGCAATACATATTTACCTTTAAAATCCGAAAGAGAAACCGGTTTTTCCAGTGTATCGTTCTGCGTAAAATTCATGGCATAAGCGCCTATGCCGGTTTTTTTTGCTGTCTCAATTCTTTTTTTAAATGCAATTCCGGAAGGAAGATTACGGGTGGTGGGGGGTAATTTTTTAAATAGTGGCTCTACTTTATTTGCATCAATATCATATCCTGCGTACTGTTCCAAAACATACAAAGCAATGGGGGAATTTGGATTTTCCGTCAAATATTGCCGGTATACCTTTTCATCTTTTTCTTTTGAAATCTTATCAAATTCTTCTTCCACATTTTTCATTCCCGCAGTATCTTTTGAAGTATAATACTGCCTGTATTGATTGCTCAAAGCTTCCTCTTTCTGATTATATGGTTTTTCTAATTTTCCCAATGCTTCAAAAGCTTTCTGGGATTTTGAACCACTTATTTTAGCAAGAGGCAATGAATCCCTGATCGTGATATTCATCGTTCCGGGTTCTATGAATAATTCCGTTCTTTCTATATGCGGCCTTTGTTCATCAGCATTTGAAGCAAAACGGACCATTAAACTGGCAAACGTAGGTTCACTGATCTTTTCAGTAAAATGAAATTTGTCATTATTCAATTTCGTGCTATCCGTAATTCTTTCATCGCCGGATCTGAAAGTTAAATATACCATTTGCACAGGTTCGGAAAAGTGCATCGTTCCGCTAATGTTTACTTTTTGTGCGGTTGAAGAAGTGAACGTAAAAGCAGCAAGTGTAAGGAGGAAAAAAATGTTTTTCATTCGATATTTATTTATATTTTTTTCAAATATAATTTAAAAATTTATTCACGCATATTTCAATTCCTGTAACAACCTCTCGACCGATTATTTTAATTTTTAGAAACATAAAAATCAAAGATATAAATCGTGATTATTTATTTCTTTGTCGACACAGAACTATCAATTTGTTATTGGTAAAAAAGTAAACTCCCATTTTACCGGGTTCTGCCAGTCTTTTCCTTTAAAACTACCAACAGGCGCTTTTATCAAAACATCATTCCAGCCTTTATGCAAAAGTATTCTTGTCGGTTTCCGGTAAGAATATCCTTCATCCGTCAATGGAATTTCGGAATTGCCTTTTTGGCCTGCATATTCCCAATGTGGCGGAGCGATCAAGGTTCCATTTACCCAAACTTTACTTTGCAAATCATTCCAGGTACCTTCAGCAGGAGTATCGGTTGCAGGCGAGCGCGAAAGATCGTTAAAGCCAATCCAGAAATCACCGGTTTTATCTTCGTCACTCCAGATTTTTGTGCTTGCGTACCAGGTAGTATTTTCAGAAGGATTTTCAATGACACCGCGAATCAAGGGGTACCACCAATGCCTTAAAACAACCGTGCCACCTGTTGCTTTTAAAGGTGGCGAATCTAAAAAGTTTTTATTTTCAGGAGCAAACGATTTAGAAAGATCACCGCCGTTTTTATAAGGGCCAAATAAATCCCAATGCATGTTCATTTGCCGGTGATATGGGAATGGAAGTTTTCGAAAATATTCCTCTTTATGATCCAATAATCTTTGTTCAAATTCTGAAAACTCATTCTCTTCATCACCAGCTTTCACATTGCTGATCCATCCGCTGATCCCACCACCACGCCAGGTTCTTTCGGCAAACGAAATGATTCCGGGATAAACCGAATTCTCTTCAAAAATTTTATTCTTATCCGCTACCCTCCTGTCAGGCCATAAACACAATGTGGCTCCTTTGATGTTTTTATTTTCTTTATCAACATTGCCGATTTGCCTGAAAAAAAGAGTTACCGGCGTTTCCAGCGGATCGATATGATTGAGATAAAGATGGCGCGAATCTATAAATTTGATATCAGAGCTTGCACCTTTTGTTCCATTGTCATCCATCCACAACTGGCGCATCGTTTCCGGTAAAAAGTTTCCCCCCGGCTCCCACCCGATTGTTTTTTTACCAAAACTTTCCATGTATTTAGTTAGCTCTGGTATGAAATTTTTGTTATGAATCTTTACTTCATCACCGCCAATGTGAAAATAAGGAAGGTCATAAGTGGTGCAGAATTCTTTCAAAATATTTTTGAGAATAGCAATGCCCGAATCACTCTGCATGTCAGTGTGCATCGCTCTTTTAAACGCATCACTATGTCCGGGCATATCTATCTCAGGCACAAGTGTGATGTACCTTTCTTTGCAATAACTGATCAGTTCTTTCATGTTTTCCTCTGTGTAATACTGGCCCTTGTCGCGAAGCATATTTTCAGGTATTGTCAGTTGAGGATACAATTTACTTTGCAAACGCCAGGCAATATCTTCTGTAAAATGAAAATGAAAAATATTGAGTTTGTAAAAAGCCATCTCATCAATTTGCTGTTTCAACATGTCCATCGGTTGGTAATTCCTTCCCACGTCCACCATGTATCCGCGCCATGAAAATGCAGGCCAGTCCTTGATGTCACAGTTGTTAACCAATTCACGATCCCGCATTAATTGTTCAAACGTTTGTATAGCATAAAAAATTCCTTGCGGAGTATTAGCGCTCAGAGATACTTTATTACTGCTGACGTCTAACGTATAAGCTTCGTCGTTTAATTGCGGCGCGTTTACTTTTTCAAATTTTAATTCTATATATGGAACTTTATTGCTGACTTGATTTACAATATTTACTTTCCACCCTTTCGCTTCAATTTTTTGTTGCAGCAATTGCGCTTCTTTTTGCAATGATTTATCTTTTACTAAAATATTTTTACAGGCATACAATGGAAAATTCCCATCATTCCATTTTAAAGATTGTGGCAATGGGATGAGCGAAGGTTTTTCATTCAGATTATAAACATACGGGTAAATCAAATGCTTCCAAAGTGCATAACCCGTCCCGAGCAAATGCAGGCCATCATTAGAATACAGCGTATTCATCTTTCCATTGCTGTCGATAAAATAATCATGCAGATTGATATAACGGTAATGGTGAGACGAAGATTCCTTTTCAAGCAGTTTATTCAACGCGTTTATCTTTTCCCCATTTTTGGTATGTGTCGGAAATTTTCCAAATACATCATTTACCGGCAAAATACTCTGAACATATAGAGCAGTAGCGGGTGATTCCTGCCGGACATAATCTGCCATGATCAAAATATTTTTCAGAATGCTATCCACTGCAATTCCGCGGGCAAGGTCATTTGTTCCAATCATCATGAAAATCTTCGCAGGTTTCCTGCGAACAATATCGGCAAATCGATGGATCAGACCGGTAGTAACATCGCCACTGAATCCTCGTGATTTCACATGAATATCATTAAATAATTCGCTCCAAATTGCTCCATCAGTAATGCTGTTTCCAATAAAAACCATGTCATCTTTTGAAACAGGAAGACTTGCAGCAAACGATGCTTTTTGCTGATAATAAGTAGAAAACAAACTGTCGGGATAGACAGGCAATGTAATTTGGGCTGACAAGTTTATACTGATCAAAGTCAACAGCACAAAAGCTATTAACGATTGTATACTATTCCTGCTATACTTTCTTTTAGATTGATTCATTAAAAAAAACGTCTTTTAAATGGACAAAGTTTATTTACATTTTCACCATTCTATTCATCTTTCACACAACGAAAACCGGTATGCTCCAACCCAGTATCAGGGCTGCTTTTCATACGACGCGCCACACGATAGCCACTGCAATAACTATCATTGCATAAAAAACTCCCGCCACGTAAACTTCTTTTAGCTGTATACGGTTCCATTGGATCATTGCTTTTTCCAGGGCCTTTTGGATTGATTGCGACGGCGTTTGCAAAAGATTTATAATACGCTGCATCATACCAATCGCTGCACCATTCCCAAACATTTCCGGCCATATCATAAAGTCCATAACGGTTAGGCATAAATGATTTTATTGGCGCCAGCTTTACAAAGCCATCTTTATCGTCATTGTAATAAGGAAATTTTCCGCCCCATGAATTTGCTTTTGGTTTGCCTTCATTTATCGGTTCATTTCCCCAGGGATAAATATTATTTTCCAATCCTCCTCTTGCTGCAAATTCCCATTCCGCTTCTGTTGGCAAACGTTTTCCTGACCATTTGCAATATGCCATCGCGTCGTACCAACTTACCTGAACGACGGGATAATTTTCTTTTCCTTCAATGTTACTTCCAGGGCCTGCAGGATGTTTCCAGTCAGCACCTTTTACCCAGCTCCACCATTGGCTGTAATCATTCAAATCCACAGGACCGGAAGTTTGATGAAAAACAAGCGAAGCTGCTACCAGCAAACTATCCGGAGGCTTGGGAGTTCCGGGAGGAAGTGTTTTTTTCATCTCTTCCCAATCCGGCTTTTTTTCCGCTGTCGTAATGTAATGAGTAGCTTTTACAAATTTTGCAAACTCTGCGTTCGTTACTTCTGTGGCATCCATCCAAAAGCTATTCAGCTGCACTTTATGCTTCGGATATTCATCGGCGCTTGCCTGTGCATTATCACCACCCATCATAAAAGTGCCACCTTTGATGAACACCATTCCTTTGACAGAAGTATCGCCGTTAAATTTTAAAGAAGAATCAACAGAAGTGGCTGAAAATCTTGCCGGAACCATTATACATGAGGTAGCAGAATCATCCTTTACTGCAATCGCTGTCGATTTACTCTTTTGATTGTTGCACGAAAACAACAGTAAAGCAACAAATACAACCAAATAATATTTTAGAGATAACAGCTTCATTTAATTTTTCTTTTTTGCCAAATTCTTTTTCAGATCGTTCAATAATTTATTGATTTGCCTGCTCACGACTTTTCCATTTTTGTATGCAACAGCACGGATTTCTGAAGCGCCTTTGGGAATATCTAATGGTTCACCGCAATAATTCGGATAAAAATTATCCGGATCTGTGCCATCAAAAGTATAATAAATAGTAAGGCCGGGCATTTCAGTGGTCAATTCTATTTTCATTGAATCATCTGTACCTTTTATCGCAGTGACAATCGGATCGTACACGCTTCTTGAATATTTTACAGAGTCTGCATCCAGGTATGAAAAATGCTGTTCTACACGATTGGCAAAATCGTTCCAGCTGCGCGAAGATTTTGGCGACCACAAAACTTCGGAAATCGCCATCGCCCTCGGCCAGGTCATGTATTCCAAATGGCGATAATGGGGTATTTTTTCTGTCCACGTGCTGGCCTGTCCGCCAAGAATTAATTTGGGATCCACACCACCCGGCACCGGCTCAAACTTATAACAGGTGCTCAATCGCAGCAATCCGGGGCCAAACGGTTCTACAGAAGCATCGCCTTGTTTGCGACTGAGATAAGTTTCGAGTATTGGCGTCATGATCACTTCATGTCCCTGCTTCGCCGCTTCAATTCCGCCTTTCATTCCGCGCCAGCTCATCACTACCGCTTCCGGCGCCAAACCTCCTTCCACAATTTCATCCCAACCGATCATTTTCTTTCCTTTCGAAATGATCAGCTTCTCCAGTTTTTTTTCAAAATAACTTTGCAATTCAGCAGCCGTTTTAATTCCTTCTTTTTGCATCAATGCGATGTCTTTTGGATCTTTCATCCAAAACTGCCGGTTGGCTTCATCGCCTCCTGTATGTATATATTGATAAGGAAAAAGCTGTGCAACCTGTGTAAATATTTTATCCAAAATCAGCCATGTAGAATCATTGGCAATGCAGAGAACATCATCTAAACTGTCGGGAGTATATTGAGGCGAAACGTTATATTGTTTTTGCGTACACGAAAGATTGGGATAAGAAGCAATGAGCGCAAGACTGTGAGCAGGCACATCAATTTCCGTAAGGATCTGGATAAAACGTTGCTTGGCATAACTGACAATTTCATTGATATCATCCTGCGTGTAAAAGCCGCCATCAGTCGCTTTTTCATTCGGCTGCGGCTCTTCAAACGTTCCCCATTGGCCGGTTCTCGGCACGCGCCACCCACCGATACTTGTCAGTTCTGGCAGGCCTTTGATTTCAATTCTCCAGCCCTGGTCATCTGTCAAATGCCAGTGAAACACATTGAATTTATATTTCGCCATTTCATCAATGTATTTTTTTATAAAATCTTTCGAAAAGAAATGCCGGCTTACATCGAGCATCATTCCACGATAACCAAAACGCGGATAATCGGTGATAACAACAGAAGGAATTTTTAAAGAAATATTTTTTGTTTGTGCCTGAATGTTAGATGGCGGAAGAAGCTGCATCAGCGTTTGTATTCCATAAAAAAGCCCGTGCGCTGTATTTGCAGAAAGAATGATTTTTTTTGGAGAAATCTGAATATTATAGCCTTCATTTCCTAATGAAGCATTGCTTTTGTTTTTGATTTGAAGCGCAATTGCATTTGCTTGTGCAGAAGCGTTTTCTTTTTTTGCAACAAAATGAAAACCAAAAGATTCATTAAGCATTTGAGCAAGAAGAGAAGCAATATCGGAAGACTTTGAATCAGCCATGACGTGGGTTTCATCGTTCAAAACAAACGCTCCGTTTTGCGGCGAAACAGAAACAGGTTCGGGAATAATGTGAAATGGGTTCGCCTTTTTTAAATTCTGCGCAAAAGAAATGCAGGAAAAAAATACAAGGAAAAATAAGACCAATAACCTCTTTTTCATTTGCTACAGATTTTTAAAACTCTTTTTTTAATCAGCGTCAATCGCTTTTATTTTAAACCGGTCAACAGCCGCAGTGGCGTGCTCTTTCTTCATGATCTCTTCCATCTTTTTTACAATTCCAGGATGCTGATCAGCCACATCATGTTGCTCCTGTATGTCGTTATCCAAATCGAATAATTTTATCTTCAGATTTCCTTTGTCGAGATTAAATCTGATTCCTTTCCAACTTCCCAAACGAACTGCCTGCTGACCATTATAACCCGGAAATTCCCAATAAAGAAAAGGATGCTTTTTTTGTTTTTCAGATTGATGAATCAACGTTGGAAGGAAACTGATTCCATCAACATTTTGCGGAGCGGAAATTCCGGTCAGGGCGCATAAGGTAGGCATCACATCCCACGTCGCACACATTAAATCACTTTTGGTTCCGGGTTTAATTTTTCCCGGCCACGAAACAATCAATGGTTCACGAATACCGCCTTCATATAAAAAGCCTTTGCCCCATCCGTATTCATTTTTAAATGGCCCGTTGCTGTCGAAAAACGCACAATCCGCGCCACCTTCATTAGACGACCCGTTGTCGCTTGAAAAGATAATAACGGTGTTGTCGTAAATACCTTCTTCTTTCAGCTTTTTGATTATTTCCCCCACATGCCGGTCGAGCAAAGTAATCATCGCCGCATGTGTAGCACGCGGATAACGGCAAGGCACATAACTTCCACCCAAAAATGGTTTTTCATCGCCAAATTTTTTGTGATAATAATCCACGAGATCAGCCGGAGCCTGCATGGAAGCATGAGGCAGCGGATCAGGATAATAGAGAAAAAAAGGATGCGATTTATTTTTATCAATAAATTTTAATGCAGCTTTAATGATAAAATCCGGCGCATAATCATTCTGTTGATACACTGCATAGTTTGCGGGATCCAGTTGATCTTTATCGGAAGGAAATTTAATATCCGGATCCTGGATTTTATTATTTAAAACAACGCGGAAAGTATTTTCCCAAAGGTGTCCGGGATAATATTGATGATCCTGCCGCTGGCAAAGTGAACCATAGAAATAATCAAATCCCTGGTTGTTTGGAATGCCCGTTGTCATCGGGGAACCCAAGCCCCATTTGCCAACCATAGCAGTTTTATAACCGGCTTTCTTCAAAACTTTTGCAATGGTAACAGTAGAGTCCGGAATTGGCAACTGCCCTTCCAGCGCGGGATTCGCCTCCATCGCTTTAAAGCTCCATACATCACCACGCTCGTCCCATTCATCATTGCCACGAATGTATGCATGCCCTGAATGAAGCCCTGTCATCAATGAATATCTGGACGGAGCGCAAACCGGCATCGCATAGTGCTGTGTAAACAACATTCCATTTTTAGCCAATGCATCAATATTTGGCGTTTCAATTTTTTGTTGTCCATACACGCCGATATCACCATAGCCGATGTCATCAGCAAGGATATAAACGATGTTTGGTTTTTGAGAAATATGTTTTTGCGCCTTAATAGAAAAAGAAGTGACCAATAATATTGCAATTGCGGCGGCTTTTATGATCATGCTCGAGTTATATAAATGTATATTCGAAATTACGCAGATATTACTAAGAATAAATGAAGGAATGATTTTTTACTCAATCGTTTGCGTAAAACTGTTATCGGCTTAAAAGCGATATTTGTATTTCTCATAAGCAGTTAGTTTTGGTAACGGCTCTTGTTTCTACAAGGGCCACCTTTTTTTATAGGCTTGTGATTCTTTTAAAGAACTCAAAGTCCGCGCTTCAGTGAATTCAGAAAAAACACCGGCCATGGTGAAGAGGAAATCAACTTTTTTGTTCTTTTACTGAAAATAATGTCTTGAAAATGTAAGTTTTTTAAGAAGAAAAAAATTTAAAGAAACTTCAAAAAGTTATTACATCTTTGTATCAGGCTTTTCAAAAAGGGGTAAATTCTAATTGCGATATATTGAAATGAACTTCTGAAAAGCACTCTCACCTTTTATCTTTGATCCATATCCTTTCGCAAAACCTGTATCTGTTTCCAGCACCTTATCGGTTTTACTTTTTATTCAATTACATGAACAAACAAGAACAATTGGTTTTTGAAAAAAATTCCTTATTGGAAAAAGAACTCGCTGCAAAAAATCGTGAACTGGAAATCGAAGCATCGCTGGAACGGGTACGCGAAAAAGCAATGGCGATGCGTAGTTCAGAAGAATTGAATGTTTTAATAGCAACAGTTTTTGCTGAACTGACCCACCTTGATTTGGTGCTTACGCGATGCGTGATCATGATTTACGATACATTGAGAAATGGGTTTCATTGGTGGATGGCCAATTCAGAAACACCATCAGCGCCAATGAATTATTTTGTAAAAGATACGAATCTACCGTTTTTTAACGCCTACCTAAAAGGATGGCAGGAACGAACCATGAAGTGGACTTTTGAATTGGAAGGTGAAAATAAAATACGGGTCGATGATTTTTTATTTACCAAAACAGAGCTGTCTTTGTTGCCCGATTTTGTTATAAGTGGAATGAGAGCGCCTGAAAAGGTTTTTTTAAATGCATCTTTTAATAATTTCGGCAATCTCACCCTGGCCAGCCTGGAACCATTGACAGACGAGCAGTTTAAGATCATGCTCCGCTTCGCGAAAGTTTTTGATCTCACTTATACCCGGTTTAATGATCTACAAAATGCCGAAGCACAGGCAAGAGAAGCACAGATCCAATTAGCATTAGAAAGAGTTCGTGCCAAAACCATGGCGATGCAAAAGCCTTCCGAGTTTGTTGATGTTATTAATATCATCGGCGAGCAATTTATGCACCTCGGCTTTGATTTCGATTGGGTAAATTTCAGTGCCAACGGGCTTGACGTTTCGAAAGCTATTGACATCTGGAATTTTGTTGTTGTTCCCGGCTTGTATCAGGGAGCAACAAGATTAGTAATTCCTTTTTTTGAACACCCTGTTTTTACAAAGGCTGAGGAAAGCGTTAACGAATATTACACAAAGGGCAACAGTTTCACTGTGGTGATGTTGGACAAAAAAGACAAAGACACTTTCCTCAATCATCTTTTTACCAATACCATTTACAAAGATCTTCCGGAAGAAGTAAAAACAAGTCAATACAACCGGGAAGTGTATCAAACATCCAATGTTGTATTAAAAGACACCTGGCTTTCGGTTGGAAAATATGATGCGACGCCATTGACCGATGAACAAATTGGGATTTTAAAAAGATTGGCAAATGAGTTTGGACAAGCGTATACCCGTTTTCTTGATCTGCAAAAAGCAGAAGAGCAGGCACGGGAAGCAAGGATAGAAGCAGCGCTGGAAAGTGTAAGAGCCAGTTCAATGGCCATGCACCATTCAGACGAGTTGGAAAATGTTGTTAAAACATTAGCCGAAAAACTGGTTGATCTTGGGATTTCGCTTGACGGAGCGCTCATCTTCTTCTTTGATAAAGAGAACAGAGCTTATAATCTATGGATTGCTACCAACCAATTACCCGCACCGTTAAAAGTAAACTATCCCTATGAAGAGGCTATGCAAGCCAATCCAATTATACAAGACTTGTGGAAAGCCATCGAAACAGGCGCGGGCTTTTTGAATAAGTCATATGCCGGTAATGTAAAGAATGACTACTTCCGTTTTACTGCTAAACACAATGCAAATATTCCTGAAGAGGTAAAAAAAATCCAACAGGAGGCACAAAATTGGACCTTTAGTTTTACCGGAGGAAAACATTCCGTCATAGGTATTGATAGCTGGCATGGGAAAGTTATCACAGCGGATGAATTCCTGGTGTTAAAGCGCTTCGCTACTGTATTTGAACAGGCCTATACACGCTTCCTTGATCTTGAAAAAGCAGAAGCGCAGGCAAGAGAAGCGCAGATAGAAGCAGCATTGGAAAAAGTTCGTTCACGCTCTCTCGCAATGCATAAAAGTGATGAATTGCGGGAAGTTATAGTAGTTGTATTTGAAAAATTAAAAGAGTTGGGATTGGTTTTTGAAAATGCTGGGATTCAGCTTTTCGTAGAAAAGTCGAAAGATATTCTGCAGTGGGTGGCAGCGCCTAATCTTTTGTCAAAGCCTATACTCGTCAACCTTCCTTATGAAGAAAAAGAACTGAACGCAAGTGAAATTGTCAGAGACATTTGGTTGGCAAAAGAAAAGAATAAAAACATCTTTAATAAAAGTTACTCTTTAATTGAAAAAAATAAATTCTTTAAGTATGCGGGGAGGCACAACAGCTTTGAGCAGATCCCGCAACAGGTAAGAGATATTCAACTGCAGGCGCCGGGATATACTTATAATTTAGTAGCTGAAAAGCATGCGGCTGTATGGCTCGACACTTATTCTTTCCAAAATATTTCTGTTGAAGATTTCAATGTATTAAAACGGGTTGCCAAAGTATTCGAACAAGCATATACACGCTTCCTTGATCTTCAAAAAGCAGAAGCGCAGGCAAGAGAAGCGCAGATACAATTAGCATTGGAACGTGTTCGTGCAAGAACAATGGCTATGCATAAGAGTGATGAACTTAGAGAAGTAGTTGCTGTGATTTACGAGCAACTCCAGCAATTAGGGTTTGTTCAGGAAGGATCGTGCAACATAAACATCATGGATGCAAGCACCGGAAATGTAGATTGGTGGATGACAGGATTTGGAGCCCAAAAATATCCGCATAGGTATCATGTGGAGTATATTAACCACCCTATGCACATAACGCAGTTGGCAAAATGGAAAAGCGGTGAGAAATATACAACTATTGAGGTTGCTGGGGAGTCGAAAAAGGAATTTGACAGAATGATGCTTAGTCAGGCAGATTTTGAAAAAATGTCGGACGAAACTAAAAGGATGATAGCATCAGTCGATAAAGTTATTTTTTCCATGGCGTTCATGAAGTATGGTGCTTTGTCGTGGGCGGCTAATCCGATAACTGACGAACAGGCAAATATACTTCAGCGTTTTGCAAAAGTATTCGAACAAACCTATACCCGCTTTCAGGATCTTCAGAAAGCAGAAGCGCAGGCAAGAGAAGCACAGATTGAAGCCGGATTGGAGCGGGTTCGTTCAAGAGCGATGGGCATGCAAAGTTCAGAAGAATTGGCACCGTTGATTGGAACGGTGTTCACAGAATTAACCAAGCTTGAACTCGCTCTTACCCGATGTGTAATTTGGATATTTGATCCGGAAACTAATGGCGCCACATGGTGGATGGCGAACTCTGAAGATGCCCAAAATCCAATCAGTTGCGACTTACCCTACAATGTATACGAACCTTATATTGTTTTTTTAGAACAATGGAAAAAAAGAGCCAATAATTTTCAATATGAGTTAAGCGGAACAATTAAAAAAGATTGGGATGATTATCTATTCAGTAAGACGGGCCTTAGCCGTTTGCCAGCTATAGTAATTGACGGAATGAAAGCTCCGGAACGTGTATTTTTAACTGCTTCATTCAACAATTTTGGTGCATTGAATGCCGCTACTCTTGCGCCATTGTCTGTCCAGGACCTTGATATTTTACTTCGCTTTGCCAGGGTTTTTGATCTTACTTACACCCGTTTTAATGATTTGAAACAAGCGGAAGCACAGGCAAGAGAAGCACAGATTCAATTAGCATTAGAAAGAGTTCGTGCAAGAACAATGGCAATGTATAAAAGTGAAGAACTTACGGAAACAGCCGCGTTATTATTTCAACAGATACAATCATTGGGTTTACCGCTTATCAGTTGTGGTTACAATATATGGGAAGAGAAAGATAAAGTTTGCGACGCCTACATGAGTGATGCAGGGGGCTTCATTCATTCTCCATTTAAAATACCCCTTACTCAAAGCCCTGCCTTTATTCACTTTTACAATTCAAGGCAAAAAAAAGAAAGATTTTATACAGAGCAATTAAATGGCGAAGTATTGGCAAGTCATTATAAGTATATGCTTACACTTCCCGGTTTTGCTTCAATTGCAGATAATTTTTTAAAAGCAGGTTTTAGGCTTCCTGAATTTCAAGTGAACAACGTTGCTAATTTTTCACACGGCAATTTAATTTTTATTACATCTAAAGAAGTTCCTGAAGCAGAAGATATTTTCATGCGTTTTGCGAGCGTTTTTGACCAATCTTATACCCGTTTTCTTGATCTTCAAAAAGCCGAAGCACAGGCAAGAGAAGCACATATTGAAGCAGCCTTGGAAAAAGTCCGTTCACGAACTATGGCAATGCGAAAAAGTGATGAACTGAGTGAAGTGGCGATTTTACTCTTTAACCAGGTGAAAAGTCTGGGTATAAAAACCTGGACAACCGGTTTCAATGTTTGGAGCGATAATAACAATTATTATACAGATTACATTACAAGTCCGCAAGGCGGTTTTATAGAGCCTTATACAATAGATGCCACACATTTTGCGGCTTTTGCTGAAATAAGCCATGCCCGGAAAACAGGGGAAGAATTTTTTGTAAGCTATTTGGAAGGGGATATCCTCAAGCAAACCTACCTTGAACTTGCAAAATTTGGGGACAGGAGGCAATATGAAATAATGCTGGAAGGAGGCTTTGAATTTCCATCCCGCCAATTCAATCATTTTGTGTTCGGCTCAAAGGTGAGCCTCATGTTCATTACTTATGAACCGGTACCGGAAGCCCACGATATTTTCAAACGATTTGGAAAAGTATTTGAACAAACTTATACCCGTTTCCTCGATCTGCAAAAAGCCGAAGCACAGGCAAGAGAAGCGCAGATAGAAGCAGCTTTGGAAAGAGTGCGTGCAAAAGCAATGGCAATGCATAACAGTAACGATGTTTCCGTTGCAGCGAGCATGGTGTTTAGTGAGCTAAGAAAATTGGGAATTAATCCAATTCGTTGCGGTGTTGGGTTGCTTAATAAAGAATCACGTAAAGCACAGTTATATTCTGCTACTTCTTCAAGTGATGGAGATAGTCTTTCATTGGTTGGATGGGTAATGTTAGCAGGACATCCTGTATTGGAAAATATTTATGATACCTGGTTAAAAAAAGAAGATTACTATCCTGAACTAACCGGCTCGCAATTAAAATCCTATTATGAAAATTTACTCGCGGGACTTTCTTTGCCGGTTGTTCCGAACTGGGAAACAGGAGAAAAGCAATATGGCCACTTCTTTTCATTTTCAGTCGGATGTTTATACACGTGGTCAGAGAGGCACTACAATGAACCCGAAATAAAAATTTTAAAACGATTTGCTGCCATTATTGATCTAACATTCAGGCGATACCTTGATTTGCAAAAAGCAGAAGCGAATGCAAAAGAAGCACAGATTGAAGCATCACTGGAAAAGGTTCGTGGAAAAGCAATGGCAATGCACACTTCACAAGATCTTTCAGATACGATTGGCACATTTTACCAGGAACTGAAATCGTTCAGTCTTACACCTATGAGATGTGGTGTGGGATTGTTAGACAAAGAAGAACGAATTGGCGAAATGTTTACATGGAACACTACAGAGCAAGGCGAAGGTTTTGAATTGGCAGGTCGTTTAAAAATGGAAGGCCATAATGTATTGAATAATATATATGAAAACTGGTTAAAACAAAGAGAATATCATCCTGTATTGCGTGGTGATGAAATAAAAGAATACTACAAAGTATTAAAACCGCAGATCGATTTTCCTGATAATACACGTGATGATGTTCTGTTTGGATACTTCTTTTTCTTCCAGGAAGGGGGTGTATATGCATGGACAGATAAAGAAATGCAGGAGGATGAATTGCAGATTTATCGGCGCTTTACATCAGTGCTCAGCCTCACTTACAAAAGATATAGAGATCTGGAAAAAGCAGAAAGCAATGCAAAAGAAGCTGTGAAGCAGGCAGCACTTGACCGCATTCGCGCAGACATAGCCTCCATGCGAACCGTAACTGACCTGGATAGAATTACGCCACTGATCTGGAATGAACTTACCATTCTCGGAGTTCCTTTTATTCGCTGCGGCGTGTTTATTATGGATGACGAGCAGCAACAAATTCATACCTTTCTTTCAACGCCTGAAGGCAAAGGAATTGCTGCGTTTCATTTACCTTACAATACTCCCGGAAATATTGCACATGTGATCACCCATTGGCAGAAAAAAGAAATTTATACGGATCACTGGGATGAAGAAGCATTCAAAGAATTCGCCGATAACCTGGTGAAACAAGGAGCCATGAAAACTTCAGAGCAATATTTAAGCACCATGCCTGCCGGAGGTTTTAATTTGCACTTTGTTCCTTTTCAACAAGGAATGTTGTATGTCGGAAACGTCGCTCCCCTGGGTGAAGAAGAAATCAATTTATTGCAATCCATTGCTGATGCTTTTTCCACTGCCTACGCACGTTACGAGGATTTCAACAAATTGGAAGCAGCGAAAAAGCAGGTTGATAATACCTTGACGGAATTAGAACAGGCACAACAACAATTGGTGCAATCAGAAAAAATGGCTTCGCTCGGAGAACTGACAGCCGGTATTGCACATGAGATTCAAAATCCATTAAATTTTGTGAATAATTTTTCAGAAGTAAATAAAGAAATGCTGGAAGAGCTAAAAACGGAACGCTTAAAGCCGGATGAAGAAAGAGATGATGATTTACAAAATGATTTGATAAATGATGTGATAGAGAATTCTGAAAAAATTCTTCATCATGGAAAGCGCGCAGATGCGATTGTAAAAGGAATGCTGCAACATTCCAGACAAAGTTCAGGACAAAAAGAGCCAACCGACATCAATGCTTTGGCCAATGAATATTTGCGGTTGAGTTATCATGGAATGAGAGCAAAAGATAAATCTTTTAATGCTGAAATGAAAACTGATTTTGATGAGAGCCTTGGAAAAATTAATATCATTCCTCAGGATATTGGAAGGGTTTTATTGAATCTTTTTAATAATGCTTTTTATGCAGTTACAGAGAAAAAGAAACAGTTAGTAAACGAAGAAAAAAGCGGAACTTCTAATTTGTACCAACCGACTGTTTCTGTGAGTACGAGGAAATCAGAGAATAGTGTATTCATAACAGTTAGTGATAACGGAAACGGCATTCCAAAAAATATTATTGATAAAATCTTTCAACCTTTTTTTACAACAAAGCCTACGGGAAGTGGAACAGGGTTAGGGTTGAGTTTGAGCTATGATATTGTGAAAGCACATGGTGGAAAGATAAAAGTGGATTCGATAGAACAAGTAGGGACGGAGTTTATTATTGAATTGCCAATTTGATTTTATAAACTTATAACAACAAAAAAATGAAACTTGCGTTTTTTTTCACCAGTTTCTTTTTGCTTGCATTTTTTCGTGGATCGTCGCAGGATATTTATCAACTTTCAGTTCCCGACGCCAATGGAATTTTACTCGATAGTGGCTGGAAATACAAAACGGCTGATAATCCAGCATTTGTTTCATTGCAATTAAACGACAGGGATTGGCCCCCAATTAATCCGTCGAATGATATTATTAAATCACAACCTGAAAACATTAAAAATGGAATTGGATGGCTGAGGCTAAAAATGAAACTGGCTCCTGCTCTCAGGAATAAAAGAATGGCACTGTTGGTACAGCAATCCGGCGCATCACAGATTTATTTGAATGGAAACCTTTTAGCTGAATATGGTGAAATATCATCATCACCGGATAAAATACGAGCTTATGATCCAAGATGGGAAACATTACCAATTCAGTTTAGTAATGACAGCGTGCAACTGCTGGCAGTGCGGTATGTCATTAAACCAAATCAGTTTTACACCACATTTTTTGAAACGAATAATCCTATTATTAACCTTCGTGTTTATAGTCGTGAAAGAGCAGGTTCAGTGTATGCAGGCATGCAAAAAAAGTTGACTGCATCCGAATTTATAGCCATTGGACTTTGTTTAATGCTGTTGATTATTCATTTTTCTTTTTTTATTCTTTATCCTATCCATAAGGCGAATTTGTATTTTTCCTTGTTCGCTGCCAGTTATATTGGTGCCGCTGTTCTGCAATGGTTTTTTTATCTCAACATTCATACTCCCAATAACAAGTTTATTACCGGTAACATCGTATTTGCACTATTTATGCTTGCAGATAGTTTTACTTTATTAACCATCAAAACATTTCTTAAAGAAAAATCATCCATTTATTTAAAGATACTGGTGCCTACCTTCCTATTAGCTGTATTTTTAAATGGTTATTTCTACGACTGGGGCTGGAGGCTTGGCGGTGTTTTTTTTAAAGTACTTATCCAAATACTTACGCTAATAATTGCCATTAAAGCATCGGGAAAAAATTACCGCGGAGCACGCGTCTTTTTTATTGGAGCACTTGCAACCATAATTCTCTTTTTTACTTTTATCCTGCAGGGTACTTTTTATGAACACGATTTGGTAGAAAGCCTTCCGCTTCTGCGAGTAGTTAATTACGTTTTGTATTCTCTGTCAATGCCTTTAGCAGTGTCCATTTATCTTGCCAGTGATTTTGCCTACACCACGGCGCCGGTTGAATCAAAAGCTGGATGAAGTTAAAGAACTTTCTGAAAAGAATATTTTAGTGGAAAAGGAAAAGCAGGAAATTCTTACCTCCCAAAATGTCCGTTTGGAAAAATTGGTCGATGAGAGAACCAATAAATTAAAACAATCGCTTGAAGAATTAAAGAGTACCCAATCGCAATTAATCCAATCAGAAAAAATGGCTTCGTTGGGAGAACTTACCGCGGGCATTGCACATGAAATTCAAAACCCATTGAACTTTGTGAATAATTTTTCTGAAGTGAACGAGGAAATGATTGATGAATTACAACAAGAATTAAAATCCGGAAATGTTGAAGAAGCAATTTGTATCTCAAATGATATTAAAGAAAACCAGGAAAAAATAAACCACCATGGCCGGCGCGCCGATGCAATTGTAAAAGGAATGTTGCAACATTCAAGAGCAAGCACAGGCAAGAAAGAGCCAACCGATATCAACGCCCTTGCAGATCAATATTTGCGGCTCAGTTATCATGGTTTTAGAGCAAAAGACAAAAATTTTAATGCAACCATGGAAACGAATTTTGATGATACGATTGGAAAAATAAACGTCATTCCGCAGGATATTGGAAGGGTGCTTCTAAACTTGTTCAACAATGCTTTCTATGCAGTAAATCAACAAAAAAGCAAGAATCTTATTTCGTACGAGCCAACAGTTTTCGTTACTACAAAAAAAACAGAAAATGGGATTACCATTACCGTTCGCGACAATGGAAATGGCATTCCGCAAAACATTCTTGCCAAAATCTTTCAACCATTTTTTACTACAAAACCAACAGGAGAAGGAACAGGACTGGGTTTGAGCCTGAGTTATGATATTGTAAAGGCGCATGGAGGAGAAATAAAAGTGGAAAGTACAGAAGGGAAAGGAAGTGAATTTACGATCCTATTATCGCATCGATAAATTATTAAAACAATTGAAATGAAAAATTTCTTTACGCTTGTTTTATTGTTCGTAAGTCCTGTTTTTTGCCCTGCACAAACCAGCCTGCCAAGTGAATTGCACTTTTACCATCTTGCTGTAAAAGACGGCCTTCCGGAAGGATTCGTTCAATCAATGATCCAGGACCAACAAGGGTATATCTGGATGACTACGCAACGTGGCCTCGTGCGTTACGACGGTTATCAACCGAAAGTATATACTTTGGGTATTACACACCCGTACCGCATCGGTGTAAATAGTGTTTACCAGGATCACAAAGGAAGAATCTGGGCAGGAACCTTCTTCGAAGGCCTATACCTTTACGACCGGGGTAAAGATTGTTTTATTCATTATCCAATGAATTCAACCGTTTCCGGGTTAAAACCGTCCTTGACATTTTTGGGAATAAAAGACGATAACCGTGGACGTCTCTGGTTGAATATAAGCTACTTGGATAACCAAAAATCCCGCTTCATTTTATTTGATCCGGCGACAGGAAAATTCACCGGCTATGGAAAGCAGGAAACCGGAAAAAATCATATTAATGCCGATAAGTTAAATAATGAGTATCAAGACAGCAAAGGCCATATTTGGATCAGTAGTAGCAATGGCATATATGAATTTAATAATAAAAATGAAAGCTTTACGGGACACCTGGCTACTGCTGATTCTAACCACCAAAAGGAATTTTCGGATATTACCGAAGATGCTTTACAACCCGGGGTGCTTTGGTTTACAAATGCACGATCCATTGCATTTAATGGACAAATAGATGTATCAAATAATAAAGGGCTTTGGCGATTCAATATGGCCAATGATTCTGCTAAAGCATTTTATCACAATCCTCAAGATGCCGGCAGCATTGCCAGTGACACCATTTTCAAAGTGTTGAATGACTCTAAAGGACGATTGTGGATAGGTACTAAGAGCGGGCTATCTTTATTTGACCGGGACAAAATTAATTTCATTAATTATTATCCCTCCGAAAACAAAAGTGAAAGTAATAATTCGGTATTTAATATCCTTGAAGATAAATCAGGAAATTTCTGGTGCCAGGCTGGAAAAGGGATTCTTTACTTTAATACAAAAACCCGAAAATTTACGCGCATCACTGCCGATCCTAAAGAAACAGATGGATTACTGTCAAATATAGATAATCACACACTCATGTTGGACAAAAGTGGAACGCTTTGGTTTGGTATTAGCGATAATGGTGTGCAGTGGATCAACCTGCAGAAATCCGGGGTTATTCAATATGATGATAATCCCGGAGCCCTGCATAATTTTCCTGGCGGTGAAGTGATGGGATTTGCAAAATCCGTTGATGGTACTATTTGGATAGGCGCCGAACATGGCTTGTACCGCTGGCAACCACAAAGCGATTCCTTTACTCAAATAAAATTCTGGACAGGTAAACCAGTAAATGAATTCGCAAATTCACCCATGGTAGACCATAACGGGCAGGTTTGGTTTCATGGTGTCAATAATGACGACGACGGGCTTGACTGCTATAATCCCAGGACCGGGATAACCCAATACTATCGCTATAAAAAAAATGATTCCACTTCTTTGAGCAGCAATGTTGTATCTGGCGTTTATGAAGATCACCTGGAAAATATATGGATCGGCACCTGGGGCGCTGGGATTTGCCGGATGGATCAAAAAACACAAAAATTCGTTCGTTATCCCTATATTCAGAATAACGGTTATATTATCCCAAATCACGGAGCTTTAGATGATGACGAGGTGAACTCGATTTTTGAAGATAAAAGCGGAACGCTTTGGGTTGGAACTAACAAAGGTGGTCTTAACCGTTTTAACAGGGAAGCCGGCACTTTTATTTCTTATCTCAATGTATTGCCCGGTTTAGAAGGCGTGCTTAGTATTTACCAGGACAACGGAAACAGGTTATGGGTGGGCAGTTATTTCGGGGGCTTTTTCGAGTTTAACGTAAAAACAGGAAGGCCTGAAAGATTTAGCGAAAAGAATGGTTTATTGTATGATGGAGCTAATACCATACTGGAAGATAGTAGCCATAATTTGTGGTTAACTTCATCCAGGGGTATTTCTATTTTTAATCCGCAAACCCGGCTGGTAAGAACACTGACAACTGCCAACGCTCTCCCTGTCAGTAACCTCCGATCTGCAATTAAGATTAGCAACAGGGAGTTTCTTTTCAATTCTGATAACGGGTTTTTCGTTGCTAACCCGGAAGACTTTGCGCCGGATCGAAATCCTCCTGTTGTTCATATTGAGTCAGTTGGCTTTATTGTGCCTGGCAGCAAACCTACAAAGGATTCCACCATTTTTGCTTTTGACAAAAAAGATATCAGGTTATCGTATAATGAAAACCGGCTCACTTTTAATTATGTAGGATTGTATTACCAACAGGCAAGTTTGGTGAAGTACTCCTATAAACTAGAAGGCTATGATAAAGATTGGATAGATGCCGGATCGCAGCGAACTGTTACTTACACCAACCTTTCCCCGGGTACCTATACTTTTACCGTGAAAGCGGCCAATAGTGGTGGCGTTTGGACTACCAAAAATCCATCAATAGTGATTACCATTTTATCTCCCTGGTGGAAAACATGGTGGGCTTACTTATTATATGCATTACTGTTTGGTGTATTAATCTGGTCATATATTCATTATCGTTCCAAAGCATTACGGAGAGAAAACATTCTGCTGGAAGAAAAAATAAATCATCGTACCAAGCAGTTGCAGCAATCACTTACTGATTTAAAATCGGCGCAATCACAATTAATCCAAGCAGAGAAAATGGCTTCCCTCGGAGAACTCACCGCCGGTATTGCACATGAGATTCAAAATCCATTAAATTTTGTGAATAATTTTTCAGAAGTAAATAGAGAAATGCTGGAAGAGCTAAAAACGGAACGCTTAAAGCCGGATGAAGAAAGAGATGATGATTTACAAAATGATTTGATAAATGATGTGATAGAAAATTCTGAAAAAATTCTTCATCATGGAAAGCGCGCAGATGCGATTGTAAAAGGAATGCTGCAACATTCAAGAAAAAGTTCAGGACAAAAAGAACCAACCGACATCAATGCTTTGGCCGATGAATATTTGCGGTTGAGCTATCATGGAATGAGAGCAAAAGATAAATCTTTTAATGCTGAAATGAAAACTGATTTTGATGAGAGCCTTGGAAAAATTAATATCATTCCTCAGGATATTGGAAGAGTTTTATTGAATCTTT
>Ga0207667_10001809_pt1 | contig 26928 bp, 32 predicted proteins | sample KBSCornC52_FD_184301 | JGI IMG/M metagenome (GOLD analysis project Ga0207667, IMG submission 184301) | Corn rhizosphere microbial communities from Kellogg Biological Station, Michigan, USA - KBS Corn C5-2 (SPAdes) (version 2) | ecosystem: Host-associated > Plants > Roots > Rhizosphere > Soil ...
AATATTGGAGCCTGCGGGCACCTATTTTTATATGCTCGAATACATCGACAATGGCCAGACCCGGCGGAAAACGGGTTTTGTCATCATAAAAAACAATTGATTTTTTGATTTATAATTTTTTTTAACCTAATCTGTCGGGCTGCAGGCCGGTTTATCCGGCTTGCAGTTTTTTCGTTTGAATTGATTGTTAAAAACCTCATATTTAAGCGGCTGGAAAATAGAGCCGACAACAGGTATGTTTAGCTTTCAAAATCTCTATTTGTTCTTCATCGCCTCGCTGCTTTTAAACCTGACGCCGGGTAATGATATGCTGTACGTAGCATCGAGGAGTGTATCGAAGGGCATTAAAGGTGGTATCGTATCGGCCCTTGGTGTTTTTGCCGGTTGCTTTGTGCACATATCGGCAGCGGTACTGGGCTTATCCATCATCATATCCAAATCGGCTTATCTTTTTCAGCTGATCAAATATGCCGGGGCAGCTTATTTAATTTACCTGGGGATAAAAACGCTCTGGTCAAAAACTTCGGTTAATTTAGATGAAGAACTGTCCCCCAAGGCCAATTATTGGAAGTTGTTTAAGCAAGGCGCCGTTACCAATATTTTAAACCCGAAGGTCGCAGTGTTCTTTTTGTCATTTCTGCCGCAATTTATCGATGCTTCGTCATCATTTTTTAAGTTTCAGTTGTTTATACTGGGCCTTTGGTTTGCGGTACAGGGAACAACCGTTTTAATAATTGTTGCCTGTATATTCGGTAAAACAAAGGACTTTTTTAAGCGAAACCCCAAAGTTTGGCGCATACAGGAAAAAATTACGGGCCTTGTTTTAGTCGGATTAGGCATTAAAATTGCGGTGTCTGCAAAAAAATAACACCAAATGATCGACATCGAAACGGCACGACAAATGGCGCTATCGCTCCCCGGCGCGGTAGAAATGGATCATTTTGGCGCGCCGTCCTTCAGGGTAAAAAAGAAAATATTTGCAACCATGTGGGTGGACGACCAGCGCATGGTGGTAAAATTATCGCTCATCGAGCAATCGGTATTCAAATCCTTTGCCCCAACCGTTTTTTACCCGGTGCCCAATAAATGGGGCTTAAAGGGCGCAACTTTTGTTGAGCTGAAAAAAGTTCGGCAGGATATGCTGGCCGATGTTTTAAATATATCGTACCAGGCTGTGCTTGGTAAAAAGAAATAAAAAGCACATAAAACGAAAGCAAGTGTTCCAGTGTTCCATTTTTTTCTATGCGGAACGCCATGGAACACTGTGAAACACGCTGATAATCAATGTGTTTCAAGTTTTTCATTTTGTTGAATTGTTTCAAGTCGCTGATAATCAATTGTTTAATGAAAATGCCTTTTTGAGGCTCTTTGTGTAATTTACTGATAATCAAAGTGTTTCACTTTTAGAGATTTTGGATTTTTAACCTAATCCTGAAACAGGTTTACGCTTTTGTGTCTGCTATGTTAAAAATGTGACCACGTTTGATTATTTGATTTGTAATAATTAGATTTGACTGTCACACGAAATGAAAGCATTACTTTATATTTCACTCATCCTGCTGGTACTGAACGCAAGTTTCAGTTACCCTAAGGCTGCCTGCAATAATAATGCAAAGCCGCAACGTTCGTGTATGACTAAACATAGTTGCTGCCCGTCTGCTTCCCCTGTCAATAAAACCACAAAGGATAAACAGCCTGTACCTTGCAAGGTATGTAACTTTTGCCCTATGTGCCTGGTTTTTGTTGTACCCGTTAAGCAGAAAGCCCAAAGAGATTTTGTTTCCATATCGGGTACATTCCCCGAATTGGCGCAAGGTAAACCAACCGGCTATAACCCATCTTGCTGGCGGCCGCCCAATTCCTGAATTGTTAATGGAACCTACCTGTGAATAAACAGTGTAAAAATTAATAATTCATTTAAAATTAAAATCATCATGAAAAAGATCATAGTGCTGGCTATTGCCACTGCGTTAACCGTTACTGCATTTGCAAAACCCGGCGATTGTAAAAAATGTACCAAAAAACATTGTACAACCGAATGCCGGGCCAAATGCGCCAAAGGCAAATGCGCACAGGGACAGTGTAACTAAATAAAAAACGCTCCCGGGAAACCGGGAGCGTTTTTTTATCATATCCTCTTAGCGATCTGCCGAATCTTTGTTATTTCACTATCACTCCTAAAACCACATCGCGCAAATACTTACTTACCGGCACCTGGTGTTTTTGAATATGCAGTGTGTTTCCTTCAATACTTTGTACCTTATTTATAGCCGCTATATATGATTTATGCGTTTGAACAAATTGCCCTGCCGGTAGTTTCTCGAGTAATGCTTTAATGGTTGTATGTATGATCAGTTTTTTGTTTTCAAGATGCACAGCAGCATAATTTTCCATACCCTCGATAAATAAAATTTCATCAAAATTTATTTTTTCAAGCTTCCCGTTTGCCTTGGCAAACATATAGGGCACGGCCGAATCGCTTTTTAACTCGCGCGAGGCAAAATAATCATGTGCTTTCCAGGCCGCTTTTAAAAAGCGGTCGTTTGATATCGGTTTAAGCAAATAATCCAGCACATCCAATTCAAAACCCTGCAGCGCATATTGTTCATAAGCAGTGGTAAATATCACTTTTGGCGGCCGGGGCAAAGCCCTGATGAACTCGATACCGGTGATATGGGGCATTTGTATATCCAAAAACAACAGGTCCACGGGTTGTTGCTGCAGCAGGTCGCTCAATTGCAGGGCGTCTTCGCAAACCCCTTTCAAATCAAGGAAGCTGATTTTTTCAACATAGCCCTGCAGGCCTTTGCGCGCAAAAGGTTCATCGTCGGTTATTATGCAGCTTATCTTATTCATATTGTAAGGTTAGTTCGGCAATAAATTTATCGTTGTCTTTTTTTGTAAGGAACGAATGCTTGCCGGGATAAAGTAGATCGAGCCGGCGCCTTAAATTTTCGAGGCCGATGCCGCCTTTGCGGGTAGCAGGTGTTTCAAATTCGGGTACCGAGTTTTCGACCCTGAAAATAATTTGTTTACCGTCAACTCCGGCGTTGATGTTCAGCTGGTAATTGCCGCCAATAAATTTAAAAGCATTTTCAACCAGCGGCAAAAACAACAATGGGTATACCAGTTGCCCGTTAAGTTGCTGATCCAGTTTTACATCCATTTTCAATTTCTCGCTGCTGCGTATTTTTTGCAGTTCAATAAAACTTTGCAGGTACTCCATTTCGCTGGTAACCGGTACCTGCTGCTGCTGATCGTACAACTGGTAACGCAGCAATTCCGAAAATTTTTCGATGCTTTTTTTGGCGCCCGGCAAATCCTCATCCATCTGGAAATAAATGGTATTTAGCGCGTTAAACAAAAAGTGAGGGTGATACTGCGACTTTAAAAATTTAAGCTCGGTTTGCAAATGGTCGTTGGTTACTTTTTCAAGCTGTACTTTATTGTCAACATAGGCTTTCATATAGGTACGGCTGCGTGCTATTCCGTAATAAACAATAGCATACAAACTGGGGATGGTGCAAATATCCGCCAGGTCGTCCATATAAAGTTTGCCGTTTATAAATATTACCCATGGTGTAAAAATAAGATTCATTAACACCAGGTTAAGGCCTACCATTATGGCTAATTCGCGTACCAAATTTTGGTAACGAAACTGAAGCGGCCAGCGTTTATCATAGTACCTGAAAAGCCGCTCGAACATATAAACACCAACGTAACCAACAACCAGGCTCATCGCAATCTCAGCGCCATTTTGCTCCCAGCTTCTTTTCCAAAACCTGAGGCCAATATCTGTATCATGCAGCAGCCTTACTGTAAAGTATATCAGCAAGCCGTATAGCGGCGGGAAAATATATTTTTTAAAGATTTTTGATTGCATGGTAGCGTTATTATCAGTGTCATTTACTTGTACATGAATGTCGCCTCACCCTGCCCTCTCCAACCGTGTGCCGCCTTAGCTTTAGGGGTGGCGCAAGGAGAGGGTTTTAAAAAGAGCGAAATTAAAGAGGTTGTATCATAAGTAAAACAAATAAGAATTATACGAAACTATATTTTGAGCTATAAAAACTCTGTGCCCCTCTGTGCCTTCTTTGCGGACTCTGTGGTTAAATTTTACCACAGAGTGCACAAAGGCGAGAACGCAAAGTTCACAGAGGTAAGTATTGTTTGGTTTTATAATAATGGTTTTTACTTATAATATAACATAAAGCCAAATTTAAGCAGAAAGCATTACAACTTCATTTTCCTTTTCAGTAGCATGCAGCACCGCGGGTTTTGCCTTGCTTTTCGGTTTCATCCCAAACAAAAACCGGGTTAAGTTATAAGGCCTTATTAACAGGTGATAAATACCCACGGTTATAAAAAATGTTATGCCTACTGTGTATATGTATTTCGATAAAATGCTCTCGTTTTTAGTTTGAACGATATAGTAGGCCAATATAACGATAACCGTTTGATGCAATATATAGAAAGGATAAACCGCCTGGTTCAAATAATCCAGGACGCGGTGTCTGCGGTTAAGGTACTTTTTACCGTAGCCAACCAGGGCCAATACCCAGCTCCAGCCCACCAAAGCCCTTAATACCAGGAATATTTCGGCAAACCGGTCGCCCTGGAATGGCCATTGCGGATGGCCGGGTTCAATCTGGTTCCAGCGTAATACATTAAGGAATAGCAGGCTTAAAAAGCCTATGGTTAAAGCAAAACGGCGGTTGCGCTCAAGGCTGTCCATCAGCAAAGGTTGTGTAATGCAAATAAAGCCTGCCAGCAGGAAAAACAGCCAATAAATAAAATAGCAGCCATCGTGTATCAAATCGTTGGTTTCGGGGTAGTTAAAGCCCAGCAATGTGTACCACACAATCCCGGGCAGCATCATTACATATATCAATTTGCCGCGGGCGAGCAAAGCCAGTTTTTGTTTCAGGATAACGCTTTTGGGCGATGCCATCCATGCGAATAATGGCGCAAATAAAATATCGTATATAAACAGGTAGGCAATAAACCACAGGTGATGCCAGCTGAAGCTTCCTTTTGGATAGGGCACAAAATTGAATACCGTTTTATAAAACGACCACATCCCGCCGGTATAACCATTGTTTAAGCGCTCCATATAAATTTGCGGCGGTACTACAATAAACATACCTACAAGCAAAGGGATAAAAAGACGACGAAAACGCAGACCGATAAAGCTAAGACTGCTGCGCCGTTGCATCATGAAATAGCTTACAGTACCCGAAATAAAAAATAACAAGGGCATCCGGAAAAGGTGCATAAAATGGTTCGATTCCATCATCAGGTTGCTGGTTTCGTGGTTTTTGATATGCCACCAGTCTTCGGATACATAAGGCATGGCCGAGTGGAACAATAATACACCCACTATGGATAGTATTCGTAACCAGTCGAGATAGGTTTGGCGTTGCGTGGTTTCCATTTTTTTTGATTTTTGTGTAAAAGAACCTCAACTAAAAAATTTACAGAAGTTTTTTTGACCACTGGTCATTTTTTGGTGACCAAAAGCAATTGAATGCCATTTATATAGAAGTATTTATGGACTTAATTTTTAATCAAGTCGCACAGCGCGCATGACATCACTATGCCGGCGATAGTTTTATCATCATGGAAAAATAAACCTTTACTGAATTATGAAGCTGAAAAACCTCCCCTGGATACCCTTTGCATTGCTCGCCCTTGCCATAGGCTTTTATCCGCTTGTATATTATATTACAGATATGCATAACAAGGGCCTGTTGCAAAGCAAGCCAAAGGAACTGGTAGCAGATTCGGTTTGGCACACCCTGTTTTATACGCATATTACTTTTGGGGGTATAGCCATGTTAACCGGCTGGACACAGTTTAGCACACGGTTACGTAGCAGGTATTTAAATATGCACCGGCTGTTGGGTAAAATATATGTAATTGCCGTTGTGTTGAGCAGTGGTGCCGGCTTATACATAGCCTTTTTTGCATCGGGCGGGATAATTTGTGCTACAGGATTTGGCTTATTGGCTATACTTTGGTTCACCACCGTTATTTTGGCTTACACCAGTATACGAAAACTTGAAATTGCCGCACACGAAAAGTGGATGATACGGAATTATGCGCTCACCTTTGCGGCAGTTACCTTGCGGATTTACCTGCCCTTATTATCCAACTTTGTATTTCATGATTTTATACCCGCTTACCGTATAGTATCCTGGCTATGCTGGGTGCCGAACCTGGTGGTTGCTGAATTGATTATCAGGAATAAATACAGGGGATTAGTGGCGGCTAATTAATTGCCGGCGTTAATGTTTGGGTTCTCCACCAAGGGCAGGTCAAAATAAAACTCCGAGCCTTTGCCAAATTCGCTTTCAACGCCAATTTCGCCTTTGTGATTGTGGATGATTTCGGCGCTTATATAAAGGCCCATTCCTAGGCCGCTGGTTAAATACTTTTTATCCTCGACGCGATAAAACCGTTCAAAAATGCGCTCTTTTTGATCGTCGGATAAGCCTATGCCGAAGTCAACAACGGAAACCCTGACACTGCCGCCATTTTTTGCGGTTTTGATGATCACGGTATTATTTACCGGTGAGTATTTCACTGCGTTATTAATCAGGTTCATCAATACCTGCTCAAGCCGCTCGGCATTGCCCTCAATTAAATACTCGCAACCATCCTGGTTAATAAAAGTGTTTTCCTGGTAAATATGTTCCGCATTTTCAATACAGGTTCTGATCAGGTCCGATATATTCATAATTTCCAGGGCGTACTCCAATTTGCCGGCCTGTATTTTACTAACATCCAGCAGGTCGTTTATCAGCGATTGTAGTTTGTTAAGCGCTTTGTTAGCCCGGTCAACATATTGGGTAAGCTTTGGAGGCAATTCGTTGTTTTTGTTTGAGCTAATGAGTTGCAGATAACCTTTTAAACTGGTTAAAGGTGTTTTAAGTTCGTGGCTGGCGATGCCTATAAATTCATCGCGTTTTTCCATTTCCTTTTTTTGATCCTCAATATCAGTTGCCGTGCCTACCCAAAAAACTATCTCGCCGCTTTCGTTGCGCAGGGGCAGGGCGCGGTTAAGGTGCCAGCGGTAAACCCCATCGGCGCCTCTTTTATACCTGTTTTCAATTTCAAATACCTCGCCGGTTTTCAGGGAATTTGAATACTTCTCCAATGTGGCTTGTATATCGTTGGGATGAATAACCCTTTGCCAGCCTGATACGGTACTTTCGGCCGGGCTTAAGCCGGTATAGCTAAACCATTGCTGGTTAAAATAATCCATTTCGCCGTTGGGGAGGTTTGTCCAGGTCATTTGCGGAATGTTATTGGCCAGGTATTTAAAGTGCTCGCGGCTTAAAAACAAATCGTTTGTACGAATCCTCACGGTTTCCTCCAATTCGTTGTTAAGCTTCTCGGTTGCCAAATGGGCTGCCGCTAATTGCAGGTTTTTTATTTTTAGCTGTTGCTCGGCTTCTTTTAGCATCGACAGATCGGTTAAAATAAGGCTCAGGGCTACACCCTCGTCAAGCTCCAGTGTATTGCAAGATAAAAGGCAGGGTACCAAATGCCCATCGCTCGAAATGAGTTGTATTTCTTCTTTACAGTCATCTAACCAGGCGTTGCTGATTAAAGTATCATAAGCTTCGCGGGACAGATCGGCCACAAACTTGGCAAAGTGTAAACCAATTGTTTTTTCGAGCGGCATGTTTACCATACCGGCAAACCTGGAGTTGCTGTATAATATCAATCCATCGCGGTTAATGGTTACCGCGCCCTCGTTCATCTTTTCAATAAATACGCGATACGTCTGATCGGCTGTTTTCAGCGTATAAAGCTGGTGATTATCTCCATTGTTCACAATCAGGGCATCAACGCGCCCGGAGCGTATTGCATCAATGGCATCACTGGCTTCTTCTAACTGTAACCGCAGCTCGTCATTTTCGCTTAATAACTGGTCATATGTTAGTCTTGCCTGTTCCATGTTGTCAGGTTTCCGATAAATTTAAACCCCTAAGTACCTTGTCCGTGTCCGACATATCTCCAATTAATCGCCGTTGCTGCCCGGGGGATAGTTTTAGCAGCATCGGCAAAGCAATCAGCTGATCGTATTCGGCTATTAATGGCTGCTGGTAAACATCAATGATCTCCAATTCATATTTGCCGGCCAAATAGGTTTCGCAAAATGCTTTCAGATTAGCTATCGCCCGTGTAGAATTTGGCGTTGCGCCGGTAACATACAGGCGTAGCCGGTAAATATTATCGTTATTTAAATCCTTGCCATGGCCTGGTACTTTTTGTTGGTCGGTCATTATTGTTTCATGTTAACCGGGCGTATGTTTAAACCCACTAATACTTTTTCTTCGTCAGAGAGGTCACCTATTATTTTCCGTATTGGCTCAGGTACCTTGCGCACCAGCGTAGGCACTGCAAAAATCTGATCACCCTCTGCCAGTTGGGGCTTCACCAGCAGGTCAATCACCTCAATTTTATATTCACCCTGTAAATATTCCTCGCAATATTTATGCAGGTTGGCTAAAGCGGTTTGGGATTTTGCTGTCTTCCCTGCCACGTAAAGCCTTAACTCGTAATTATACTTTTTAGTTTCCATTATTCTTATTTCCCCGTTTTATCACCGCGCGCGTGGCCCTCACTTCGCATCCGCAATAGTTCCTTGCGGTTGTCTTCGGTTACTTTTTTTACAAGCTCCTCTTCAATATAAACCTTATTCAGTTCATCTTCTACCGATTCGAATTCGGTTTGCAGGCTTGCAATTTTTGCTTCCAATACTTTTCGTTTCCGGTCTATCTCGCGGTCTTTCAGGCCCATAGCGTTAGTGCGCAATACCCGGCCGGTTTGTTCCTGTAATTTTTGCGCCTCGCGGGCCGAACCGGTTAAAATACCATCGGGGCCCAGGTACACATCAACCAAATCGATGCCATTATCGGTAATAATAAACTCCCTAACCTGGTTTGAATGTTTCATGCCGCGCGATTTCATTACATACAAGCCGCGGTTGCGTTCCCCGTTTGACTCGATGTCCCTCACCAGCAACCAGGCATCAACTAATGATGATATACCTTCATCGGTTTGCTCGCTTATGCCGGTGTTTAAACTAAGCGCGGTAAACATTACCGTAATTTGTTCCTCCTGTAAAAAATCCACAAGCCGTATCAGCATTGATTTTACTTCGCTTACCGAGCCAACGGTTATCAGGTTGGTAATGGGGTCAAGCACTACAACATCGGGCTTAAATGTTTTAATTGTTTTGTGCATGGCCACCAGGTGTTGTTCCAGCCCGTGCACGGTGGGTCGCGCCGCATGAAACTCCAGCACGCCGCTGTCTACATGGGTTTGCAGGTCCATACCGATGGAGCGCATGTTGCGGATGATTTGTTTTGGCGATTCTTCAAATGCAAAATAAAGGCACCTCTTTTTGTTTATACATGCCTTGTTTATAAAACATGCCGCAATACTGGTTTTGCCGGTACCAGCTGTGCCAGAAACCAGGATGCTGCTCCCGTGGTAAAAGCCCGGACCTCCCAGCATTTTATCCAATGCGGGGATTCCCGAAGAGATCCTGTCGGTAGATACCTCTTTTTCCAGCACGAGCGATGTTATTGGCAATACCGATATGCCCTCGTGGTCAATTAAAAACGGGTACTCGTTTGTACCATGTATGGAGCCCCTATATTTGATGATCCTTAAACGCCGGGTTGAGATCTGGTTGATCACCCGGTGATCGAGCAGGATAACACAGTCCGAAACATATTCTTCAAGGCCCTGGCGGGTTAGCGAAGGGCCGTCGCTTTCACCCGTAATAATAGCGGTAACGCCTTTGTCTTTAAGCCATTGAAATAGCCTCCGCAACTCGGCACGTAATATCGCCTGGTTTGATAAACCTGCAAAAAGGTTTTCGATAGTATCCAGCACTACACGTTTGGCGCCAATGCTTTTGATGGCATAATCCAGGCGGATAAATAATCCATCCAGATCATATTCGCCGGTTTCCTCAATTTCGCTCCTGTCTATATGTACATAATCCAGCTTCAGCTTTTTGTCGTTTTGTAATTTATACAGATCAAAACCCAGTGATGCCACATTTAATGCCAGCTCGTCACTCTTTTCTTCAAATGCCATAAAAACGCCGGGCTCATCAAATTCAAGCGCGCCGCGTACAATAAACTCTAATGATAATAGTGTTTTGCCACAGCCGGCCTGGCCGCACACCAGCGTAGGGCGCCCGGCCGGAATTCCGCCCCCGGTAATTTGATCAAGACCGGTAATTCCAGTCCTGGTTTTTGGTAATGTTATAGTTATTGGCTTTTTGCCCTTTTTATTGTCCTTCGTCATGGTTGATGATAAAGTTATAGTTCACTAAAATTAAACGCGGATACGGCTATTGGCCGTTTGCGATCAGTTAAGATAAAGCTGATGATGAATTCAGCTTATTTTTAAATCTTAATAATAAAAAAAGCTGAAAATTGTTTTTTCAGCTTTTATTTTTAAAGAAATTGTTACAGTAATACGCTGTAAAAAACAGCGTGACTTGCAGGTTGGGTACCTATTTAGTGAAGGCTGGCAGCATTAAAATTCAACAATGCGGGGGTTAAAACTTATAGGTTAAACCTGCGCCAAAAATCTGTTTGGTTTGCAATAACGAGTGATATTCCGTTACCCCGTTATTCATGGTTGGTATTTGTGCTTTTGGGTCGTTAATTAGCTCAACCCCAACATTTACCGTTACCAGTTTATTTACTTTCATATACAGTGTAGCTGCGTAATCTGCGTAAATATTTCCGGGTTGATCCAGGTAGTTGCTGTATAGTTTTAAAATATTTTCAAAGGCGATATTCTTATCGATATTAACTTTGTAATAAGCATCCAGCGAAGCGCCGAACTCAAAAAGTGATTTTTCGCCCGGTGTAACGCCGTATGATCCTAAATTTGATAGCGAATCGTTGGCCACAATGGTGATACGTGCCGCCGCAGGCGAAATATTGATCCTGAAATTATCCGACCTTTTATAGGCGAAACCAGGACCGGTAGTCAGGTAAGCAGGAGCGAAGATGGCCGATATCAAGGTGCGGTTGTTATTTCCATCGTACGAGTAACCATTGGTAAACTGGGTTTGAAAGTTGGCATAATAAGTATACAGCCAGTATTTTGCTGCTTTGTAACCTAATAAGCTATTCAGGATCAGCCTGTCATCGTTTTTGCGCCAGCCCAAACCGGTCTGATCGCTTAGGCCGTAGCCTACAATTACTTTATTGTCCCAGCTCCAGTTGCCTTTTTTATAATCAAAATCATAGTCAAAAACAGCATTGGCAGCAAAAGAGTTAACCCCGCCGGCCGCCCAGTTGGAGAAGGAGCTTTGCGCAATCAGTATGGTATTTTGGCCGTGAATGGTCCAGTATTTAGCGGTATCTTTTTTTACCGCAGTTTGTGAAAAACCCGCCAGGGATATGCATAAAAATGAAAAGATAAGTAAAGGATGCTTCATATTACAATTGTTTAACGGTTTAAAATGCGCAAATCTACTAATAAATCCTAAAAAAGCCTGTGTAATGTTGGATGTGGCCCTTTTTCGCTACCGGCTTTAAATGATTTTGAGTGCCAATAAAGGCATTGGTATATACATTAAGCCCATTGGTGTAATTTACCACACGGGCGTATTTTACATAGTTATATTTACTTCCATCGTACCAAGCAATAAATACCATTAACCTGCCCTTATGATGCAAAATACATTTTTCAGAGCCGAAAGTGAAGTGACACCTGCCAACCTTGGCGAGGCTATTCAGCAGGCTATTGAAATTGAGATAGCAACCATCCCGATTTACCTTTATACATATTATTCAATTAACCGTGTGCCCAACCAGGCGGCTGTTAGCGGGATGATTTCACAAAAACTAGTCAGCGCAGGCTACTCGCTCCAGGATGCTACTGCCACGGCACTTGATGTTTCGGCCGACCTGATGGTTTACGCCAACAAAGCAGGCGCGCTCATCATGAGCGTTGCCATTGAAGAAATGCTGCACATGGCGCTGTCATCAAACCTTAAACAGGCGCTCGCAGGGTTCCCCGAACTGGTAGGCAAGTCGCCCAGTGTATGGCCGGCATGTCTGCCCGGTCACGAACCGCCATTTTATATCGACAGGGCCAAATTTTCGCTGAGCCAGTTGATTACGTTTATGAAAATTGAGAGCCCCCACCCGCTGCCCGACGCCAAATTATTGAGGGCTCCGATACCTTATAAAACAATCGGCCAGTTTTATGATATGATCATCGAGTGTATCAGCACTCATAAACTCGAATATAGAACCGACACGTCGCGGTATCCGCAATTGGTGCCCGGTAAAGGTTATTATGCGCAAAATAATATCGATACTATTTTTTACGACAGGGAGCATAAACCGGTATTTACCAATTCGCCCAAAAGCAGCGATTTGATTTGCATTGCCGACAAGGACTCGGCCATATCGGCTATCAAAATTATTGTTGACCAGGGTGAGGGTAACACCGGCGCCCAGCACTTTGGCCCCGACTATGCCGTTGATTGCAGTAAAGTTATCCCCGAGGATTACGACAACCCCGAAAGAACCGAATTATGCCACTTTGAAAAGTTTGCGCAGGTGTATTGCGAATATGTTTCGCTCCAGGCAAAATTTGACAGCCTTGGCATAGGGGTAATTGATATCAGCCAGTTTTTTGTAATTGATGTGCCTAAAAACCCATCTACCGTTAATTATCCAAACAAAATAACCGCCGAAAACCCGATTAATTTAGCTGCGGTATCAAACCTGATTAACGCGGTGTACACCTATCTTTTTGTAATGGTTGAAAATTGCTATAAAAAGCAAACCGGCAGTACGCAGTACGAGATATTTATGTTCGGTATCCATAAGTCGATGATATTTATTTTGAATTCGCTTTGCGGCGATATCATGGTATCGACTTATAAAGATCCTATAGACGGTAAAACGTATTATGCTGCGCCAACTTTTGAGGATTATCCTTTTGGGTTGGCGTCGAGCCCTAAATCGCAATTAGTAGCGCTTTATTATTTGGCCTACCCCACAGGTAATTACCTGGAACAACGCGTGCTCGACCTTCCCGATGTGCCTTTGCAGTACAACGGTATTTTTTAGACGATTTTTTGAATGAACTACAGCAAAAATATTATGGCCCATATAAATTATTCACCAAATTTATCGCTCTGCGGCGGTCCTACGCCGGGTGGCCCTGCGCCAACAGGCCCCCTGGCGCCCGCAAGCACCACTACGCCTGTTGAGCTTCATGTTTGCATGGGGTTAAATGCCTGCAAAGGTCATGACCGCACCGGCGCAAATAACTGCGCAGGGACCGGTTACTGCGCCACTGCCGAGCGGCACAACTGCCAAACGCTTAATAATTGCCGCGGACAAGGCGGCTGTGGCTTATACGGCGATGCAGAGCAGCAGATGAATCCCGGCAATAACGAATGTGCCTGGCAGGGTAGCTGCGCCGTACCTATACAGGCCGAGCGTTTTAGCACCCTGGGCGATAATGTTGGCAAAAGCGTTTGGTTGCGCGCCCGTAAATTATTTGAAGACAGAATGCATAAAGCCAACCGCAGTTACGGCGACGCTCCCTTTAAATGTGGGCCGCCACAAAACTGGCTGATCTCGGTTTTAGGTTCCTACGACTCATGTGGAAATAGTGGCAACAAAAGCTGTTCGTTTGGGTTTGATAGCCCCAAAACCAATGCTAAAATACTTTGCGAGGGCGGTAAAGAATAATAAAGGTAACGTTAATGAGAGAACCGTGATTTTAGAGACGACCTGGTTGTCATGATTTGAGCCGTCTGCAGCCCATTCCATCTCTGTAAATCATGGTTCCTTCAGCAAATCATATCATTTAAACAAGCTAGCCGGTTAACCGGCAACATCGTTAAACTACGACAAAATGGAAGTAACAATGAATGATAATAGTGCGTTGTATGCTGCAATGCTTAGCACGCTCCCTAATCCGGGGTTGGGCCTGGGTTTAAGGAGCAAACATTTTAATTACATCCTTGAAAATAACCCTGCGGTTGATTGGTTCGAGGTGATTTCGGAAAACTTTATGGATTCGGGCGGCAGGCCCCGGCAGGTGTTGAAACAAATTGCCGAACGATATCCTATTGTAATGCACGGGGTGTCGCTTTCGATAGGAAGCACCGACCCGCTGAACATGGATTACCTGGGCAAATTAAAGGCGCTGGCCGACGAAGTAAAACCACTTTGGATAAGCGACCATTTGTGCTGGACGGGCGTGAACAGCCTGAATACACACGACCTGCTGCCGGTATTGCTGAACGAAGAGTCGTTAAGGCATATCTGTAAACGGATTAACCAGGTGCAGGATTACCTGCAGCGCCCGGTCATGTTCGAAAATCCCAGTACTTACCTTACGTTTAAGCAATCCACTATACTGGAATGGGATTTTTTGCGCTACATGACCGAAGAAACCGGCTGCGGTTTACTGCTTGATGTCAATAACGTTTTTGTATCGAGCTTTAATAACGATTTTGATCCTATACTGTACATTCACCAACTGCCGCACGACCGCATTGTACAAATGCATATTGCCGGGCACCAGCACTGTGGCGACTATATTATTGATACCCACGACCGTAATGTGGTACAGGAAGTTTGGCGCCTGTTTTCGCTGGCATGGAAAATGACCGGCGGCGTAGCAACCCTTTTGGAGTGGGACAGCAATATCCCTGATTTTGAAACTTATCACGCCGAATTGTTGAAAGCAAAGCAGTACATGAACAACGTTGCGGCCATCGGCAGCAGTGCCGAGTGGCCATGGTATAGTGAACCTGCCGTATCAAACCCGGTTGATTTTTTGGTAAGTAGTGTTAATTGGTAATTTGATTTGACGATAAAAAATGGTTGCAACCGAATTTTCATTAATGCAATTACAAAACTGGATGATGGGTATGCTGATACAACATGTCCCGGTACTCAGCGGTTGTGACCCTGAGAATTTGGACGTAACAGACGTGGTGAACTCCTCAAAAAGGCTCAGCGCGGTGAGGCACCTGGATATTTACCGGTATAGTTATATAGCGCGACTAAGGGCCTGTATGAAAAGTCAGTTTAGCGCGCTTGCTTACGCTTTGGGCGATGAACTATTTGAATCCTTTGCCGATCAATACCTGGATGCTTACCCTTCGGAAAGTTATACGCTGAATGCCCTTGGCGAAAGATTTGCCGATTTTTTGGAACAAACGCGCCCCGATGCCGGAGAACCGCAAAAAGAAAGCTGGCCCGATTTTATGATCGAACTGGCTGAATTTGAATATGCACTTTCGGAGCTGTTTGACGAAAAAGCAAAAGAAACCGGTCAATGCGACGAAGACAAGCCCGACGATTTGCTGACCATCAATCCTGTATTGCGATTATTTAGTCAGCGTTTCCCAATTTGCAAGTATTACCTGGAGTTTACCCGGGGCGCCAACCCACAATTGCCTTTTCCGGAGGAAAGTTTCAGCGCTGTAACCCGTAATAATTATAAACTTGGGCTGTTTACCATCAGGGCCGCGCAGTACCATTTCCTTAAATTTATGCAACACGGAAAATCAGTTGAAAAAGCAAAGGAAGAACTCGTGAAAAATCTTAATTGCAACCGCGCGGATGTAGATGCCGTATGGCCTGTATGGCGCAAAAGCTTTATAGCATCAGGCTTTTTGATTTAATGCTCATCACCCGTTTAATCTTAATAACAAATATGGCATTGCCGCAGATGGTATATGTTTACCGCATCAGAAACGGAAACTTTTATTATCCTGTGCTTGCAAGTCCGCAAACCCCTGCAGTTTAAAGTTTGATGGTAGGCTATTGCGCCTTTGCTAACGCATATATAAACGCTATCGGCCGTTGGGGGTTTAAAGGATGTTAATCCTATAAAGCAAACCAGTAAAAACGATGCCAATATTTGTTTCATAGGGATAAGCAATGGATAGCATTTGCTATGCGAAATCAAATATACTAAGGCCGGATCGGAATTATAGTATTGAGGCGACAGTCCCGGGCCGAAAGTCTTGAATTTTGAGAGCCCCGGAAGGCAGAAACTCAAGACTCAAGACTTAGGACTAGAGACTTAACACTATTTTATCCTGTCTTTTACTTTTTTTGCCATCGCCAGGTGATTTTGGATTTTTGGCAATGTTTCGGCAGCCAGCGTTCTGGTATCACCATCGGGCAGGTTTTTGTAAGCGTCTTTGTAATCGCTCTCCGCATTTTCGTGCCCGCTAACAATGGTGCTGATGTACTTTTTGTCAAAATCGACGCCGGTAAGTTTCCCTAAATCCTGCAGCGTTTTTTGGTGGTCGGCGTTAACAGCCGTTGGCAATACGAAACTGGCACTCGTAGCTATCGCGTTAATTTTATCATTTATGGCGTTATGATCGGTAACCAGCATCGCAGCCAGGTTTTTCACATCGGTATCCAGGCCGTTTGATGCCGCCAGTTGCGATAGTTGAACTTCAAACAAACCTGCTTCATAAGCTTTCACCAGGAATTTGGAAGCATCTTCCTGCAAAGATGTTTTTGCCTTTGTGGCCGAGTCGGCATTAATTTTTTGCGCTTTGGCAGCTGAGTCATTAGCGGCGATTTGCTTCTGATTAGCTGAATCAGCAATCGCACTGCTATCTTTTTGATTGGAATGACAGGCTGAGATGGCCCCTGTTAAAAATAAGGCACCAATAGCCAAATAGCTTTTAAAACTTGTTTTCATGGTAAATTATAGATTGGTCTTTAAAATAGTTGATAGGCCTAATGGCCGGGCATTTTTTTAAATGCCTTATTGTCAACAATTAAAAACCATCCAATGTTTCACCAATAGTTAAATAGTTTTCTTGATATTTATTTTGCAGCGGGCAGGCCCTGCTGTGCTTTGGGTAGCACCTGCTCCGAAAATACCTTCGCATCGTCGGCCGAAAGTGTCGCAGCCGCAGCTTTGCAGTTGCTTATTAACTTTGCATTCGATTCAGCAATGATGTCGTTATACTTTTGGTCAAAAGCGGCGCCTTTTGCTTTCTTTAAGGTGTTAAGCGTTTTTTGATGATCGGGATTTAAAAACGAAGGCAGTAAAAGACTGTGTTTAATGGCAACTGAACTTATCGAGGCCATTGCTGCCATATCGGCGCCAATAGTATTTTGCGCATTGGTTTTAACCGCAGCGTTTGTTGATATCGCCTGCGCCATTTGCGATAGCTCCACCGCATACATAAATAATTCGTTATTGCCTTTTATATAAGCGGCCTGGTTGTCGGGTAAGTCGGTTTTAATTACAGGTCTTTCGGCAGGCGGCGTTGTACGTACTTCATTTGGATCGAAGCCATGGTGTGGCGTGTCGGCAGTATTGCCGCTTGTTGCCCGTGAATGGCAGGCGCTGAAAGATACTAAAGCAGAAAGCGCAAGAAAATAGCAACAGGTTTTAAAATCGGTCTTCATGGTGTTAAATAAGTATTTTGTAATTTTTTGCCCTGGCAGAATGCAAAACATACAGGGCGGTTATGCCCTCAAAAATAACAAAATATTGAAATTTAAAAATGTTATTTTCAACCGATTGATGCTATTTAAACCCTTTACTTTAAAATGGTGTAAAACATTGCCACGGCTGCTCCTCCCATCGCAATAAACGTTATCCATAATATCGTTTTCGAAAGCCACCGGCTTTTAAATTCGCCCATAATTTTTTCATCTGATGAAATCTTGAGTACTAAAAACAGGAGCGGCACGGCGGCCACGCCATTTAATACGGCCGCATAAACCAGGGCCTTTACCGGATCGACCCCAATAAAGTTTAGCAGCAAACCAACAAGGGTGGCGGCTATAATGACGCCATAAAATCCCTTTGCTTTTCCAAATTTTAAATCCAGGCTGGCTTTCCATCCAAAAGCCTCGGATACCGAATACGACGCTGAACCCGATAGAACTGGTATAGCCAGCATGCCCAGGCCAATAATACCGATGGAAAATATCAGTTTTGATAAAAAACCAGCATGCGGAAAGCTATGTACCAATGGTTCAATTGCCTTGGCAGCATCAGCAGCGGTTTTAACATCGGTTACGCCGCTATTGTGCAGTACAGTTGCAGCAACAACAATAATGCTCCAGGTGGCAAATTCCGAAAATAGCATGCCGAAAGTATTATCAAACCGCATAGCGCGCACGTTTGTCCAGCTGATCTTCGGCTTGCCGGCCGTAACTAATTTTTTTTCCTTATCTTCCTCAACCTCCTGCGATGATTCCCAAAAAAACATATAGGGCGAAATGGTAGTACCCAATACACCGGTGATGATAAACAGAAAGGCAAATGAAAATTCAACATGCGGTACTATAGAGGCTTTTAATACGGTACCCCAGGGTTGGTGTACAATAAACAGCGTTATGGGATAGGCCAGCAGTGTCATGGCCAGCCATTTCAATATTTTTGAATAAACTTTATAGTTGGTAAAAACTTCGAGCGCCAGTATTACCCCCGTGAAAAGCAAGGTAAGCAGAATAAAGGGAGCAGGTACCAGCAATTGAGCAGCCGAGGCCATGGCGCCCAGGTCGGCGCCGATGTTAATGGTATTCGCAATTATAACGAGTCCCACGGTCAGGTACAAAACTGTCCTGCTATAACGTTCTTTAATAATGGTAGTGATGCCTTTGCCGGTTACCAGCCCTATTCGGGCGCATGCTTCCTGCACGGCTGTCATTAAAGGCAGCATATAAAGAGCCGTCCATAATTGCCCGTAACCAAATTGAGCGCCGGTTTGCGAGTAAGTGGCTATGCCTGAGGGGTCATCATCGGCGGCCCCGGTAACCAATCCGGGCCCCAGTTTTCGCCATAAACTTGTAGATTTGGCACTTCCTTCGGTTTCTTTTTTCATGCAGATATTTGGTTGAAGTTAATCAGTTTCGACCGATATATTAAAAATATATTTGAACGACTGTTTGCAAACAAAGCAGTTTGTTTAAGGTTTTGAGCAATAGTTATTTACCTGTACATCAAACTGATCAATATCCTAAAAACGAAATCGAACAAACCTGATTAACTTTAGCATTAACAAAAACCGGAATTAATTCATACTTTTAACTCAAGCGAAACTTTACTATTGCTCATGATTGTTGACAAACGGCCGGCCTTACCTACAGATATTTTTCAGATCCTTTTTGAGAAGTCGCCAGGCTCATTGCTGGTGGCGGCCGATGTGCCACGATTTACCATTTTGGCAGCCAGCGACACTTATTTAACCATCACTTCGAGCAAACGGGAAAATATAGTAGGGAAAGGCTTTTTTGAAGTATTTCCGGATGATGACGAGCTTCCGAACGAAACCAATGCGCGCGGTGTGTTTACGCGCGTGGTCGAGACCGGCCAGAAAATTGATGTGCCCGATTACAGGTTTGATGTTTTTAACCCCGAAACCCAACAGTATGAAATACATCATTGGTCCTGCTGCAATACGCCCATTTTTAGCGACGATAACCGGGTTGCCTACATATTAAACACTGTGGTTGATATCACCGGTGAAGTGAAGGCCAAAGAAATCGCCATCGAGAACGAAAATCGTTTGCGATTGGCTGCCGAAGCCGCAGCGCTGGGTGCCTGGGAACTTGGCTTGAAAGATCAATCCTTTGTTTATTCGCCGCGCCTGGCCGAAATCTTTGGTCATGCGCCTGATGCGGCCGTAACGCTTGCGGATGTGAGGAACCAGGTAAACGCCGATGATATGCAAAATATAGTTATTAAGGCTTATTATGATGCTTTAATAACCGGTAAATATTTGTACGAAGTGCGCATAACGTGGCCCGACAAATCGTTGCACTGGATAAAAGTGCAGGGCATAGTGGTAAAAGATGAAAAGGGGCAGCCTGTTTCGATGCTTGGCACTATACTGGATACAACGGAAAGCAAAAGTGATGAGATCAGGAAGAATGACTTTATAGCTATGGCCAGCCACGAGCTTAAAACGCCTCTAACTTCGCTTAAAGCGTATATACAGTTGCTATATAAAAAACTCGGTTCAACCAATGATAGTTTTGTTTTGGTTGCGCTGTCAAAAGCTAATAGCCAGGTAAACAAAATGACCGACCTGATCCATGGTTTCCTGGATTTGTCGAAACTGGAGACCGGCAAGTTAAGACTTAAAATACAGGATTTTGAAATCAATAAACTCGTAGCGGATATCATTGCCGAAATGAGCCAGGCTGCACAATATCACCATGTCAGTTATCTGCCCTGCAGCAATATAACGGTGTACGCCGACCGCGAAAAAATAGGCCAGGTGATCAGTAACTTTTTGAGCAATGCCATCAAATATTCGGAAAAAGGTACAGCCATATCGTTAAATTGTGAAAAAGCAGATGGTTTTGTAACCGTTTCGGTAATTGACGAGGGTATTGGTATTAAAGCGAAGGACCAGGAGAAACTGTTTCAGCGTTTTTACCGGGTGGAGAGTGAAAAGATGAAAAACGTTTCCGGATTTGGGATCGGATTGTACCTGTCGAATGAAATTATACAAAGGCATAAAGGTAAAATAGGCGTAGTAAGCGAAGGTGATAAAGGCTCGACTTTTTATTTTAGTTTGCCATTGTAGCAAAATAACTAATTTTTGTCAGCCTGTTATGAGTCAACGGCGGCGTCCGTAATAAAGAATTATCATACCAAACCAATGCTATACTATACCCAGCTTATTTTTATTAAGGAAGGCCGCGAGCACGAATTTCATTTATTTGAAGAAAAAGTGCTCCCGTTTTTGAAGGAACATAATGCCGAACTGCTTTACCGTATAAGGCCCGATAAAAGCAGTTTTATTGAAGGCACGGGTGAATTACCCTATGAAATTCACCTGGTAACATTCGTAAACCGCAACGATTTTGAGGGTTATATGAAAAATCCGGCGCGCTTGAGTTTTATGGAATTGAAGAATAATTCGGTTGAAAGGATTGTGTTGATTGAAGGCTTTAAAATAGGGTAGACATCCACAGATTTACGAAGTTTTGGCAACTTCGTAAATCTCAGTCTTGCCAGTGGTATAACGCTCCGCTTCATGCCAGGCAGTTGCCGGCCTGTTTGCCGGATAGCCGTTTTTAGCGCGATAGGCTTTTCTTTCTGCTGTAAAATCCCACCAATTACTATTGCTGCCGCCATGATTAGCATAATGTACTACCAGCCTGCACTGGTCCTCAACACAGGGATCGGTCCAAAACCCTTGTTTGCGCTCCAGTTCATCAAACAAAGCGGCACCGTCTTTGTCCAGCAAATCGTTTAAAGTAAAATATCCCATCGATATTAAATCCTGTGCAAATTTAGGCCCTATAGATGGGATTTGCTGAAAGGTAATTTGTGCCGCAATCTCCCGGGTCCGTTGCCTGCCCGAACCTAATATCACATCAATTTCGTCCGCAGCATAATTAACCAGGTCGCTTGTTTTAAGCCGGTTAAGCTTTAGTTTTTGCTTTTCGGCAGGGGTGAGGTTGAGTTTGAGCGTTTTCATGATATAAAGTTAAGTATATCGAAGAAAGACTTACGAAGTTTCGCAAACTTCGTAAGTCTGTACTATGTGTGTACTGTGGCGTATTTTACATCCCCATCTCATCGGCACTTGGCCCATAGCTGCCGGGGATAGGGATGTCCAGCAGGCGGAGAAACACACCTAATTGCGCGCGGTGATGTACTGTTTGCGAGAAAGCGATCCGTACCAGTTCGCCTTTGGTTATTTCCTGCAATACGTGGTCGCCGTTACGTAAAACCCATTTTGGTAAAAGTTCTTCTTCGGTTCCTTTCGAAAGATAATCCATACCATTGGCGTAGCAGCGTTCAAAATACGCCAGTAGGTCTTCGGTGTTGTTAATGTCTTCAACTTTGTAAGTTGTAGTGGCAAAATCAAGTTCGTCGGTCGTGAAGGCCAGAGCAACCCAATTGGGTAGTTCGGCAATATGCGTTGCTAGCTTTTTAATATTCATGCTTTTCGGGTGCGGCTGCCAATCATATTTATCATTGGGCACTATTGCCAGCATTTTACGGGTTGTTTGAGCTTCCTGCTCCATTTCTTTTACTAACATTGGGATGATGTCCATGGCTATATGTGTTTAGTTTTAATTGTTAAACAAAATAACCACACGCTAATGACAGCCCTATGTCAGTAGGTTTTTATTTATTTTTGTTGGAAGGTTGGAAAGTTTAATGTTGGAAAGTTGTAAAGGTTGAAATGGTTGTAAGGGTTGGAATGGTTGAAAGTTGGAAGGTTAAACTTAGTTTAACTCGGGTTTGTTTATATTTCAATGGCCTCGTTGAGGGCGTTGCCGTTTTAAAACTTCGTAAGTTTTGGGAATGTTATAACCCCATGAAATGAGCCGTCAGCGATTTAAAATCATCAAACTTTAAATCATAATCATCCGTTTTACCGAAGCCGTAGCTCACAAAAACAAAGGGTATGCCGGCGAGACGGCTTTGTTCTCCGTCGCCGACGGTGTCACCTATATAGACGGGCGTTTCAAGCTTATGCAGCTCGGCCAGCAGGTTTATATTGTGATGCTTGGGCATGTGGTTTACACCATAAGCCAGTTCATCGGTGATGTGTTCATCAATACCAGCCCAGTCAATAAAAATCCGGATAATGCCGGCGCCGCAATTGCTTAAAATAAATAGTTTGTACCGGGTTGCCAGTTGCTGCAATCCCTCCATTACGCCATCGTACAAAACGCCGCCGTTTTTAGGCAGCAGTTCGCGCCTGATGCCATTAACCTGTTCGTAAATCTCCTTCCGCTCCACTTCATCAAATTCAGGAAGTGTTGCCAGCATAACCCTGTTGCCATCCCAGCCAATTCTTTCCATCAGTTGTTCCCTCGCCATCGTGCGATCGAGGTTTAACTTCTTAAACATGAGGTTCCACGATTCGGTGTAGGTATCAACAGCATCCCAAAGGGTACCGTCCATGTCGAATATCAGGCTGTCGGGTATTTGCATTCAGTGTTTCTTATTTTTATGCTCAAATTACTCCTAATTATACGAGAAAAAAGTATTCGTGTAATTCGTGCAAATTCGTGCTATTTAGTTGTGAAAGATAGAAAAAAATGCGCTAAACCAATTTCAGCTTGTAGGTAAAATAGGTGGTGCTAAAGTCTTGTTTTTCAAAGCCAATGGTTTCATATAGTTTTTGCGCCGTAAAATTATCGACAGCCGTTTCCAGCGTAATTGTGCCTGCGCCATTAGCTTTTGCAAAATCTGCGGCGGCATTAATCAGCGCCTCGCCAATACCTTGTTTGCGATAGGCGGCATCTACATAAAGATCATTCAAAAGCCAGTTTTTAACCGCACGTACCGATGATATTAACGGATATAACTGCGTAAAACCGGCAGGTTTTGACTCCCCGTTTTTATCGGCTAAAGCCACAAATATCACCGATTCGTTGTTTTGCAGGCGGTCTGTTATAAACTTTTCGGCCAGCTTAATGTCCGATGGTTGTTTATAAAATACCCGGTATTTATCAAAAAGGCTGGTTACCAGCTCGTATTCGGATGTGTTTATTCTTTTTATTTGCATAAGTTATTTTTTATCCCTGCTTACGTTATTGGTTCAATTGTCAGGATAAAGACGAATAGCCATTGTCAAAATCTCTGTAATCACATCAACCGGGATATCCGCTTCGGCATCCAATTGCAGTATTTTCATCCGCGAACGTTTTTCAATCATCAGCAAGGGATGCTCCAGCTTTCGCCCTTCTACTATGCCTATATAGGGTTGGTGCGTTTTTTTGTTCACCCACAAATAGCAAAACATTTTGCCTTTGTAACAGAAGAAAGGCACCCTGTATTTCCAGGCTTCGGTGATGTTTTTATCAAAATGGAGTATCAGGTCCCGCAAAAAAAGCAGGCAGCTTTTTCCGGGCTCGTCCTGGTTTAAATAAAACTGGTCAATATCGCGCATGATTACACGCTTATGCCCTGGCCCTTTACCTCTTTATCAAAATTTTCCATCACCAGTACCGATGCGCCGATCAGTTCGGCATCAAAGCCAAGTTCGGATATCAGCAATTCGGTGCCGCGCGAAAGGCGGGGGATACAATATTTATGCAGCGCCTGCTGGATAGGGGCCAATAGTATTTTGCCCACCTTGGCGCCGCGACCGCTCAATACTATAGCCTGCGGGTTCATGATATGTATAAGGATAGCCAGCGCCTTGCCAATTTTGTACCCGGCATCGGCAAAAAGCTCAATGGCAAACTGGTCGCCGTTGTTGGCAGCTTCCATAATGGCATCACCCATTTGTTTGGAGTGGGCTTCGTCAATTTGTTTTAAACTGGTAATGCGGCCGTTTTCGATGCCCTCTATAGCCCGTTTGGAAACCACCAGCATGGATGCTTCGGCTTCCAGGCAACCGCGTTTGCCGCAGGTACAAAGTGCGCCATCTTCGGACAGTGGGATATGGCTAAACTCGCCTGCAAAACCGTTTTTTCCGCGGAATATTTCGCCATTGACGATCATCCCCAAACCAATACCCCAGCCCAGGTTAATCACCATTACCTCTTTGGCTGATTTGGCTATACCGAATTTCTGTTCGGCCAGCGCTATCAAACTCGAGTCGTTGTCGATATAGGTCGAGAGGCCGGTTTCATCCGAAATATATTGGTTGAGCGTGCGCTCGCCCGAATCGAGATAGGAGTAGTTAATGCCTTTCAGCGGATTGATAAAGCCCGGCATACCGATGCCAATGCCGGCAATTTTATCTTTGGCGATGCCGGAATGATGGATATACTCGTTAATTTTCTCAATCAAATCATCCAGCGCCTGGTCGTTGTTATGCAGTTTTAATTCAAACATTACCTGGTCGGCCACCGGGTGGTTAAGCAAATCGACTAATTGAATGCGGGTGGAAAGCTGGTCCATCGCTATGGCCAGTATATACATGGCGTTGGCGTTTATGGCGTACATCAATGGCCTGCGGCCACCACTCGACGGCGCATAGCCCTGCTCAATAACAAAGCCCTCTTCAATCAATTCGTTCACCGCTTTTGCAATCGAGGGGATACTTTTATCAAACAGTTCGCTCAGCTCAGCACATGACATCGCCTTATCAAAATAAAGGCATTTGATGATCATGTTTTTAAGATGACTGCTTTTTACGCTTTTGGTTTTAATTTCCATTTAATAATATAATTGGTCGCTTTGAGGGACGGTTTTATTGGCCGGCTAATTTATCGCCCTAAAATAACAATAATGGTTAATTGTATGCCGTAAACAGCACAATGTAAACTATTTATTTTTTAAGAGGATATGTTACAATCACTCACCATTCGCCGGCCGACCTTTTCGAGTCGCTTACCTTCGCAACAATTTAAAAGCATGCCCTGCCCATTTATTGGTGGTAAAGCCGGTTATACACCACAAGATGCATAAAGGCTCAATTGCCCGGGCTGCTTCCGCTGTCCCCATGTCTTCGGTGTCGTAACCAAAAAGAGTATTAACCGCTTCGGCCTCTTTTTTGGCATTTTCATTGTTCCCACAAATAAACATGGTTGGCTTAGTTCCGCCGAAATCGGGGTTAACCATCAGTGGGGCGCCAACGCTGTTAAAGGCTTTTACAAAGTTTGCACTTGGGTATAAGCTTTGCAAACGCTCCATAAGAGATGCGTTGGGCGCTGTAAAAAAGCTCAATACGCCATTAACGGGTGGTGCATCCTCAATGGGATTGCTGGTATCCAAAATGGTTTTACCTGCAAGGTTTTCGGCGCCGGCGCTTTGCAGCACCGCTTCGGCGGCGCTGCCTTTAACAGCCAAAGCAAGCAATTCGCCAAATTTAGCTGCATCTGCAAATGAGCCCGTCGTTGCGTCCTTGCTGTGTTTTGCCAGCCAGTTGTCTAATTTAGCGGGGTGGCCACTTCCCACAAAAACCTTGTAACCATGCTTGATAAATCCGTTGGCCAGGGTGGTAGCCACCATACCCGAGCCCAAAATGCCAATGTTTTTCATATTAGAATGTTTTAAATACTTGAAGCTAACTCATTAATTCAATAACTCAATAATTCAAAACTCACCAACTCACCAACTCACCCATTAATACTTCCATTTATCTTCCAGTTTTGCATCTTTTTCAAGTATGCGCAACAGGTCCTCATCGTCTCGGCGGGCCTTGTTATAGTCCTGCTCGGTGTGCCCGGGTGGTAAATTATCGGCCTTTCGTTTAAATAATACAACGTTCAAAGGGTCTTTTTCGCTTTTGATAATTCTTATTTCTTTTGAATACTTGGGGAAGGAGATACCAATGGCGTCGCCTTTGAGCGCTTTAAGCTGGTAGATGCCCCGGCTATTGGTAAGCACCGTTTCGCCACTGCAAATATTGGTTACCTGGGCGCCGGAGACATCCTCCAGGTTTACACCTACAATTCTTCCGTTTATGGTAAACGGCACAGCGACTTTCTGTGCTTTGAAAACATGATCAGGCGGAGGCCGTGGCACAAAATGCTCGATAGGCGTGTCTGTTGTTTGCTGTGCTACAGCGTGTTGTATTAAGGATGCAGGGACTATAAATAACGCAAAAAGATATATTTTTTTCATTTTCAGGATTGAATTGACAGTACAAAGGTGATTACCGTACGGTAAAAATAGCAATTACATCAATGTTCCATATCCAATTAAACTCAAAAACTCTTTTAACAGATAATATCTAAATTAATCACCCACCACAAATTCCTTTTTTAGTTTAATCTCTTCTGAAGAACTGCCTATCATTACCTGGAATTTGCCCGGCTCAACCGTCCAGTTCATGTTTTTATCCAATATCGCCAGGTCATCAGGGTGCAGGGTGAAATGAATGGTTTTCTTTTCGCCGGGGGCGAGGGGCACACGCTCAAAGCCGCGCAAATCGTAATCATAAACGGTTACACTGCTGTATTCCTGTTTCAGGTAAAGTTCAAC
>Ga0207667_10001811_pt1 | contig 26919 bp, 21 predicted proteins | sample KBSCornC52_FD_184301 | JGI IMG/M metagenome (GOLD analysis project Ga0207667, IMG submission 184301) | Corn rhizosphere microbial communities from Kellogg Biological Station, Michigan, USA - KBS Corn C5-2 (SPAdes) (version 2) | ecosystem: Host-associated > Plants > Roots > Rhizosphere > Soil ...
AGGTCTCCGTCCTGCCCGAGGTCGCGGCCGGCCGGCTGGTCGCGCTGCCGCTCGCCGACGTACCGCGCGCCAACCGCCGGATTCGGCTGGTCTACAGGCGTGACAAGTATGTGAGCGCGTCGATGACGGCGTTCATCCACCTCCTGACCGCCTCCCTCGCCGATGCCCAGGACCACGTGAACAGATCATGAATCTCGTTCCGATCGTCCGGCAGGGCGTCCGGCCACCAACGCAATCCTCCCGCGCAGATGCTTGTGAGGATTCGTACAAAGAAATGTGTCTGCTGATCCGGGACTCGCGTTGCCAGCCACGAATCGGGTATATTCTCCCCAGATTCCTGAGCGGGAATAAACATGGCGGGCTGACCAGACGCGAGATTGTGATTGGTTTCACATAATCGCACGATTATCGCCGCGCGGAGAGCGGGATGCTGAACGGGTACATTCCTATCGCAGTGATGATGGCGGCCGCGGCCGTGCTGGCCATCGGCATGGTCTCCGCGTCCGCCGTTCTGGGCCCCCGCCACCCCACCAAGTACAAGAACTCCCCTTATGAATGCGGCATGACGCCCGTCGGGTCGGCCCGCGAGCGGTTCCCGATCAAGTTCTATCTGATCGCGATGCTCTTCATCATCTTCGATATCGAGACCATCTTCCTCTATCCCTGGGCAGTGACGTTCATCCACCAGGACCGGCCGTTCCGCCTCTTCCTGCTCGCTGAGATGGGCCTCTTCGTCGGGATCCTGTTCGTGGGCTACTTCTACATCCTCGGCAAGGGAGCGCTCGACTGGGACGAAGGCCAGGAGGACCGCGCGGAGCTCGATCCCAGAGTTTATGCGCGCCGCGCGCCCATCCGGTTCGGCAACGAGGACAGCGGCCCCGTGAAGCTGCCGTCGCTCGTCCAGACGTCCCCGGAAGACCACTTCACCGCCGCGCCGGCCGAGACGGTGCATCCGCCGGTGTTGAGCGGAAAGGCGTAAAGATGACTCAGACTATCGAGACAGCGCCTGTCGCCCAGCCTGTGACCGCGCCATCCGAGCGTATCGAGGTTACGAAGATCCGCGAGACGTTTCCCGACGCGATTCAGGATGTAAACGTCTTCCGCGGCGACACGCGAATCCTGGTCCGCCGGGAGCTCATTCCCGACATTCTGCGGCTGATGCGGGACGACCCGGAGCTCCGGTTCAACTTCTTCTCGGAGTGCTGCGGAGTAGACTATCTGGACCCGAATGAAGAGAGCTACATCCTCAACAAGCCGCACCGCTTCGAGGTGGTCTATAACCTCTACTCCATCCCGCGCAACGCCCGGATATTTATCAAGGTCGGCGTGCCGGAGGAGGACGCGGTCGTGCCCACGGTCACCGGCATCTATGGCGGCGCAAACTGGCCGGAGCGCGAGATATTCGACATGTTCGGCGTCCGCTTCGAGGGTCACCCGGATTTGCGCCGCATCCTGATGTCGGACGACTGGGTCGGCCATCCGCAGCGCAAGGACTACCCGCTCGGCGGCGAGCGCGTCCAGTTCCCCGGCGGCAAATACGGCCCGGCCGTTGGCGACGGCATCGTGGCCCACCCCGGCGAGAGCTTCTATGGCAAGACCGCCAGCGACCTCGGGGACAGGGATTAGGTCAACTGGTCAACTGGTCAATTGGTCAACTGGTCAATTGGTCAATTGGTCAATTGGTCAATTGGTCAACCGGTCAATTGGTCAATTGGTCAATTGGTCAATTGGTCAATTGGTCAATTGGTCATGGAAACACACGGCACTTAAGAAATTGACCGATTGACGACTTACGTTTATCGCAATGACTCTCGATACACGCGAATTGAATACGGCGGCGACGCGGGCGCAGGGCGTGGAGATCGACCGCCTGGACGACACGTCCATGGTCATCAACATGGGCCCGCAGCACCCGTCCACCCACGGCGTGCTGCGCGTCGTGCTGGAGCTGGACGGCGAGACCATCGTGCGCGCCACGCCTCACATGGGCTACGTTCACACCGGCATCGAGAAAGAGATCGAGTACCAGACGTACCTGAAGGCCGTGACCCTCACGGACCGGATGGACTATCTGGCGGCGCACAGCAACAACCTGGCGTTCACGCTTGCCGTCGAGAAGCTGCTGGACATCGAGCCGCCGATTCGCGGGCAGTACCTGCGGACGGTCCTCTGCGAGCTCCAGCGAATCGCGAGCCACCTGGTCTGGCTCGGGACCCACGCGCTCGACATCGGCGCCATGACCGTATTCTTCTTCGCCTTCCGCGAGCGCGAGAAGATTCTCGACCTGAATGAGATGATCTCCGGCGTCCGCATGATGCCCTCCTGGATCGTGCCCGGCGGCCTCCGTGGCGACGCGCCGGAGGGCTGGTTCGGGCGGTGCAAGGATTTTATCGACGAGTTTCCGCATCGCGTGGACGAGTACGAGACGCTGGTGGACCAGAACCCAATCTGGCGCGAGCGCACCCAGGGAATTGGAATCCTGACGCCGGAACAGTGCTACGACCTCGGCGTGAGCGGACCATCGCTCCGGGGCTCGAACATCGGCTACGACGTGCGGAAGACGACGCCGTATTCCTGCATCGACCACTTCCAGTTCGAGGTTCCGCTGGGGCTGTACGGCGACGTGTACGACCGCTACCGCGTCCGCATGGCGGAGATGCGGCAGTCGCGCGAGATCGTCAAGCAGGCGGTGGAGCGCATGCCGGACGGCCCGATCAACGTAGACGACCGCAAGGTAACGCCACCGCCCCGCCATGAGCTGGACAGCTCGATGGAGGCCGTAATTCATCACTTCAAGCTCTGGACGGAGGGCTTCCGGCCGCCGGCCGGCGAGGTCTATGTGCCCATCGAATCACCGAAGGGCGAGATGGGCTTCTACATGGTCTCCAACGGCAGCCCCTACCCGTGGCGCGGACACCAGAGGCCTCCGTCATTCATGAATTTGCAGGCGCTCTCGGCCATGTCCGAAGGCCGCCTCATCGCCGACGTGGTCGCCATCATCGGCAGCATCGACATCGTGTTGGGCGAAATTGACAGGTAAGTGTTAAGTGTCAGGCGTCGGGTGTTCGTCGTCGCGCTCGACGTCATTCTGAACGGAGTGAAGAATCCGGCAGCCGGATTCCTGGGTCGCCAGGGCTCTCTCGGAATGACGTCAAGTGCCCAGGACCTAACACTCAACGCCGGACACTCAATACGTGGAGCCTCTATGGGTACGAGCGGACAGGCGCTGGCGGGAGATTTGAGCGAGCCGCAGCCGGCGGTTCGAACGGAGTTCAGGTTCTCCGAGCAGTCCATCGCCGAGCTGAATGAGATCGTGAGCCACTATCCGGAGAAGCGGGCGGCGATGCTGCCGGCTCTCTGGATCGCGCAGCGCGAGTATGGCGGCTATCTTACGCCCGAAGCGCTGAAAGAGGTCGCGTACCGGTTGGAGAGGCCGTTCGTGGAAGTCGAGGGCGTCGCCACCTTCTACACCATGTACAACTTCCGCCCGCGCGGGCGCCACCATCTGGAGGTTTGCACCTGCCTGACGTGCGGAGTCGTGGGTGCGTACGATGTGGTGCACAAGCTGGAGCAGGTGCTGGGCTGCCGGATCGGCGAGACGACGAAGGACGGCGAGTTCACGCTTTCCGAGGTGGAGTGCCTCGACTGGTGCGGCGCGGGCACGGTGATTCAGGTCGGCGATAAGTATTTCGGGAACGTGACGGCCGACAACGTCGAGCAGATTATCGCGGACCTCCGCAAGTCGGACGCGCACAAGCCGACCGACCTTGCGAACGCGGTGGTGAGAGTCCTGCTTCCTCGCGGCGCGACTCCGCCGCTTCCGACTCCCACGTCGGACGCGCCCGCGAAAGCGGCTGCCGACGTCGCGGACCCGCGAATCAAGCCGGACATCCCGCCAGTCGCCGGAGACACGCCCGGCCGCTCCTAATCCGAGGCGACGATTCGATGACAGCGGACGAGGCCAGAATCGAGCTCGCGGCGCTGCTTGAGCGCAATGGCAATATACGGTTTCCTTCCGATGATCGCGGTTCCTCGAAGAAGGGCTGGGAAGTCCGGTGGGTAGCGAAGGACTGGGGCGAGGCGGATCACATCCGCATACTCCTGGCGGCTGTCGGGTTAAGCGCGGCCAGCCCCTATGTAAAGCGCACTCAAATTGTGCAGCCGGTCTATGGTCGAAACGCAGTGGAGATGTTTCTCGGCACGGCGCGTGTTCAAGGGCGTGAATCCGACCGACCGGCAGCCGTCAAGCGGCTCGTCAGGTCGCGGGAGAAGGAGTGGATCGCCAGTCTGCCGATCGAGGAACGAAGGCTGGTAATGATGCGGCGCTTCTACGAGCGATTTCTGGCGGACGACGCGGAGGATTCGCCGCGCCAGGCCGATCACTCGCGCGACGGATTGCGTGAACGCTGATGGGAGCTATTCACGCGCCATTCTCGCTGGACCGCATGGAGCGCGCCGTGGACAAGGTTCGGGAAAGACTGGCGCGCGCGACCAGTATTCTGGAAGAAGCGCACATTCCGTACGCGGTCGCAGGCGGAAACGCCGTAGCGCTGTGGGTGACGACGGTTGATGAGGCGGCGGTCCGCAACACGCGCGACGTGGACATCCTGATCCGTCGCGCGGATTTGGAAGCTGTAAAGCTGGCGCTCGAGGCGCAGGGATTCGTATATCGGCACACCGCGGGAATCGACGCATTCCTGGACGGACCCGATTCGAAGGTCCGTGACGCGGTCCACGTAATCTTCGATGGGGAGATGGTTCGCGCCCATGAGGCGCTGCCAAATCCTGGGGTGGCGGACTACGTTGAATCGGGCGGGGTGCGCGTTCTATCGCTGGAGGCACTGGTTCAAATTAAGCTAACTGCCTTCCGCGACAAAGATCGGACCCATCTGCGCGATCTGCTGGATGTGGGCTTGATCGACGAATTGTGGTGCGCGAAGTACCCGCCGGAGCTGGCGGCGCGGCTGAAGCATCTGATCGATACTCCGGAAGGCTAGTTCTGGGAAATAGATGGCAGAGCTTAAGGTTCTCTTCGAACATATCGATAAGGCCGGCATCGAGACCCTCCGGGTCTACGAGCAGAACGGCGGCTATGCGGGCCTGAAGAAGGCCGCGACCATGGAGCGCCAGGCGGTCATCGACGAGGTGAAAACCTCCGGGTTGCGCGGGCGCGGCGGCGCGGGATTCCCCACATGGATCAAGTGGAACGGCATTCCGAAGGATACCGCGAAGCCGCATTACGTCCTCTGCAACGCGGACGAAGGTGAGCCTGGCACGTTCAAGGACCGCGAGCTCATGATTGCGCTGCCCCACCTGATCGTCGATGGGATGGCCATCGCCGGTTTCGCGACGCTCTCGCAGACAGGTTTCGTCTACATCCGGGGCGAGTTCGTCGAGTGCGCGCAGCGGATGCGTGCCGCCATTGATGAAGCCTACGCAGCCGGCTATCTCGGCAGGAACATTCTGGGCGTGGAGGGATTCAATTTCGATCTCCACATTCACATGGGCGCGGGCAGCTACGAGTGCGGCGAGGAATCGGCGCTCATGTCCAGCCTCATGGGAGAGCGCGGGCAGCCCCGCATGAAGTTCCCGCACGGTCCGCTGCCGGTTATTTCCGGCGTCTGGGAGAGCCCCACCCTCATCAACAACGTCGAGAGCTACGCCTGCGTGCCGCCCATCATTGCGAAGGGCGGCGCATGGTACGCGACAATGGGTACGGAGAAGTCGAAAGGCACCAAGATCTTCTCCGTCAGCGGTCACGTCGCGAAGCCTGGCAACTATGAGATCGAGTTCGGCACGCCGCTGATGGAGCTGCTCGACCTCGCCGGCGGAGTTACGGGCGGCAGGCTGAAGGCATGCATTCCCGGCGGCAGCTCGGTCCCGATTCTGCCAGTGGACAAGTGCGCGGACTTCAAGCTCGACTATGAATCGGCGATGGCGGGCGGCTCGATGGTCGGCTCCGGCGGCTGTATGTTCTTCAACGAGAAGACCGACATCGTGCTCCTGATGCGCCGCACTGCCGAGTTCTACGCGCATGAATCCTGCGGGAAGTGCACCCCCTGCCGCGAGGGCACGCGCTGGATATTCAAGATCATGGACCGCATCTGCAGCGGCGGCGGCCTTCCGACCGACATCGACCTGCTGCTGAACATCTGCGACCAGATCGACGGCCGCTCCTACTGCGGGCTCGGCGACGCCGCGGCATGGCCTATCCGCGCCAGCATCAAGCACTACCGCAACGAGTACGAGTATTGGATCGAGCACAAAAAGTCGCCGGTCGGCCCGGACTGTGTCCCGCCCGCTCCGCACGTCGTCAACCCGCTCCTGACGCTGACCCCGGCGTAGGAACATTAAACGGCCAGGGAATTGAAAAGTTCAGATCGGACCATCCATGACAATCGCAGTGGATCTCAGACCTGAGACCGAGAAGTGGCTCCGCGAGGAGGCTTCAAGGCGTGGTAAGGACGCCGCTTTACTGGTCGCCGAGACGATCGAGGAGAAGCGGCGGCGCGAGTCCGACGCCGGAACCGCGATGCCACCGCACCTGGGACCTGTCGAATCCGACCTCCGGCGCAAGATAAACGAGGGGCTGCCCGAATCGACGTGGAATCGGTATCGTCAGCTCATAAAAAAGCGGCGCGCAGAATCGCTGACGGAGGCTGAGTACGAGGAGCTTCTCGCGGTTGGCAACCTGATTGAAGAAACGCACGTCCGGCGCCTTGAGCACGTCGCGCAGCTTGCGAGAGTTCGGAATGCTCCGTTCAACCAGATCATGAAAGAGCTCGGCATCAAGCCACGACGCGTGTGATGTGTCGACTCCGGCCGGCGTGAGACGCGTTGTACGCAGGCGAGCACGGGAGCGTTGCGAATACTGTGGAAGCCCGGAGGAATACTCTGTCGATCCTTTTTCAATCGAGCACATCATTCCGCAGGCGCGCGGCGCGTCGGACGAAGCGAACTACCTGGCTCTCGCATACCAGCGTTGCAATAACGGGAAAGCAACAGCGGTCACGGCGCTCGACCCGCGCGATGGCGTGAGAGCTCCCCTCTTCAATCCGAGGAGCGACGTCTGGGAAGAGCACTATGTCATGAACGACGACCTGACTCTGATGATTGGCCTCACGCCAACCGGGAGGGCGACGATCAACCGGCTTCTGCTTAACCGAGACGGCGTCGTCAATCTGCGAAAGCTGCTGCAACGGGTCGCAAACAACGATTCGGCCTGACGGACTTCAAACACACGTATGCCTGAAACGAAACTGGTCAACATAAAGATCGACGGAATTGCGCTCCAGGCGCCCGAGGGCGAGAGCGTCATCGAGGCCGCGAAGCGCGTCAATGTCGACATCCCGTTCTTCTGTTACCACCCACGGCTCTCCATGGCCGAGGGAGGCGCGAACTGCCGCATGTGCCTGGTCGACGTGTCGATGCCCCGAAAGAGCCCGGACGGCACCGTCACGATGGCGAAGATGCCCAAGCCGCAGACCGCCTGCTCGCTGCCAGTCGCCGAGGGCATGGAGATCCAGACCGAATCCGAGGGCGTGGTGAAGGACCGGCGCGGGGTGCTGGAGTTCTTCCTCATCAACCACCCGCTCGACTGCCCCATCTGCGACCGCGGCGGCGAGTGCCCGCTCCAGAACAACACGCTCCACTATGGGCCGCCCACCAGCCGGTTCATCGAGGAGAAGCGCCACTTCCCGAAGGCCTACCCCCTCTCGGAATATGTCGTGTTCGACCGCGAGCGGTGCATCCACTGCGCCCGCTGCACCCGATTCACGCGCGACATCAGCGGAGACGCGCAGCTCGATTTCCTCTTCCGCGGCGCGGACATGGAGGTCGCGACCTTCGCGCACACGGAGTTCGAATCGAAGTTCTCCGGCAACGTCATTGAGCTCTGCCCGGTCGGGGCGCTCCTCTCGAGGACCTACCGGTTCAAAGCGCGCCCGTGGGACCTCCTCACCCAGAAGTCGATCTGCACGGAGTGCTCCAACGGCTGCAACATTAAGATGGATTACCGCGTGTCGTCCCTCCAGCGCGTCAATGCCCGCGAAAACGACTACGTCAACGAGGAGTGGACCTGCGACAGGGGCAAGTTCGGCATGGACTACGTCTCCTCCGACGATCGGCTGAAGACGCCCATGATTCGGGAGGGGAATGCTTTCCGGCCGGCGACCTGGGAGGAAGCGGCGCGAACCATCATCCGCCACATTCACGACGCGGGGACAGCCATCGGCGGCATCGGCGGGTCGCGGACGCCCAACGAGGACCTCTACGCCTGGCAGAAGTTCTTCCGCGAGCGGCTCGGCGTCAACAACCTTGACCACCGGATGGGACCGCACTTCCCGGCGACCAATGGCGGAGTGTTCGAGCGGTTCGGCTACCACACCATGGGCCAGTCGATTGCCGACCTGGAGAACATGAAAACGATTCTCGTCTTCGGCTCCAATCTGGTCGACGAGCAGCCCATCCTCTTCCTGCGGGTTCGCAAGGCGTGGCGGTTCAAAGGCGCGAGCGTGGTCGAAGCGGTCCCGCAGACCCTGCCCGAAGACAACTTCCCGAATCACGTGAGCGAGTTCGCATCCATCTCGCTTAAGTACCGGCCGGGCACGGAGCTCGCGCTGATTCGCGGGCTGATGCACGTAATCCAAGCCGAGAATCTCGCGCCGGACGTCGACGCGAAGAAGATGGGATTCGACGTCTCCGGCTGGTCGGCGGAGAAGGCGGGGCTCGAAACCGGGCTCACGGAGGATTCGATTCGGCGGGCGGCGCGGCTTCTGGCGGGCGGAAAGCTCTCCATTATCGCCGGAAGCTATGTGACCGCGCACCCGGACGCTGAAGCCCTCCTCCAGGCGCTTGGAAACCTCGCGGTCGTCACCGGCAACGCGGGCAATCTGAACGTTCCGGTCACGGAGAACAACCAGCAGGGCGCGATGGACATGGGAATCCTGCCCGATTCGCTTCCCGGATATGCTCCCGCGCCGGAATCCGGCATGAACACCGAGCAGATGCTCAAAGCGGCCGCGTCCGGTAAGCTGAAGATGCTCTGGATCGTCGGCGGCGACCTCGTGAACACTTTCTACGACCGCGACATCGCCGTGAAGGGGCTGGAGAACAGCCCGTTCACCGTCGTACACGCGCTCACGCTGAACGACACGGCGAAGATGGCGGACATCGTGCTCCCGGTGCAGAGCGTCGCCGAACGGGACGGAACTTTCACGAACGTCGAGCGGAGGGTCCAGCGGTTCTACAAAGCGTTCGAGATCTCGCCCGACATTCAGCCAGACTGGTTCGTCTTCGCGCAGATCGCCGGTCTCATGGGCCAGCCGCTGCCCTACACGTCGGCCCGCGACATCCTGCGCGACATCGCCGCCAATGTTCCCATCTATAAGGATTGCGGTCCGCGCCAGCTCGGCGACCTGGGCGTCCGCTGGGAGTACCCGGTCGCCCAACCGAAACCGGCAGCCATCGAGCCCGTAACAGCCTGAGATTGTCTGAACTCGGATTACGCAGATTACGCAGATTACGCAGATTTCACGGATTTAGTGCGCACTGATCCGACGATTCAACCGAGGTCAGCGACGTGGAGTGTAAATGCCACCGATTCCGCAGCATATAGGGCCCATCGATATCGTGCCGCTGATCCCGTACCTGGCGATCATCGTCATTCTCGGGTTCATTCTCGCCATCGTTCCGGGCCTCATCTGGATCGAGCGCGTGGTCATCTCGCTGATGCAGGACCGAATCGGGCCGAACCGGGTCGGGCCGCGCGGGCTCCTCCAGACCATCGCGGACGGCGTGAAGCTCTTCTTCAAGGAAGACGTGCAGCCGGTTGCGGTCGACAAGAAGATCTACTACCTGGCCCCGGTCCTCTCCATGATTCCGGCGCTGGCGGCCGGCGCGACCATTCCCTTCGCCTCCATCACCGTGAAGATGGACAACGGCACGCTCCGCACGCTGCCGATGATCGTGGGCGACGTGAGCATCGGCCTGCTCTACGTCCTCGCGCTCGCCTCGCTTCAGGTCTACGGAATCGTGCTCGCCGGCTGGTCCTCCAACAACAAGTACTCGCTTCTCGGCGGCCTCCGCTCCTCCGCCCAGATCATCAGCTACGAGCTGGCCATGAGCCTCGCCATCATGTCCGGTATCCTGATGTGCGGATCAGTGAACCTGGTGGAGATCGTGCATCGGCAGGCCGGCGGCTTCTGGAACTGGAACGTGCTCCAGTTCTTCCCGCTGGGGCTCATCGCGACGCTGGTCTATATGATCGCGATGGTGGCGGAGACGAATCGCGCGCCCTTCGACCTGCCGGAGGCCGAATCCGAGCTTATCGCGGGATTCCACACCGAGTACTCCTCCATGAAGTTCGCGATGTTCTTCATGGGAGAGTACGCGGCCATGCTCGGCGTGTCGGGGATCGCGACCACGCTCTGGTTCGGCGGCTGGCTTTCGCCGATCCCGCTGAGCGTTCCCGTACTCGGACCCGTCCTTACCGCGGTACCGAGCGCGGTCTGGTTCCTCCTCAAGATGTTCGTCTTCTTCTTCGGGTACGTCTGGCTCAGGGCGACGCTGCCCCGGCTCCGCTACGATGCGCTCATGGCCATCGGATGGAAGCGGATGCTGCCGCTCTCGCTGGTCGTGCTTTTCGGCGTAGCGGTGTGGGCGACATTCCGCATGCCGGAGCCGCCCGCGGCCGCCGCCCAGGACCAGCCCGGTCCGCGCGTGAGAATGGCGGGACCCTCGTCCCCCGCGGGAGGCAGACCATGAACTGGCCGCTCATCTTCTTCGCAATTCTCGCGCTGCTCTCCGTCGGCTCGGCCATCCTGGTCGTAGCAAACCAGAACCCGGTGCGAAGCGCGCTCTTTCTGGTCGTGAACTTCTTCGTGCTGGCGGTTTTCTACTTCACGCTCGGCGCGGAGTTCATCGGGGCCGTCCAAATCATCGTCTATGCTGGCGCGATTATGGTGCTGTTCCTGTTCGTCATCATGCTCCTGAATCTGGGAGCGCCGGAGGCGCTGCGGGAACGCGGAAAGCTCGGCCCCGCGCCCGCCATCGTCCTTGCGCTCGTCTTCCTGTCTCTTCTGGGCGGAGTGGGCGCCATCGACAGCGGGCTGCGGCCCGTGAACCCGCAGGCTGCGACGTTCATGGCGACGGGCGGAACACCGGAAAAGGTGGGTCTGGCGCTCTTCAGCCCCAGCCTGCCCTGGCTCTTCCCGTTCGAGGTCACGTCGTTCCTGCTGCTCATCGGGGTCGTGGGCGCGATTATTCTGGCCAAGCGCCGCATCTAGGGATCGTCTATGCTGCCTGTGCCGACCGTCTACTATCTGGTGCTTTCGGGCCTGCTCTTCACAACCGGCGTGATCGGCGTGCTGGTCAAGCGGAACCCGATCGTCATATTCATGTGCATCGAGCTGATGCTGAATGCGGTGAACCTCTCGTTCATCGCGCTCGGGCGGCACTTCGCGCAGATCAACGGGCAGATGTACGTCATCTTCGTCATGGCGGTCGCGGCGGCGGAGGTCGCCATCGGCCTCGGAATCATCGTCAATCTGTTCCGCCAGCGCGAATCGATCGACATCGACGAAGTCAATCTCATGAAGTTTTAGATTTTCGATTTTCGATTTTCGGTTGACCGGCCGCACAAATCGAAACTCGAAAATCGAAAATCGAAAATCACGGTGTGTTTATGCTCAATTGGGTTGGGCTGATACCGGTGCTGCCGCTGATCGGCTTCCTGATCACCGCGTTCGCGGGAAAGAAGATCGGGCGGCCGCGGTCCGGCTACCTGGCTACCTTCTGGGTGTTCGCCTCGTTCCTCGTTAGCTGCGGCGTGCTCGTCGCGCTGCTGGGAATGGAGGGCGAGCACCGGCGCGCGCTCGTCTCGCTCTGCCCGTTCGTGAAGGACGTGCCCTGGATCGTCATCGGCAATTTTCAGGTCCATTACCAGGCGCTGGTCGACCCGCTCGCGATGCTGATGTGCCTCATCGTGACCGGAATCGGCGGCCTGATTCACCTGTATGCCGTCGGATATATGGCCGAGGACAAGGACTTCCCGCGCTTCTTCACTTACCTGAACCTCTTCATCTTCTTCATGCTGATGCTGGTTCTGGGCGGCAACATCCTGCTGATGTTCGTTGGGTGGGAGGGCGTGGGCCTCTGCTCCTACCTGCTCATCTCCTTCTGGTTTGAGGACATCGAGAACTCGAAGGCGGGCAACAAGGCGTTCATCGTGAACCGGATCGGGGATGTCGGCTTCGCGCTCGGCATTATGGCGATCTTCCATTACTTCGGCACGCTGACGTTCTACAACCCGGCGACCCTCGGCGGCTTTCTCGACATGGCCAGCGCGAGCAAGATCGCAGGCGGCGTGCTGACCACTGGCATTGCGACGACCATCGGGCTGCTGCTTTTCGTCGGGGCGGTTGGCAAGTCCGCGCAGTTCCCGCTCTACGTCTGGCTCCCGGACGCCATGGCCGGCCCCACGCCCGTCTCCGCCCTCATCCATGCCGCCACTATGGTGACCGCGGGCGTGGTGATGGTGACGCGCGTCAGCCCAATCATCGTCCAATCGCACACGGTCATGATCGTCATCGCGGCGATTGGCACGTTCACCGCCCTCTTCGCGGCAACGATTGCGCTCACCCAGAATGATATCAAGAAGGTCCTCGCCTACTCCACCGTCTCCCAGCTCGGATACATGTTCCTGGGGTGCGGGGTCGGCGCGTTCTCGGCGGGCATGTTCCACGTGACCACCCACGCGTTCTTCAAGGCCCTGCTCTTCCTCGGCGCCGGATCGGTCATCCATGCGATGCACCACGAGCAGGACATGCGGAAGATGGGCGGCCTTAAGAAGCTGATCCCCGTCACCTACTTCACGATGATGGCGGGCTATCTGGCCATTGCGGGGATCTTCCCATTTGCCGGATTCTGGTCCAAGGACGAGATTCTCGGCAAAGCCTACGGCTTTCAGTACTTCGGCATCGTTTTCTACGTCGTCGGCGTGCTCACGGCGGCGCTGACCGCGTTCTACATGTCCCGCTTGATGTGGAAGACCTTCTGGTCCGAAAAACGGTTCGACGAGGCGGCGCTCGGCCATGACCACGGCCACGCGACTCACGATGATCACATGGACCATGCGGACGCGCATGGGTCATCAGGGGACGCCAGCGGGCACGCGGGAGAGCGCGCGGAAGAGGAGCTGAGCCACGCGAGCAGCCATCAGGACGCTCACGGCGGAGTTCACGAATCGCCGCCCACGATGACGCTGCCGCTCATTATCCTCGCGGTCCTGTCGGCGGTCGGCGGGCTTATCGGCACGCCGTGGTTTAACAAATTCGAGCAGTTCCTGGAGCCCTCCGTGCCGCCGGTCGGCCTGTTCAAGCCCGAAGAGGGCGTGTCACCGGTACTGGGAATGGTGATTGGAACGGTCGCTGCGCTGGTGGGAATCGGGATCGCCTACGCGCTCTACAGCAAGCGCCGCCAGACCGGCGAGATCCTGACGCCGGAGCAGAAGCAGGCGCCGACACTGTTGGGCGAGGCTTATCGCGGCTCGGTCAACCTCTGGGGCTTCGACCAGCTCGCCACGTGGCTGGGAATTGACCTGGGCGGCTCGCTGGCGCGGACCTCCGCCTGGATCGACCGCAACATAATCGATGGAATCGTGAACGGCGTCGCGGGAGTGGCCGGCATATCGAGCGAGGTCATCCGGCGCGCGCAAACGGGATTCGTCCGCTCGTATGCGCTCGTCATGCTGTTCGGAGTATGCCTGGTGGTCGCCAGCATCTTGTGGCCAATCATCTCGCACCACTAACCGCCGGGATTCTTAGCCATTATGAACAGTATGGACATAATAACGTCAAAGGCTGAAACCACGAATGCACACCAATTCACACGAATGAGACCCGAATTCCGGGCCGTTATTCGTACTGATTCGTGTACATTCGTGGTTTCAAAGCCCTTTCCCCGTTCCGTTCATAATGGCTAATCCGAATCCCGGCTCTGAGAGAGTAGACGGCTAATGTCCCCCCACATATTGACGGCTGTGACGTTTCTACCGCTTCTCGGCGCGGCGCTGCTCCTCTTTTTCCGGCGGCCGGTCGACGAAGAGGACGCGCATGGCAACGACCGAGAGCATAACGAGAACGTCGGGCAGCCGGCGGCGCCTGCGAACGGCGCGGCGAACGCGATCCGGTACTTTACGCTCGGCGTAACGCTCGTTACGTTCGTTCTCTCGATTGTGCTGCTTGCCGGCTTCCAAGCGAATCAGCCGGGCTTCCAGTTCGTGGTCGGCCCGTTCCCCTGGATATCGGCCTTCAACGTGCGGTTCCACCTCGGGATCGACGGAATCAGCCTGCTCCTCATTCTGCTGACCACGTTCCTGTCGGTGCTGTCGGTCCTCTTCTCGTTCAGCGTGAAGCGGCGCGTGAAGGAGTACATGATCTTCCTTCTCGTGCTCCAGACCGCGATGACGGGAGTGTTCTGCGCGCTGGACCTCGTGCTCTTCTACGTCTTCTGGGAAGCCGTCCTGATTCCGATGTACTTCCTCATCGGCATCTGGGGCCATGAGAACCGCATCTACGCCGCCATCAAGTTCTTCCTCTACACGTTCGCGGCCAGCGTGCTGATGCTCGTCGGGATCGTAACCATCTACATCAAGACGCAGTCGTTCAGCCTCGTGGACCTGCTTACGCCCGGCACGCAGCCGAACCTGCTCCTGCATGGTCTCGACCCGCGAATGCTCGGCTTCCTCTTCGGGTCGTTCGCGCTGGCCTTCATGGTCAAGGTGCCGATGTTCCCGTTCCACACCTGGCTGCCGGATGCGCACGTCGAAGCGCCGACCGCCGGCTCGGTCATCCTGGCGGGAATCATGCTGAAGATGGGGGCATACGGATTCCTCCGCTTCTGCCTTCCGCTCTTCCCCGCGCAGGCGGCGCAGTACTCCGGCATCTTTATCGCGCTTTCGATCATCGGCATCATCTACGGAGCGGTCGTCGCGGCCGTGCAGCCGGACATGAAGAAGCTGGTCGCCTACTCCAGCGTCAGCCACCTCGGATTCGTGATGCTGGGCATCTTCACGTTCACGCCGCTCGGACTCACGGGCGCGGTGCTCCAGTCGATCAATCACGGCGTCTCGACCGGAATGCTCTTCTTCCTGGTCGGCATGCTCTACGAGCGGCGGCACACGCGCGAGATCGCGGCGTTCGGAGGGCTGAAGCGAGCGATACCGATTCTATCGACCTTCTTCCTGATCGCGATGCTCTCGTCGGTTGCCCTGCCGCTCACAAACGGGTTCGTCGGCGAGTTCACGATTCTTCAGGGGAGCTTCTCGTCGAGCTTCGTCGGGTTTGGGCCGACCGCGCTAGCCGCGACGGGCATGGTGCTCTCCGCGATCTATATGCTCTGGCTCTTCCAGCGCGTCTTCACCGGGCCGGTGGACAAAGAGGCGAACCGCCATCTGCCGGACCTGAGCGGGCGCGAGAAGTGGGTCCTGGTTCCGCTTGTGGTGATGGTCTTCTGGTTCGGGTGCTACGTCACCACATGGACCCGCTACCTCGACACGCCCATCGCCGCGCTCGCCAGCGGCCCGTTCCAGGGCGCCGCCGAGCCGGTGACAACCGCCGCGGCTGGTCCGCACGTCAGAGCCCGCTCGGCCAGCCTGCCAGCCCGGATGGTTGAAGCAAGACGATGAGCAAATTGATCCGGTTTGCCTCCTGTCTGAGGGGAGTTTATGCATAATTTCGACCTGTCGCGCGATTTGCAGATGCTGACGCCCGTCATCATTATCTGGGCGACGGCGTCGCTGATCCTGCTCGGCGACGTCTGGTTCTGGAAGGGGCGGCGCGACCTCAATCCGCTCATCGCAACCATCGGGGTCATTGGCGCTATTGCCTACCAGATCGGTTTGAGAACGAACGGCGACGAGACGTTCTTCGCCAACAGCGCCGTCATGGACACCCTCGCGTCGACCGGCTCCATTGCGCTCTTCGTGACCGCGCTGCTCTCGATTCTGATGGCGTGGACCTACCTTCGGGTGCGCAATCTGGACCACGGCGAGTACTATGTCCTGCTGCTCCTCTCCATCTCGGGCGCGGTGCTGATGGCGCTCGCGAACGACCTCATCATGGTCTTTATCGGGCTGGAGGTACTCTCGTTCGCGCTCTACGTGATGGCGGGCTTCGCGCGGACGGACCAGCGGAGCGAAGAGGCGTCGATAAAGTACTTCCTGCTGGGCGCGTTCGCGTCGGCCTTCTTCCTCTACGGCATCGCGCTCGTATACGGGGCGACCCAGACCACGAACCTGAACATGATTCAGGCGAACTCGCGCGCGCTCGTCGGAGGCGCGCCGAACACGATGCTGCTCGCGGGAATCGCGATGCTGCTGGTGGGCCTGGGGTTCAAGGCGGCGATCATTCCGTTCCACCAGTGGACGCCGGACGTCTATGAGGGCGCGCCGACGTCGGTGACCGCGTTCATGGCGGGCGCGGCCAAGATCGGCGCGTTCGTCGCCATCCTGCGCGTCTTCGCCGCCCTCCAGCCGGCGCATATCTACTGGCTGCCGGCGATCCAGATGCTCGCGGTCCTCACGATGGTGATCGGGAACATCCTGGCTGTCACCCAGACGAACCTGAAGCGGATGCTGGCGTACTCATCCATCGCGCACGCCGGCTACCTGCTCGTCGCGGTCGCCTCACTCGCCCATTACGGCTACGGCGGAATCGCGCAAACGGCGCAGGTCTGGTCCGGCGCGGTGTTCTACCTCTTCGCGTACACGTTCATGACGCTCGGCGCGTTCGGCGTTCTCATCTATCTGAGCGGAGGCGGCCGTGACGTCCAGTACATCAGCGACGTACGCGGCCTCGCGCGCACCCGCCCCGTCGCCGCCTGGACGATGATGTTCTTCATGCTCTCGCTGGGTGGCATCCCCCCGACGATGGGTTTCATGGGCAAGTGGCAGATATTCATGTCCGCCGTTCGCGCCAACGAGTACATGCTCGCAATCGTGATGGCGCTTGCGAGCGTGATCGCTGTCTTCTACTATCTCCGCGTCGTCTATATGATGACCTTCGAGGAGCCCGTCGAGGCCGCCCCGGTCGTTGCGCGCGGCGAGCGGCCGGCGTGGGTCTCCATCCTCATCTCGGCCGCCGCGACGGTAGTCTTCGGCATCGTCCCCGGCTGGCTCTTCTTCCTGACCAGCGGCGGATAGAATAACTCAACCACCCGCTTCGCTTGAGACACAGAGGCACAGAGAAAGGCGGGGGAGGAACCGTATTGGTTTCCTCCTCCGCCTTTCTCCGTGTTCTCGGTGTTCTCCGTGGTTATCCCCTGCCGTTACGGCTTTGCGGCGTCTGCCTTCATCTCGCGACGAGGGAACATCTGGTCTCTCTGCGCAACGTCATACGCGCAGATAGCCATCACGGTCGCGCCCTGAATCAGGTCATCTGGAAGCGCCTTGTCGAACGTGTCCGACTGCGAGTGGTGCATAAGGCCATAGTCGGCGGAATCCTGCATGAACCAGAATGCCGGCACGCCCTTCGGATAGAACGAGGCGTGGTCGGTACCGTTCATCAGGAACGCCCCGTAGCCCGTCACGCCCAGTTCCTTCAGCACGGGAATCTCGCTCTCGAATACCGGCTGCGCCTGCGGATTGCCGTGCAGGCCGATGCCGGTCGTCTTTCCCGTGCCCGTGTCGTGGACGAAGACGGCGGAGATCTTGTCCATCTCGTCTTTGTGAGCATCGACATACGCCTTCGAGCCGAAGAGGCCCTCCTCCTCGCCGGAGAAGAGCACGAATCGCATCGTCCGCTTCGGCTTCAGGCCGGCCGCCTTGATGAGTCGGGCCGTTTCGAGGACGACCATCGAGCCGGTGCCATTATCAGTCGATCCGGTGCCGAGGTCCCACGAATCGAGGTGCGCGCCGCAGAGTACCACCTCGTCCGGCTTCTCCGACCCGCGAATCTCGCCCACGGTGTTGTAGACGTCGATCGGGCCTTTGATGAATCGGTTCTTTATCTCGACCTGCATTGTCACCGGCACGTTGTGCTGGAGCAGCCGGTAGAGCATCGCATAGTGCTCGTTCGCGATGACCATTCGCGGCAGGCCGCGCTGGGTCTGCTCCGGGTCCGCGCCCCACGCGCCGGACATATTCAGCAGCATCTGCGGCTTGCCCGCGTCCAGCAGCGTGACGGCGGCGCCCTCCTTCTTCAGGAACGCGACCCGCTTGTCGATCATGCGCCGCTGCTGACCGGAATCCGCGTCCTGAACCTCGTCGGTCCCGAACATGCCGCGGCGCTGGCCGGGCGTAGCGCGCGAGGGATGCTCATTCGGCTTCGATGGCACGGAGAAGAGCACGATCGCGTTCTTCAGTTTGCCCTCGAACTTCTTGTAGTCGTCATCCGTCGTCGGGTTGAAGAGCACTACCGGACCGGTGACCTTCCCCTTCGTTGAGGGACACCACGCCCACGACGCGGCCATCACCGGGATACCGTTCGGCTCGATAATCCGCGCCTCGCATGTCCCGCGCTCCCACCCGAGCGGAATCGTCCACTTCTCGAGGTGGACGTTCTCCAGACCGTACTCCTTCATCTTTGCGGCGGTCCAGTCGTTCGCCTTGCGGAGCCTGGCGGAACCGGTGAGCCGCGGGCCGATCATGTCGCTCAGATACTCGAGGTTGTTCATCAGCTCCGAGTTCTGCTTCTCGTAGTCGATGAGCCGCTTGTTGTCATCGGCAACGCCGGCTGTCTGGGCGAAGGCTGGCGGGGATAGAAAAAGAAGAGCTGCGCCAAGCGTAAGGCGCTTGCGAATGCAGTCGTTCATGGGTTCTCCTGTAAGCGGGAATGCGAAAAGGCGTGGTATTGGACGGTATGAGGAACATAGATCGGACGAACATGGAACGAATGAGTAACAAGGCCCTCACCCCCCCCGCCCCTCTCCCAAAAACGGGAGAGGGGGAGCGAGACCCGCAGAGTCGACACTTGCCCGGAACGGGAGACGGAAATCAAGGGCGACGCCTTTCAATTAAGCAGCACTGCATGCCGCGACATACCATCGTAGGGGCTAAGCATTCGCGCAACAGTCCAGGCAGCACGTACGAATTGGACTGCGCGAATGCTTCGCCCCGGTCGTCCCGTCGAGCGTGAATCCCCTTTTTTGAAATGCATTGTGCTTCGCCCCGGTCGCCGGGCCGAGCGTGAATCCCATCATGTGGAAGCCAATGGAATTAGCGGCGCCACTCCTGCTCGAGGATGGAGTAGTAGAGATAGTCCCACCACGCGCCCTTCACCAGCTCCGCTTCGCGCAGCCGGCCCTCGTACTGCATGCCGCACTTCTCCATCACGCGGGCGGACGGGCGGTTGTCCGGGTGGCACCTCGCGAAGATTCGATGGAGGTGCAGATCGCCGAATCCAAAGCCGATGAGAGCGCGCGCCGCCTCCGGCATGAGCCCGCGCCGGTGGTACCGCGGATTCAGTACGTACCCCATCTCTCCGACAAGAAGCTCGCTCCCCTTCAGGTAGATGCCGCAGCCCCCGATCATCGTGCACGTCTCCCTCAGCTCAATGGCGAAGTCGAACTTGGTGCGGGGCTCGGCCCTCGCGCCGTCCTGAACCTCCACAAGGAAATGGCGGGTCTGCTCCCCCGTGTTCGGACCCCAGAGCATGTACCGCACGACCTCGGGGTCGCTTCCGTAGGCGTGCACCCCTTCGAAATCATCGTCGCGGTAGGGCCGCAGCAGCAGCCGCTCGGTTTGAAGGATCATCTCGCTATTTTATCGGGGCCATCGTGCGCGCATAGTCGGCCGGCTTGCCCCGGAACTGCGCGTGATGGTCGCCGTGCGGGCAGCTAATCGTCAACGCGCCGTCCGTGAACGTGAATGTATAGGAGCCACCGGCGGGGCACTGAACGTCTTCCGACAGACCCTCGGGCGACCCAACCAGACCTCCCGCCGTCGCATCGGTGGTGTAGTGGCCGTTGCGCAGCGCGAATGCCGCCTCGGCGGAGCAGATGGCGTTTATGTTGGCACGGCACACCCGTGCGTTTCGCGCCTCGAGTGCTGCCAGGACCGCATCCTTCGACCTCGCAAGAAGCGGAGCAACGTATGCGGAGCCGCCGGAGACGTAGAGCACGCTGCCGCCATCCGGCGCAATCTCCGCGTCGCTCACATCCGGAAAGACGAGCATTCGATTCGTGCCCGCGGGCCCATCCGTCTCGAGCCAGAGCGGGTGAATCCGCGTCCTGGAGTTTTCGCGGCCGACGGTTTCCGCGCCAAAGTCGAGGCGCAAGTCGGCGCGGGACGGCCGGGCAATGGGCGCCGCCGGAGTCGTTGACGCCGGCTTCGACGCGCCGGTGATCGGGTCCACCTGGAACCAGGATATGGGCTGCCGTTTTCCGGCCGTGAGTGGCTCTGTCGCGATGCCAACGTATAGCAGCTTCCCGTCCGCGGACCATCTCGACACCGGGTAGTCGGGACAACCCGGCAGCATCACGCTGCGCCCGGGACCGTTCGCATTCACGAACGAGACCCGCGTCGCGGCGCGCGACGTGGTGAAGAGAGCGGCGACCGGCAGCGAGGGCGACACAGAGAAGGCGATGTTGGTATCGAGCGCGCCAACCTCCGTCGCGACGGCCCGTCCGGCATCAATTCGAAGGAGGATTCGCTGGCCCGCCTGCTGTCCGGGCGCGGGCTCCTCCTCCTCGGTAACCAGCGCCACGGCGGAGGACGGAAGCCAGCCGAGCTCCATCAGGCGGGCGCCCTTCCTCTTCCATACCTCGATCGGCCGGCGTCGTCGGCGATCCCAGAGGACGACGGACGACTCGTGGCGCGAATGCGGAGTGAGATTGAATGAGGCCGGCAGGTCAGCCGGGTCGAGGAGGTCGATTTCGCGGAAGCAGAGAACAAATCGGCCGTCTCCGGACCACTCGAATCGCGTGACCCGGCCCTGTGAAGCAAGCTCGGGCGCGCCGAGCACAACCGCATGTGTCGGAGTGAAGACGTATCGCGGGTCGTCGTCGGCTGTCGCCCGTGGGGACAGCGACATCAACAGCGGCAGTACGACCGTCAGCCCTGCAAGAACCCTCATACAAGCCTCCCGCCGGAAAGAAGTGGGTAGGATTTCGAGAATTGCTTCAGGATTCCTTCGTGGGCGGGCGATCAGAACTCCGCGTAGCCCGGCGTGCGCGGGAACGGAATGACGTCGCGGATGTTCTTCATGCCGGTCACGTACATGAGCATCCGCTCCAGGCCCAGCCCGAATCCAGCGTGCGGGGCGCTGCCGTACTTCCGAAGCTCCAGATACCACCAGTACGCCTCTTCGTTGAGCCCCTGCGCCCGAATCTTCTCCAGCAGCACGTCATACCGCTCCTCCCGCTGGCTGCCGCCGATGATCTCCCCAATCCGCGGCGCGAGCACGTCCATGGCGCGCACTGTCTTCCCGTCGTCATTCGATCGCATGTAGAAGGCCTTGATCTCCTTCGGGTAGTCGGTGACGATGACCGGTTTCTTGAACGTCTCCTCGGTTAGGTAGCGCTCGTGCTCCGACTGGAGGTCCGCGCCCCAGTGGACCGGGAACTCCCACGCGCGATCCGCCTTCTCGAGGATTCGGACAGCCTCCGTGTACGGCACGTGCTCGAACGTCGACGCGGCGACATGCTCCAGCGTCTCCAGCACCGAGTTGTCGATTCGCTTGTTGAAGAAGTCGAGGTCCGGCCCGCAGTTGTCGAGCACGTACTGGATGATGTACTTCAGGAACTCCTCGGCGAGCGCCATGTCGCCCGCGAGGTCGCAGAAGGCCATCTCCGGCTCGACCATCCAGAATTCAGCGAGATGGCGCGGCGTGTTCGAGTTCTCCGCCCTAAACGTCGGGCCGAATGTGTACGCGTTGCTGAAGCTGAGCGCGAATATCTCCGCCTCGAGCTGGCCGCTCACCGTGAGGAAGGAGGGTTTCGCGAAGAAGTCCTCCGCGTAGTCGATGTGCCCCTGCTCGGTGCGCGGCGGGTTCTGGAGGTCTAGTGTGGTTACGCCGAACATCGCGCCGGCGCCCTCCGCGTCCGAGGCGGTGATGATGGGAGTATGGACGTAGAGGAAGCCGCGCTCCTGGAAGAACTTGTGAATCGCGAATGAGAGGGCGTTGCGCACGCGGAAGACGGCGCCGAAGGTGTTGGAGCGCGTGCGGAGATGGGCGATCTCCCGCAGGAATTCCATCGTGTGGCCCTTCTTCTGGAGCGGATAGGTCGCGGCGTCCGCCGGCCCGAAGACCGTGAGCTCGCGCGCCTTCAGCTCCACGGCCTGTCCCGCCGCCGGGCTCTCCACGAGCTCTCCGGCCACCTCGACGCACGCGCCCGTCGTTACGTGCCGCAGCGTCTCCTCCGGAATCGTGCCGCTCTCGATGACCACCTGAAGGTCGGTGAAGATCGACCCGTCGTTGATCTGCGCGAAGTGGACTCCCTTGCTGTCGCGCCGCGTCTTCACCCATCCCCGCGCCGTTACCGTTGTGCCCACCGGTTTCCCGTAGATGTCCCTGATGTATTCGCCGGGTCTGATCATCGCCTCACGACCTCTCTCGAATCGTTGATTTGTCCATCAGTTTACACCATTGCAACGATCCGCCTTCATCGCCCCAGTAACTGCTTAGCTCCATGTAAATAATCGTCCAGGCTGAACCCTTTGCCATTCAGCCGCGCGGGCAAAGATTTCCCGTGATCTTTCTAACAGGCGTCCAATTCGGAGCCGAAACCTGCAACATCTCGCATCGCCGCGTGTCACACACCGTGGAAGCAGTCCCGGGCGAGGGCAGTCGGAGGTCCGAAGCCGTGACACTTCAGGAGCGTGTGCGATGAGATGCGAACAGATTTGGGACCTGCTGTCTGCTTATGCGGACAATGAAACGACCAACAGCGACGCGGCGATCGTGGAGACCCACATCGCCGTTTGTTCTGAGTGCGCCGCGAACCTTCGGTTCATGCGGACGGCATCCGGGTCGCTCGGCCTGACTCCCGACGTCGAACCCCCGATTTCGCTCCGCGCTTCGATCCTCGCCGCGACGATTTACATGCCGACGTGGCGGCAGAGATTCCGGGCGGGATGGGCAGCGACGTTCAACTTCCGCACGATTCGCTACGCCGCGCTTGCCGGCACGACCGCGATGGCCATCCTGTTAGCCGTTCACTTGAACAATGCGCCGATTGCGGTTGCACCCGCTGGTCAGCACAACATTGCTACCGCAGAATCCGGCCGCCCCGTAGCCAGCCAATCTGTGCCGGATCCCGGTTCGCTCTTCTCAGCGCCTCTCGCCGCGAACATCGAGGTGCCAGCCGCGCCGGCCGTCCCCGAACGGACCGGTAGTAACCGGACGTCGGCCCATCGAATGGCGGCCACGCACATGAGCCGGAATCCGATTTCGACGAAGTCGCGCCAGCTCGCGTTTGTCCATACCGGCAGGAAGAGCCCACTTGACAGCAGCCGGCCTGGTCTCGCCTCACCCGCCGACAAGCCAGACGCGGACGCCGTCGAGCCTGCCGAGGACATGTTCCCCACGTCCCCGATGTCACCAAGGACCGACGTGGCGAAAGCGGATTCGAGCGACGCGCACGAATCCATGACCCCGGCCGCTCCTCCGCTCCACGTCGCGCTTGCCAGCTACACGGAGCCCGCGCAGCGGACGCAGCTCCTGACGCTGGCAGACCTGAAGCGGTCTCTGCGCCGCCAGGCGAACGACGATCGCTCGCGCTTCATTTCGGAATCGATCAGCGAGAAGCGCATTCGGTTTGACGTGGTGAGGGGCCGGTTCTAGCCCCCGCGCCCCAAAGAGAGACGAAGCTCTTTGGGGCGAGATGATGCAGGTCCGAAGATGAACGGACAGACGACAAAATCAGCGATAGCGGTGGTGGCCGGTCTTCTGGCGGTCGGATGCGCGCGCGCGGCGGCCGGTCAGGCGGCCACGCCGGCCTTTACGGATAATGGCTCCATCGATCCATTCTCGGCCACCCTGAAGAAGCAAACCGCTTCCGGGCCGGCGACCGCGCCGACCAGCCGCGGCAAGGTCTGCTCCGAAGTGCTGCGCGGCACCGGCTCGCGCGGCGGCTATACTCTGTCGCACGGCGGAATCATCGCCGAGAGCGTCTCCGTTTCCGTCAACGCCCGCCACCTCTCGCACGGCGAGTACTTCGTCGATCCCGACAGCGGCTCGATGGGGTTTCTCGAGCCGGTGCGGCGGATGGACACCGTCAGCGTGAGCTATCGCTACATCGAAGGGCAGGACGGAAACCGTTCCCCGCTCGCCGGCATCTCCGGCCTTACGCTCAATCTCAACGGCTCGGCGCTCAATTTTGGCTTCGGCGTATCCACCAATGCGCAGGGCCTCGACTTCACCACCTACGGCTTCTCTCTCAACTCGAAGATCGGGTCCGGGATGTCCGCGGGGTCGGGCCTGCACGGCCTTGTCTACTACTCTACGCCAGGCGCGTCGAAGGACAATCTTGTTGGGAACACGCGCGAGGCCCTCGACGCGTCAGCTAAGAAGGCCGCATCCCCGGACGCGGTGAACGACCATCTCATCGCGCAGGACCTGAATCTGAAGTCGGGCGGACTGACGTTCCGGGCGAACTACCAGGACGTCGGCCTCCATTTCAACGGATTCCAGGCGATGCGGGCCGCCAACGCGAAGAACGCCGACGTGATGGCGCAGATCGGCGCGCTGGAGAAAGAGAAAGGAATCAAGCGGCTCGGATTTGGGGCCGGATTGCAGACCGACAAGACCTCCAGCGTGGGCTTCGACTGGAACCAGATCGCCGATGGCAGGGACAACATCACGAAGCAGTCCATAGCGCTCCAGTCCCGCCTCATCAGCCTGAAGTACAGCGAGCAGGAAGTGGGCGCGAACTTCGCCGGATTCAAGGGACTTCGCGAGGCCGACGCGGCGCAGTGGGCGCGCGAGAAGGGCGTCAAGCGATCGGACCTCTCGCTCGGAATGATAACGGGCAAGGACGGCAAGCTGGACTTCAGCCGGAACACGGCCGGCGATAAAACGGGCCAACTCGACCGCGAGGCGCTCGGGTTTGCAACGAAGTCGCTCAGCTTCTCCATGGCGAATACCCGCGCCGATTCGAAGTTCACGCGCCTCAATGACCTCGCGGACGGGGACAAGACCAGCCTTCTGCTCGACATCCATCGCCAGTTCAACCCCAACGCGCAGGCGGCGGAGATCGCGGCGCCGGAGAAAGCAAACATCGCGGGCGAAGCCGGCCTCTCCCGCAGCCGCATGTCGCTGGCCGGCGCGCTCGGCAAGACTTCTTCGTTCAACTTCAACCAGTTCTCCATCGGCGACGACAAGGACTCCATCCACCGCCAAACGTTCGGCCTCACAGGGAAGACGTTCTCGGTCAACTTCCTCGACCAGAACATCGGCGAGAACTTTGCGCACCTCGGTTCGATGGGACCGTTCGAGAAGGCGCAGTTCGGCAACGAGGTCGGCATCCATCGGCAGGCGTTTGGGTTGAACTGGACGCCCGCGAAGAACTCGACTTTCGCGTTCTCCCAACTCGGTCTTTCGGACGCAACGAAGGGCGGCGTCTCGCGAGAAAGCCTGGCCTTCGCGACGAAGGGCGTCGACTTCAAGATCAACATGCAGTCCATCGATTCGAAGTTCGACCGGTTTGGCGACCTCGCCGGCTTCACGCCGCAGGAGAAGCAGGTGATGACGGCCGAGCGCGGCTACGACCGGACGGACTGGACCGCGAACATCAACGCCATCCGCGGCCTGACGCTCTCGACGTACAACTACGACGCGCACAACGCGACGGACAAGCTGGACAAGTCGCTCTACAAGCACAATCTGGCGTGGACAGGCAGCAAGCTCACGCAGATTACATTCCTCTCCGAAGGAAACAGCCTCGACAGCGCCGGCAAGACTCAGGACGCGGTCGCGCATGAGCTGCTCACCATCAACCACCAGTTCGGCAAGGGGATGAAGCTCAGCTTCTTCCGAGACACGCTGAACGCGACCGCCGCAGGGGTCGAGAAACCTGCCATATCGACCGAGTTCCTTCATTTCGAGACGGACCGGGCGAAGGGAAAGAACGTCCTGGCCGAAATGAAGCGGATGACGTTCAGCGACGGCAAGTTCGAGAACACGTTCCAGGTCGACATGAACTATCTTGCGACCAAAGGGCTGGTTCTGCACTTGAACAAGCTCGGAATCGACCGGGGCAAGGACCCGTCGTCAGACACGAACGCGATGGACTGGAAGTGGCAGATCAACAAGAAGTTCAGCTTCAACGGCTCGTATGCCACGACCACGACGAACAATAACACTGACGCTACGACCAAATCCGTCGCGCTGGCGGGCGCCATCACGCGCGACCTCAGCATGACCGGCACCTATAGCGAGATCAGCCAGAAGACGAACATCAAGACGGTGACTGATGTTGCGCTCAGCAACGCGAAGCCCATGCAGATTCTCGGCTTGAAGAACGTCACGTTCACTGGCAAGTACGCTTCGCTGCGCGACCAGAACAAGCAGCAGAGCCAGAACGCTTCCGGCAAGGTGCAGGCGATGGCCGGCAAGAATCAGATCTGCATGGAGTACAGCAGCGTGCTGAACCCGAACGGAACGAACGCCATCGCGCGAATTATGTCGCTCATCACTGACCCGAACCCGAAGCTCCCGTTCCACGCGGACATCATGTACAAAGCGCGAACGACGAACCGCGGAGCGGTCGAGCTCGTTCGGAAGTACAATGCCGGCTACAAGCTCGACAAAGCCACCAACATAACGTATACCTACCAATCCCTGCCCGAGAATCCGGCCGGCGCAATGCAGCCCCTGAAGTCCTCCGCCTTCGCTCTGAAGCGGGCTATCGACAAAACACTCAACCTCACGGTCGATTACACGACATCCGACCAGATCGCCACGGCGACGGAAGTGTCGAAGC
>Ga0207667_10001812_pt1 | contig 26915 bp, 24 predicted proteins | sample KBSCornC52_FD_184301 | JGI IMG/M metagenome (GOLD analysis project Ga0207667, IMG submission 184301) | Corn rhizosphere microbial communities from Kellogg Biological Station, Michigan, USA - KBS Corn C5-2 (SPAdes) (version 2) | ecosystem: Host-associated > Plants > Roots > Rhizosphere > Soil ...
ACAGAAGAGGTTTTGCCTCCATGGATCGCGATCGCCAGCGCGAAATTGCTCACATGGGCGGCGAAGCTACATCCCGGACACATGGCCGGGAATTTTATCAGGACATTGGTCATCGTGGCGGAGAAAGAGTTCGGGATGAATACGGCCCGGATTACTACCGTGAGATCGGCCACCGCGGAGGCCGCCGGACACGAGACGAATATGGCCCTGAATTCTACGAAGACATTGGCCATCGTGGAGGCCAGCGGACACGAGACGAATACGGACCTGAATTCTACCGCGAGATAGGCCATCGCGGAGGAGAAAGAGTACGTGACGAGTATGGTCCCGACTTCTACCGGGAAATTGGCCATCGCGGGGGCGAAAGGGTCAGAGATGAATATGGCCCCGAATTTTATCAGGACATTGGCCATCGTGGAGGCCAGCGGACACGAGACGAATACGGACCTGAATTCTACCGCGAGATAGGCCATCGCGGAGGCCGCGGAGGACGCGCCGAAGCTATCGGGATAGGTAGCCCTACATTGATTAGTTAAAAAGAGAGCTGGTCCATTGGACCGGCTCTTGTATTTTTGTCCCATGGCTCCGCTCACCATAACACTCATCCAGCCAAACCTATATTGGGAAGATAAGGCCGCCAATCTGGGACATTTAGAAACCCTTGTTGAGGGCATAAAGGAAAAGACCCAGCTGGTCATCCTGCCCGAGATGTTCAGCACCGGCTTTAGCATGCGACCCGCCACCCTTGCAGAGACCATGGACGGGCCCACCGTCGCCTGGATGAAACAAATGGCCGCCCGGAAAAAAATCATCCTCACCGGGAGCCTGATCATCGAAGAGGAAGGACATTATTATAACAGGCTGATCTGGATGCTGCCTAATGGCCAATATGGGACCTATGACAAACGGCATCGGTTCGCCTATGCGGGGGAGGACGAGCATTATACGCCCGGCCATAGAAGACTTATCGCTTCCGTCAACGGGTGGAAGGTCAACCTGCTCGTCTGCTACGATCTCCGCTTTCCCGTATGGTCCCGGCAGCAAATGCAAAGGTCCCCGGACGAGGCCGCATCATCTCAGCGGCCCCCATCGCCTGTCACACAGCCTCCAGCATCCACGGACCTGGCAGCAGGTTCCCCATCGCCCGTCACACAGCCTCCGGCATCCCCGGACCTGCCAGCAGGTTCCCCCGATCCAGCCACATCACCCGGCTCCCACCCGGCAACCCCTGCCCCCCGGTCCGGCCACGCCCCGGTTGCCCCCGACTGCTCGTTTATGTAGCCAACTGGCCCGAACGCCGTAGCCATGCCTGGAAAACCCTCCTCCAGGCCCGCGCTATCGAAAACCAGGTCTATGTGGCAGGCGTCAACAGGGTGGGCAACGACGGAAATAATATTTACCACGGCGGCGATTCCATGGTCATCGACCCCCTGGGAGAAGTTCTCTACCACGCACATAAGGAAGAATCCGTGTTTACCTGTACCTTACAGCGCGAAAAGCTGGAAGAGGTCCGCGCCCGCCTGCCTTTCTGGAAGGATGCCGACCAATTCAGGATCGAGCCCTAGATGGGATTCCGGACAAAAAAACAATGGACTGGCCCGGGTCGGTCCGCCGAAAAATTTATGGCAACCGCATTCATCGCCCCCGAAATTTTTACGGGACAGACGATCGAGACAGGCAAGGCTGTTCTGGTTAATGATAGCAAAATAAAGGACATCGTTCCTATATCCGATATTCCCCCCGGCTACAGGCAACAACAGCTGTCCGGCTATATGCTGGCGCCCGCCCTCATCGACCTCCAGATATACGGAGGAAATGGCCGTCTCTTTTCTGCCGACATGACCACCGACACGCTCGAAGCCGTCTATGAATATTGCCTCGCAGGAGGCTGTACCCAGTTCATGATAACACTTGCCACCAACGCCATGGAAAAATTCCTCCAGGCCATGGAGGTGGCCCGTAACTACCAGGCAGGTGGCGGAAAAGGGCTATTAGGTGTCCACCTGGAAGGACCCTATATCAATCCGGCTAAAAAAGGGGCCCATATCGAAAAGTTTATAAAAAAACCCACGATAGAAGAGATACAGCTCCTGCTGGAAAAAGGGAAAGGTATATTTAAAATGATGACCCTCGCGCCTGAGCAATGCTCCCGGGAATGTATCGAGCTCCTGCTGCAGCACAATATCATCGTCTCCGCCGGTCATAGCAACGCCCGCTATGGCGAAGCCATCGACGGATTTTACCAGGGCATACCCGCCGCCACCCACCTCTTCAATGCGATGTCTCCCCTTCAGGGACGCGAACCTGGCATGGTCGGCGCCATTTATGACAATCCGGATGTTCGCTCCAGCATCGTGTGCGACGGCATCCATGTGGATTTTGCTTCCGTCCGCATCAGCAAGAAGATCCTGGGTGAGCGCCTGTTCTTCATAACGGACGCCGTAGCCGAAGTACAGTATGGCGAATACGTGCACGTGTTCAAAGGCGACAGGTATACGCTCCCCGACGGCACCCTGTCCGGCTCCAGCCTCACCATGCTGCAGGCAGTGAAGAATGGAGTAGAGATGGCCGGATTCCCCCTCCCCGAGGCGCTGCGTATGGCTTCCCTCTATCCTGCCACTGTTATAGGAAAAGAAAAGAAATGGGGTAGCATTCATCCCGGCGCACATGCCGACCTCATACTGCTCGACGAGCAGCTGAACCTGTTACAGGTCATCGTCGACGGAGAGGCCTGATCCGGCAACAGCTCACCGGCCTCGCCCCGCTGCCAGTGACTGGAGCTTCGACAACAGATAACTCTCCGATCCGGAAGAAAACCCCGATTGCTCATATACCACTTCTCCTTTCTCAACAATAAAAGCCTGGGGTGGCTGGGTGAAATGCAATTGCCGCTGCAAACCCCCGTCGATGTCCGCATATACATCGAATACCCAGCTATTCTGCAAAGCCGTGGGCCGCATTCTGTTCACCAGGTTGCCTTCATCGATGCAAATACCCAACAGCATAAAAGGCAAAGGCTTTTTATATTTCGCATACTGCGTATTCAGCGCATTCAGCTCATTGATCGAGGCATCGGAATTCACGGACCAGAAACAGATCAGCAGCAGCGGCGACCCGCCCGCGACCGAGGAATAACTCACCATTTTACCCTTTACATTTTTTAGCAGGATGCTGTCGGGAGAGGACTGTGCATGGGCGTCCATGCGGCAACACAGCAGCGACAGACAGGCCAAAACCAATATTTTGCTGATAGGAAACATGGGGAACATCGGCCGGAGATCCGTCCGTCTATAAATATACGAAATCTCCACCGCGCCCCGGCGGAGGGTCCAGCATCTATTTTTGTCCTACGGCATGCAGCTGGATCAACTCCCGCGCCTTGGCTGTCTTGAAATCGAACCCCTTCAGGATGGCATCGCTGGAGGGCAGGGCCAACACATCCGGGATCACGCCCCGTCCGTCTTTCTCCCTTTGTTTGTCCACCACCAGGCGGAAACGCGGCAGCCGGAAGCGGAGCTTTGTTCCGGGCAATGTCACATCCGGGATCATCCACGCCGTATTGCCATAGTACCCGCCCCCCGTTTCTTCACCCACAATAGTGACATTCTTCTGGCCTTTCAGCGCGCCTGCAAACAGACAGGTGGCTGAAAAAGAATTACCCCCCGTGAGGATATAGACCTGACCGTTGAAATGATGCTGGCGGATAGGGCTAAAGACATGACGCTCGAAATATCCGAAATGATATTTCCCATCCGCCCGCTTGCTGCTCACCACTCCCATTAATATCCGGTATAGGAAGCTGTTTTGAATATATCGATCGTATTTACTGTGACGGCGTATGGCATAGAGCGAATCCGCCACCTTGAATTTCTTGTCGATGAGATACCGGGTCAGCAGGGTGGAATTGGTGGCGTCCCCGCCTCCATTGGTGCGGACATCGATGATCAGATTCTGCACGCGCTTTTCCGACAGCTCGCGAAAGGACTGCCGGAAGAATCTCACCAGGTGATTCCCATGCTCGAATGTGTTCAGGGTCATAAAACCCGTCTTGTTCGTACTGTCGATGACGAGATTACGGGTAAAGAACTCTTCCCGCCTTTTGCGCTCCTTCCTGTTCGGTTCCCTGGCCAGGCCCGGACGTCGTACCCCGTCGGGCGCCCTGAGAGAACGGACCCGGCGGAAAGTGTCGGCACGAGGATCGTACAACGGTACGATCGTCTCCCGTAATTGCTTTGCAGAGTCCAGATACGTGATAGTAAAGGTCGGTGTAAACCCGATGACCTGCCTGTACCAATAGGAGAAATTGAACCCCGTGCTCAGGTACTGGTATTTACCGGTGAGGCTGTACCCATCCGTGACAATATAATTGAATAAAGTATCGACCAGCTTTTCCGTACTCCACCCATTGATGCTCCGGATGACCGTGCCGCGACGTAAGATCGTGTCTTTCCGGTTGAGATTGGCCGAAACCACCGCCGTGTCCTTCCACCACTTCAGGATCAGGGGAAATTGCGGCACCTTGGCCGTGTCCGCATAATTGTAATACGCTTTGGAGCTGCGCACCGACGTATGCCCGCAATCCACCTTGGCGATCACATAGCTGAGGACGGTCCTGAATTGCGGCTCCGTCATAGAATCCTTTATGGCGGCGTATCCCTTGTCGAAGTAATAATTCATGCTGTCGCGGGGCGTATACCAGTACAGACTGGGGTGCAGATCCTCTAATATATGGCGGAACAGCATATAATCATGCCGCAGTACCTCCGGGGCATATTTTCTCCCGGGATCAAATGCCTTTTTCGACGTCCCGCAGGAGACGATAAGTACGGATAGAAGGACCCAAAATAGGATGGCCTGTTTATAGTAAAGGCTTTTTTTCATGGTTTTTGGTCATTTGCCGGCAAAGGCGTTCCAGCCCTGGGCAGTAATGTCAAAAGTATTGCCACCTTTTGTAATGATCTTACTGCCTTTCTCCGGCTCCGTCATATAACCGATGACGCTGATCTGTTCGTTGAGCACCAACTTATCATAATCCTGCTGAGACACCGTAAACACCAGCTCGTAGTCCTCGCCCCCGCTGAGCGCGCAGGCCGTAGGGTCCAGCTCGAACTTGAATGCCGCATTGCGCGTGTCTTCCGCAATAGGGATCTTTTCTTCATACAGGATACATCCTACCCCGCTCTGCCGGCAGATGTGAAGAATCTCCGAGCTCAGCCCGTCGCTGATATCCATCATGGAAGTAGGCATGATCTCCACCTGCTGGAAAAATTCGATCTGGTCTTTTCTCGCTTCGGGCTTTAAGAGCCTGCCGATGACATATTTCTCTCCTTCCAGATCCGCCTTGACCCCGGGGTTCTCGAGGAAGATCTTTTTTTCCCTTTCCAAAAGAATAAGGCCAAGGTAGGCGGCGCCCAGATCACCCGTACAGCACAGCAGATCGCCGACCCGGGCAGTACTGCGTTTTACGAACTTGTCGGGGCTCACCTCTCCGATGGCCGTCACCGAGATGATAAAACCTTTTTGCGAGCTGGCCGTATCGCCGCCCACCAGGTCTACGCCATATTTTTCACAGGCTGCATATACGCCTTCATAGAATTGATCCAACGCCTCCACGCTTATCCGGTTGCTGATACCGATGCTCAGCGTGATCTGTGTAGGCGTCGCATTCATCGCATAGATATCGCTCAGGTTCACGATCACCGACTTGTACCCCAAGTGCTGTAACGGGGTATACATGAGATCAAAATGGATGCCTTCGATCAGCAGGTCCGTCGTCACCACCGTCTGTTTGCCGAAATGGTCGATAACAGCCGCGTCATCACCTACACCTACAATGGTAGAGGCATTTTGTATCTCGATATTTCTGGTAAGATGTTCGATCAGGCCAAACTCACCCAGAGACGATATTTCAGTCCTGTTCTCACTCATAACAAGGTCTTTAACTTAATTTGTATGCAGGGTCGTTCACCACTTTCAACAGCTCGTCATGTATCCTCCCGTTGGAAGCCAATATATGAGGCTGATAGGGAGAATATCGCTGCCCTGTAAAATCCGATACCCGGCCGCCCGCCTCTTCCACGATCAGGAATCCGGCAGCGCTGTCCCAGGCCTGAAGCTTGTGTTCATAGAATCCGTCAAACCTGCCCGCGGCCACCCAGCAAAGGTCGATTGCCGCCGAACCCAGCCGCCGCACCGGAACTCCGCTGCGGATCAGCCTGGAAAACACCTCCAGCGGCCCATTCGGCTGATCAAGATAGGTATAGGGGAAACCCGTTACCAGACAGGCCTTGCTTACCGAGGTCTCATCGCTCACCTGTATCTTTTTGTCATTCAGCGTAGCCCCATACCCCTTTTGAGCAAAAAAGAACTCGCGGATGAAGGGATTGTATACCGCACCCAGGATCATCTCGCCGGCCTGCTCTATTCCCACCGATACACAACACAAGGGCAGTCCATTTGCAAAATTCACCGTCCCGTCTATCGGGTCGATGATCCACTTATAATTCGAATCCGTGGTGATAGCCCCCGCCTCTTCACTAAGGATATAATGGTCCGGAAAATCTTCCCGAATGACTTCGAATATGGCCTTTTCGGACGCATGATCTGCCTCGGTCACCAGGTTATTAACGCCTTCCTTATTCGAAATAGTGAATTCGCCCTCGAAATATTTCTGCATCACAGCGGCCCCTGCCTCGACAGCCCTGATAAGTGTTGATTTTAGCATGCGCAAATATACGCGGAGTTGGCGAGTTGAACCGAACGAACCTCTGGTTCGTTGTCCGTAACCGAGTTTCGAAGGTTACGACCGAGAAGGACCTTTCGAAGTACCCGAGGTACGAAGGGTACGAACAAGGAGGAGTGAGGGCTCGGAACTCCGACGAAGTTTTTCCGACGAAGGTCTCAGACATTAGACTTTTCCGGAAAACAGATTAAATTTTCTCCGAAAATCTGTTTTTCGGACATAATTTCACATTCAGTCACTTATGGTCATTTCCGTCATAATAGTCAGCTATCAGGTGAAGTACTTTCTTGAACAATGCCTTTTCTCTGTGGAAAAAGCCCTGGAGGGCATTGGTGAAACAGAGATCATTGTCGTGGACAATCATTCACAGGACGGATCCGTGGAATACCTCCTGCCAAAATTCCCCACCGTAAAGTTCCTTGTCCAAACCGAAAATCTGGGCTTTAGCCGCGCCAATAATCGCGCCCTCACCCAGGCAAAAGGGAAATACATCCTTTTTCTGAACCCAGATACCATTCTGCCGGAAGATTTTTTCCAAATATGTCTTTCCTTTATGGACAAGACTCCCGGCATCGGGGCAGCAGGATTCAGAATGATAGATGGCAGCGGCCGCTTCCTAAGAGAATCCCGCCGGGGATTTCCCACTCCATGGACGTCGTTCTGCAAGCTGTCGGGCCTGACCGCCTTATTCCCACACTCCCGCCTGCTGGCCGGTTATTATTTGGGGCATTTGCCTGAAAATCAAACCCTGCCCGCTCCCATACTTTCAGGTGCATGTATGTGCATACCCCGTGAGGTCCTGGAGAAGACAGGCGCTTTTGACGAACGCTTCTTCATGTATGCTGAGGACATCGATCTTAGCTATCGCATTGGACAAAAAGGCTTTACCAATTATTATATTGCAGATACGACCGTCCTCCATTTCAAGGGCGAGTCCACCCGTAAGGATGCGCACTATATAAGGCGCTTTTATGGGGCAATGGTCCAATTCCGCCGGAAGCACTTTAAGAGCTTCTTCTCACGGAAATTCAATGGCCTGCTGGCAGCTGTCGTCGGGATAAGAACAGTTTTTGCTTCTCCTTCCCATCGGACGGTTTCCACCGGCTATGACGTCATTCTCACCGAAGATGACGACGTTTCATTCAAAGAGATAATTAAATTGTTGCAATCCCCGCATAACAAGAAAGTGCTGATCCATGCCAGCGGGAGTGGATCTGCCGTAGGCAGTCCCTCGGCTGAAGGCCAGGGCATTACGATAGCGATGTGATCATACGCTCGCCTCCTTGTATTCCAGCACTGACTGCTGACTTTTCATGGTCAGCAGATAGAGGATCAATACCACCGCCAGCCACACAAAGAGGAATGATTGAGCCCCGCCCCTTAATAGTTGACGGGACAGGAACCCATTTGCCATCAGCTTATTCAGCTCTTTTCCCACCAGCCAGTGGTCCGCCATACCCGGCAGCACGAGAAATGCAAGAAACCAGAATATCCTTTGTACCCAGCCGGCTACCAGCATAAAGGCCCTGATCAGCGGCGGCAGACAAATGACCAGCACGATCAGAAGACCCACCCCTGCAACGAAATGATGATTACTTCCGGGCGAACGCTGGAAAAGCTGGCGAAGCGCCCAGGTCACATCCCCACCACCCGCCAGGGCCGCCATTATCTGGGGCAGGGGCAGGGTAGCAAAAACCAGGCAAAAGCCAGCGGATTGTTTCTCCGGAGAATTGTCCGGATGCATCATCATCCACCCGCCCCAGAGTATGAGCGTATTTATCAAAGGCCCCGCCAGCGTCGCCAGTGCAAGCTCCCCGGTGGAGGTATTACAAAGAGTGCAGGGCGCCCAGTTATCGAACGTGCGATTACCCAGACAGCCGCAGAACGATGCCGCGGTAAGGAAATGGGCCCAGTCATGAATTTCATGGATCAGGAATACCAGGCAAAAAAAGGATAGAACGGAAAGAGGGGTCAGTTTTACCTTCATAAATATGTGTGGGAATTGATCTTCGATAAAAATTAGCTCAATTCCCACAATCCGCTAAAGTCTGTCCTTTGGACAACGGACCTCCGGCCCGTTTTTATGTGCAGGAATTGGTCGGACCTCCGGTCCGTTAAATAAATGTACCAAAAATTTCATCCAAAACGTTAGATTTGCCGCAAACGTTACCTGAGGAGTCTTGCACTCTCAGCTGAAATGATTGTCAATGGCGTTGATTGAAATTCAATTACCCAAATCGTTGGCCAGAGCATTGCGGTTGCCTCAGAAATCTCCCCGGCGGCAACAGCTGAAGGTATTGAGGAAACTGCTCAGAAAAGCCCGGTTTACAGAGTTTGGACAACAATACAGGTTTGATGAGATCCTGTTGAGCAGGCATCCCGGGAAGAAGTTCCAGGAGATGGTGCCTACTTTCGATTATAACAGCATATATGATGCCTGGTGGCATAAGACCCTGGAGGGAAAGGCCGATATCTGCTGGCCGGGAAAGATAAAATATTATGCTCTTTCTTCCGGCACTTCCGAGGCCGGTAGCAAATTTCTCCCCATCACCAATGACCTTCTTCGCGGCAATCGCATTGTCATGATCAAACAATTGCTTACGCTCCGCAACTATCATGATATTCCCGTAAAGAGCATTGGCAAAGGCTGGTTGATGATCGGGGGCAGTACCAGTCTGCAGAAAGGCACCGGATATTATTCAGGCGATCTCAGCGGCATCACCGCCCGGAAAGTGCCTTTTTGGTTCCAGCCTTTTTATAAGCCGGGGAAAAAGATCGCCCGTACTCAGGACTGGTCGAAGAAGCTGGAAGAGGTCGTCCGCCTGGCGCCACAATGGGACATTGGATTCCTGGTGGGCGTGCCCGGCTGGATACAGCTCTGTATGGAAAAGGTGATCGAGCGGTACAATCTCAACAATATTCATGAGATATGGCCCAACCTTGGATTCTTTGTGCATGGCGGAGTTTCTTTCGAGCCGTATAAAAAGGGCTTTGAAAAGCTCCTGGGTAAGCCTATCACCTATATTGAAACCTATCTGGCATCAGAAGGATTTATCGCTTACCAGGACCTGCAGCATTCCAAAGGCATGCGCCTGGTGACAAATCAGCATATCTTTCTGGAATTTGTGCCTTTTGACAATAAGAATTTTGACCAGGACGGCAATCTGGTGGAGAACCCTGAGGCGTATATGATCCATGAGGTGGAGGAAGGAAAGGACTATGCCCTGCTGCTAAGCACCAGCGCCGGCGCCTGGCGGTACCTGATAGGCGATACCGTACGTTTTGTGGATAAAGCCCGCAGCGAGATCATTATCACCGGCCGCACCAAACACTTCCTCAGCCTGGTAGGCGAGCACCTCAGCGTGGACAATATGAACAAAGCCGTGCAGCTCGTCAGCGAAGAGCTGAATATTTCCATTCCCGAATTCACCGTAGCCGGCATTCCGCATGGTCTCTTTTTTGCACATCAATGGTGGCTGGCCACTGACGACCATGCGGACCCCGAAGCGCTGCGGCAGAAAATAGATGCGAGGCTGCGGGAACTGAATGATGACTACGCAGTCGAGAGAGACAGCGCATTAAAAGACGTATACGTGCAGGTGCTGCCGGAAGCTAAATTCATGGAATTCATGCGGCTCAAAGGCAAAATAGGCGGACAACATAAATTCCCCCGGGTGCTGAAAGGCAAAATGCTCCAGGACTGGCAGAAATTCCTTGAGACAGGCGACATCTAACCAGAAAGCTATGATAGAAGCCGTATTGAAAGGTTTAGCATTGGGATTCGTTCTTGCCTTATCGGTGGGGCCGATCATTTTTACTATCATCAAGCAAAGCCTGAATAACGGCCACAAAGGTGGCTTTAGCTTCGTCACCGGCGTCTGGGTCAGCGATATCATCCTCGTCGTTCTTAGCAATACCGTCAGCTCGCTGGTAAATCAAATGCTCGAGCATAAGAGCGCTATCGCCATTGCCGGCGCAGCCTTCCTCGTCTCCATGGGTGTTTATTTCGCCTTTTTCAAAAAAGCTCATCTGCCTACGGATGCGGAAGGAAAAGAGATACGATTCCGCAAAAGGGATATGGCCCGGATCTTCGCATCCGGATTTATCATCAATACCCTCAATCCCGGGGTTATCCTCTTCTGGCTGGGTAATGCCACCGTACTTTCGGTTGACCATACCCTGCAGGAACGCATCGTAATTTTTTCCGTTTGTTTATTGATAAATATGGGCGCCGATGTGCTGAAAGTGATGATGGCCGGCAAGCTGCGAAGCAAGCTCACACTACGGACGCTTACGATCATCAATAAGATCTCCGGGTCGCTGCTTATCGCTTTCGGCCTTGCGCTGGTGCTGTTCTCTCATAGGATCATGCACTGACCCGGCTGACGTTAACAGACCAAGGATCTGTTGGCCGAAGGCCCATCATAAGCAATGTGCAAGGACTGACTTACATTTTCGCCAAGGGCAGACCTTTCACGTTAACACTTAATTGTGAATCCCAATTTGTAAGTTTGACGTACACCATGAAGAGGGTCATCATATTACTTTTTTGCCTTATTCCCTTTGTCGCTTCAGCGCAAACCGACCTGCTCGTCCTGAAAAAAAGAGGTGCGCTGATCCATACCTATACCGTAGGAGATGCATTGAACATGAAGACGATCTATGGTCAATGGTTCAACGGCGTCATTACAGGAATGAAGCATGATACTGTTTTTGTAAATGGCATGGGGTTTCATTACAAGGAAATAGAGACCGTCCGCCGGACACATCTTAATTTCGGTAATACCCTTCTTCCCGCCGGCATGTTCGTCGCCGCAGGAGGCATCCTCATTCTGAATGCAGTCAATGGAGCCCTTCGCCATGACAAAGCCGCTACCTGGTACACTCATTCCGCTGTCGTCACCGGTATCTCCCTCGCAGTGGGCGGCTTCGTTCTGACCCGGACAAGGCGATCGACCTATCACATTGGGCGTAAGTTCAAGCTTGACTACCTCGAGCTGACATTTAAAAAGCCCCCGCCCAAGCCATTCTGAGGAAAATACTATCGGGTGTTTTCTCGTAATTACCCCTTTCGCGGCCCCCCACAAGTATGTATATTGCATGCCATAAACTAACCTGATGCCTATCAATACCAAGGGCCTGGTCCCTCGCGTCTGGAGGGTGATCAAACGCGTATTTATTTTTTTATTCTTTTTTCAGCTGTTCTATATCCTGTTGGAAAAGTGGGTCAATCCGCCAATAACGCTCACGCAGCTCGGCAGCTTATTGAGGGGTGATGGCCTGAAAAGGGATTACCAGGATATGAAGAACATTTCACCCTATGCCAAGCTGGCCGTCATCTCCTCTGAAGACCAGCTATTCCCCGACCACGACGGGTTCGACTTCAAGTCCATTGACAAGGCAATGAAACATAATCAGAAAAGCAAATCTTTGCATGGGGCCAGCACCATCAGCCAGCAGGTGGCTAAAAATGTTTTTCTCTGGCAGGGTAGGAGCTGGGTCCGCAAAGGACTTGAGGTATACTTTACTTTTATGATCGAGTGGATATGGGGAAAGAAGAGGATACTCGAAGTGTATTTGAATGTGAGTGAAATGGGCAAAGGCGTCTATGGTATCGAGGCCGCCGCTCATTATTACTATAATAAGCCCGCGAAGAACCTCACCCGTATGGAAGCCGCTAAGATCGCGGCCTGCCTTCCTAACCCCAAGGTCTTTACGATCAAGCCCCTTTCCGATCATGTGGCCCACCGTTATCCCTGGATATTGGAACAGATGGGACATTTACAGGACGATCCGGACATACAACGATTATTGAACTAGCATCTCCTTCACCGCCGCCACGGCAGCGGCCAGCCGCTCATCTTCGCAACCGCCGATCTCTCTCCATGGAGTGGATTGATTGATCATGCAGTCTCTGTAAATGTGGAACAGCTGTTCCCGCGGTCCTTCGTCGGGATATTCCCGCAGCTCATCTGCCGTCCAGGGAAGATCCGTCCGGCACAAAAGATATCCGTCATATCGGCGGGTGGCAACCTGGTCCAGTATCCAGGCGTCACAGCGGCCAAATACAAACTCGCTCCAGACTTTCATCACATACATGTCCGTATCGATAAAAAGAACCGGCTCCGCCAGCCCCCGGTCTCCCGCACCCTGCCTTTCGCGTCCCCACCGCTTCGCCAGTTCCGCTGCATGCTTTTCTTCCAGCGCCAGCTGTCCCTTTGCAATAGTGAGCAGATCCGCGTATTGGTACTGCCGCCCGTGCTTCAGCAAATATTCGCGTGCATACTCAGGCACCCAGTCCGTTCCAAAATAGGCGGCCAGTCCCTCGCACAGCGTGCTTTTGCCCGTTGACTCCGGTCCTATGACGACGATCTTCTTAACCGGCATATTGACTTTGTTTGGATTTCCTGTTCCATTCTATCAGCCCGGAAATGGCCATGATCAATAAGATAACATAATATACGCTGGTAAAGACAAGGTGTTTTACAAAATAGAGAGGGATGGAGGCGAAATTGGTAGCGATCCACCAGTGCCAGCTCTCCACCTTCTTTTTTGCCATCAGCCACATGCCCGTGTAGGCCGTAGCAGAAGCAAAAGCGTCTGCCCAGGGAATAGCCTGGGGCGCAAACTCTTTTTTCAGCCAGGTCAGTGCGGAGAAGACGATGATATAAAAAAAGGAAAAGAAACCAATTTGCTGCGCCCACTCCTTGCTGTTGGAGGCGGTGATCTTTAACAGCGGCTTGTCCCGGCTGTCCTTCCGTGCCCAGAGTATCCAGCCGTAGATGCTCACCACCGTATAGTAAAAATTGACGCTGGCTTCACCCAGCAAAGAGTAGTGGAAGCTGAGATAAACATAGATAATGGTATTCACCAGCCCGGTAGGATAGACCCAGATGTTTTCCGACCGGCTGAACCAGACACTGAGGATGCCGGCGAACACCGCGATAAATTCCAGGATGGAAGTATTATGTAGATCGCTTAGGAACTGCTGATAGAGCTCTGAGAGATTCATTTATTTAACGGACCCGAAGTTCGTTGCATATTTATTCAGCTTCTGCCACTACTTCCTTTACTTCAGGGATCATACGCTTCATCATGCCTTCAATACCGGCTTTCAGCGTGATCATGGAAGAAGGACAGCCCGAGCAGGAGCCTTGCAGCATCAGGTTGACGACCCCTTCGTGGTAGCTTTTGAATTGAATGGCCCCACCGTCCATTTCCACGGCAGGCTTTACATAGTTTTCCAGGAGCTCTTTTATACGCTTCACCACATCGTCGTCATCCGCATCGATGGTGTTACCCTCCGACCTGACGACGACCACCTCTTCTTCATTGATGACGGGTTTTCCTTCCTCCAGGTACTCCTTCAGGAATTGCCGGATAGAAGGGATGACATCATTCCAGTCTGTATCCGAGGTCTTTGTCAGTGTAACAAAATTGCTTGCTATAAAAACACTTTTTATAAAGGGAAAGCCGAAAAGCTCGATAGCCAGAGGAGAGGGCTTGGCAGCTTCGACATCCGGGAAATCTATACTCTTTCCAGGGTATAACAGCTTGTTAGCCACAAATTTCATCGTCTCCGGATTGGGAGTCATTTCAGTATAAATGCTGATCACCGGATTGCCTGTTTTGATCATAGCGCCAAGTTTGTGTGCCCCGGGTCTGGCCTGTCCTGAAAGTAATCCATCCCCGGTGCACGTCTAATGATGGAGGACCTTCGCTTCGCTTGGTTGGTTCTGCGGACCTTCGGTCCATCTCACAAAGTTAACGATTCCTCTCCAAATCCGGGCAACCCAAAACGGGCCGGAGGCTCGTTGTCCGAAGGCCTACCATCATTAGATCTTTCTGGAAAACGGGCTATATTTTCCGAGAGGCCCTTTTTTCAGACATTCAGGCTGCCTGGTCCCCGGAATGAACCAGTGATTCGTCATCCGATATTTCCACCTGCTTCCCTACCGCAGCGGGCCGTGACAGCCGAAAGTTCAGCACATGGGCCCCGACGATCAGCACGACAGCAAAGGGAAGGAACCGTAGCTCGTATGTGTGCCATATCTGTTTGGCTACCAGGAGCAGCAGGCCCCCTGTAAATAACAGCAGGGGCATAAGGCGCCGGTGATGCCGTCTAAAACCATGTAAAAGGGCCCAGGACCCTATCAGAAAAGCCAGCGCGATCATCCCATACTCGAAATAGGTATTGTGTATAATGTTGATTCCTAATATTGGCAGGCTGGCCAGCAACAAAGGCAGCACCGCACAGTGAATGGCGCACAGCACAGAGGCCGTGATACCCAGAATGTCCCAATTGATCTTGCTGAACATGATTTAATGTCTGGCCGGCGGAACCGCAGGTCCGTCTGGCGGGGAGCAAATATACAACAAACGCAACGGTGTTGCAAATAATTTTCCCGCCCCACCATCGATAAGGTGTTTTCGTACCTTTGCAAAAGGTTGTCTCAAAACGGCCAGGCATGATTATGAACAAGAAAAAAATCGGATACTTTATCGGCTTTTTCATCCTACTCTTTGTCGGATTCTATTTCGCGCTGGCCCGGTTCGTCCCGGGATATGGAAGTGTGCAGCTGCCCGTGCTTAGCTATGTGCATGCTTTTTCCTTCGAGAACCAGGATGGAAAGCTCATCACACAAAAGGACGTGGATGGAAAAGTATATGTAGCCGAATATTTCTTTACCACCTGCAAAGGCATCTGCCCAAAGATGAATAGGAACATAAAGCAGATCGCCACTGAATTTGCCGCTGAACCCAATTTCCGCATTCTCTCCTACACGGTGGACCCTGAAACGGACACTGTGGCGCGTATGAAACATTATGCCGACTCTTTGGGCGCCGACTCGAACAAATGGTGGTTTCTCACCGGCAGAAAGGACAGCTTGTATGCGCTGGCAAGAGGATCCTATCTGCTGGACGATCCGAAGAATAATGCTACCAACATAGATGAGCAGTTCATACATACGCAATTCCTGGCACTGGTCGACAAAGGAGGACGGGTGCGAAAAATATATGACAGCCTTAAAAAAGACGAGCTGGCTGAATTGGAGAAAGACATAAAGGCGCTGCTAAAGGAGCCGGCTTCCGCTGCGCCACGATTTGCCAACGGTTTCAGATAGGACCACAGGTCCTATGGCCGCAGGCCCGTCATAAAAGCTATTGCACAACTGGATTACATTTCCTAAACATCCAATTGTGCACATTAAAAACAACAACCCCCGATGATATCATGGATCATAAAATAGAAGACATACTCAAACGCAATCAGCTGAGCGTAACCAGCGGGCGAAAGAAGATCCTGGAGCTGTTTTTGCAGCAGGAGGGGGCATTAGCGCACAGTGATATTGAAAAGCGTGCAGGAGAAAAATTCGATCGTGTCACGATCTACCGCACGCTGCAGGCCTTTCTCGAAAAAGGCATGATACACAGCATTCCAACTTCGGATAATTCTATACGTTATGCGTTATGCAAAGACAATTGCTCCGAAGGACATCACCATGATGATCACGTTCATTTTGTTTGCAGCGCTTGCGGTAACACCATGTGTCTCGAAGGCGTGTCTATTCCTCCCATTAAACTTCCGAAAGGCTTTACTGCCGAGCAGGTGGAAATGCTTGTCAGTGGTGTTTGTAAAAGCTGCAGCACCGATATCTGAGCCGGCCTCCGACATCTGACAATGAGCCAGACATCCCGTCCCCAGCGGCTTTCAGCACATCGGGATCTATAAAAGCGAAAGCCCCGATGTAGAAACACCGGGACTTTTGGTTAAGGCTCTGATTAGTAGCTTCTTTATCGAAAAAAGTGACTGGCGTCACCCGACATATCTAGTAGTCTATTGCAAATATAGCCGGAAAAAAGCATACGAACAATAGGTAGAAGTACTACTTTCCGGGTATTTTTTAAAAAACCAGAACGTGCCGCAGGCACGTTGTTCGAAGGACCATCATTAGAGTTTTCCGAAAACGGGCTATATTTCCTGGATGCCCGTTTTTCGGACATTTTGGGGCTAATCCAGGATCAATTCTGCTCCAATTCAGCGCTGACAAACTCCATCAATTGTTTAATGTGTTCTTTGGAAAAGTTAAACCGAAGCCCCGCGGCATCGTATAATTCCGGTAGCGTACGGGTGCCTCCCAGACTGAGTGCAGCCATGTAATTGTTTAACGCTTTCTCTTTGTTTTCCTTATACTGCTTCCACAATCCGATGGCGCCTAACTGTGCGATACCGTATTCGATATAATAGAAAGGAACTTCAAAAAGGTGCAGCTGCCGTTGCCAGCTAAAAGGTCTGTACTGTTGTAGCCCTTGCCAGTCAATCACTTGAGAAGAGAACTCCTTCAGGATAGCCATCCAGTTCTCCTTCCTTTCCTCCAGCGTGTGATTAGGGTTTTCGTATACCCAGTGCTGGAATTTATCGATAGTAGCAATCCAGGGAAATATCGTAATTACACGTTCCAGCTGATGACGACGTGCTCTTGCTAAATCGTTTTTAGTGAAGAACAGGTCCCAGTAATCCATGCTAAACAGTTCCATCGACATGCTTGCGACTTCTGCAATTTCCATTGGATACTCCTTGAAGGCGCTCAGTTCCAGCGGATGCGCCAAAAAAGAATGAATAGCATGGCCGCCTTCGTGAACCATCGTTGTCAGGTCCCCCATTTGTCCGGCTGCATTCATAAAGATAAATGGCGCGCCGGTTTCTGCTAACGGACAATTATAGCCGCCAGGGGCTTTTCCCTTCCTGCTCTCCAGGTCGAACCTGCCCATGGACTTCATAGTACGCAGGCAATCGCCAAAAAAAGGATTTAGCCGATCGAAACATTCAGTAGTCTTGCTGATCAGCTCTCCTGCATCCTTGAATGGCCGCAATGGCTCTACACCAGCGGGTTCCGCCTCTGTATCCCAGGGACGCAGGGTGTCTACTCCAAGCTTTGCTTTCTTCTGCTCATGGATGCGGTTCACCAGCGGCAATACATATTCCCTGACAGCATCGTGAAATTGAAAACAATCTTCTTTCGTATAATCAAACCGTCCAAGATCTTCGAATTTATAATCACGATAATTCGTAAAACCCGCATTCAATGCCATCTGGTGGCGGCGTTGTACCAATTGGGAATACAGATCGTCAAGGGCATCCTTGTCATGTAACCTCCGCTCCTGTATCTTCCGATAAGCTTCTTCCCGCACATCGCGCTGCGGGTTTTCAAGGAATTTTGCAGCTTGTTGCAATGTGTATTCCTTCCCGTCTATGGTAACGGTCATCTTTCCCGCAATCATTCCGTATTGCTGGGCCAGCACGCTCAGCTCGGCCTGCAGGGGTATATTGCTTTCCCGAAAGAGCTCGATCTGTTTTTTTACCCTCCGGATATAAGTAAAGAACTGACGCTTATCCAGCTCGCTGGTATAAGGGCATTCCACCAGCTTGCGGTTCAGCCTGTCTGCATAGGGCTGTATATGCGGCTGGATCTCCATGACAAAATACCGGAAAGCTTCTTCCAGCTCTTTGTTTTCCGTATCGCATGTCATCCGGATCTGTCTCCAGCTGGAATCCTCGCTTAATACGGCCTCCAGCTCACTCAGGTCACGCAACCATTTCTCCAATGCCTGTCTCGAGTCCAATACCCGCTCTTCCAGGTCCCGGAGATAAGGCTCCAGCCCATTCCAATCCGTCAACACAAAATCTTCTGGTAAAAAATGCCTTTTTGGCTTTTCCAATTCCGCTGTATACCTCATCCGTATATTTTTTATTGGTCCTATTTTTTCTTCGCTGCCTTTTTAGGAGCTGCTTTTTTGGGCTTTTCTTCCTCCTCTTTTGCGGCTTTTTTCTTAGGAGTTTCTTCCTTTTTTGCAGCCGCCTTCTTAGCAGGAGCCTTTTCGGGCGACTCTTCAGAACGAGCCGGAGGCTCGTTGTCCGAAGGACCATCATTGGATTTCTTAGCCGCCGCCTTCTTAGCCGGAGCCTTCTCCGCCACCTTTTCTTCTGTCGGCGCCGCTTTTTCCTTCTTAGGCCTGGCCGGAGCTTTTTCTTCTACAGCAGGCTCTTCCTCCACTGCTGCTTCCTCTGCAGGCTCGGAAAGCTTGATCTCGATGTCATTATTCTTTAATACGCTGAACCATTTTACCATCTTTTTCATGTCACTGGCATACACACGCGTGAAGTCCAGATCAGGATACACCTTGGTAAAATAAGCCTGCACCGCTGTATTGTCCTTGTCATTGGGCAGCTTTTCAGCGCTTGCCTCCATGGCCTTCAATACATCCACGAGATTCACATTTTCCCGCACCGTATAAATTTCGATACTCTCCAGATGGGAGAAATTGTGAATGCGGCTGGATACAAAACGAGTGCTCTTATCATCCAGCGAACGTACGATCGCACCATCGGACTTGCTGCTTAACAACTCATATAATCCCGGCAATCCGGTGACAGCTATTACTTTGTTATATTCCATGCTGATAGTTTTATGGGAGATGCAAGTTAATACGAAACTGCCATTTTGACTATAAATTTTTACCCCTACAAACCGCTCTGCCCCGGTATCTGCAACAACGGGAGATTTCTCCTCTTAGTGCCTTTCAAGCTCACTTTCCTGATCCTGCAAGCATCGGTCCAAAAAAATGCCGGCCGGGACGCGGCTGTTCCAGCGATCACGATGCTTCCTGCCCGGCAGCTTCCAGTGCCCGTTCCAGAGCGCTCTGGAGGGTCTCATAGTCCGTATAGCCCCTGCTTAGCAGGTATGCCCGCGACTCGCTCACCTGTAACAGCAGGGTGGGGAATCCGGTAATCCCCAGCTGTTTCACCAGCGCAAACTCCTCGTATGCTTTTGCCTTGTATACAGGACTGTGAAGCTTCTCATAGAACTCCTTATCCGCGATCCCATATTTCTCCAGAAGATGACGATAAGCCTCGTCATCCGTAAGATCACGCCCCTCCTCGTGAAGGGCATACTGCACATCGGCTGCGAAAGGAATGGCCAGCTCCGGATGATACTCCTTGAATACACAAAGCGCAATGGCGGGCTTCTCCGAAGAAGGATACCAGTCACTTTCTTCCGGATTGAAAATATGCCAAAGCCAGTCTTTGCCAAATTTTATCCCCGTATGCCCCTCTACGGTTTTATAGGCCTTCTGTATATAGGGCGCCATAACTCCAATAGGCTGCGGCTTTTCAGGAAGTATCATGCCTCCGGACAACACTTCAAAAGCCAGGCGGTCGCGGTACTCTTTAAAAACCCTCCGGATGACAGGGCTAAATCCATAGCACCATCCACAATAAGCATCGTAACAATAATACAAAGTAGGCGTCATAGTAAGCTCTCCTGATTGCAAGGTAATTCTATTCTCAATTCACAACCTTCTCCCGGGGCTGTCTTCAGCTGAAAAGATCCTTTATAATATTCCACGCGATTTTGAATATTGTTCAACCCCATGCCCCTTTTGATGGCCTTCTCGTCAAAGCCGCGGCCATTGTCGGTCAATACTACATTTATCCTCCCATTGTAGACGGATAGGTCTATGCTCAGCTCTGTAGCCTGCGCATGTTTCAGGACATTGTTTATCTTCTCCTGTATGATGCGAAAAATGGCAAGCTTGATATCCGGACTGATCGCCTCCTCTTTCAGGTTTTGAAATGACAGAAGCCGTATCGACAGCTTACCCGACTGATTGATCTTTTGAACGATGTCATGCACCGCCGCAGCGAGACCGAGATCCTTTAAGGTATAGGGAGTAAGATTATGCGAGATATTCCGGATCTCTTCAATGACCATCTGGATATTCTGATAGCATCCGTCGATAAATCGGGCATCCGCAGGATTGTTCCGGGCTATTTCCAAAAAAAGCTTACAGGTAGTGAGGATCTGGTTTACATTATCATGCAGCTCGGAAGAGATCTCCTTCCGCTCTTTCTCCTGCGCCTCCATGATGGCCTTGATGATCTCCCTTTTCTTCCGTACCTCCTCCTCCACCAGCATTTTCTCCAGATTCTTCTGTAACGTAATATCCCGGTAAATGGACACATACCCCATCAGCTGATCATCCGGCCCCTTGATACACGAAGAGCTGCATTCCAGAAAAATTTCGCGGTCGCCCCTTTTCAGAACCAGGACACCCTTCCATCTTCCATCCCGCCTAAGCTCTTCCCAGGCCATCTCCCGGCTGTCGGTAAGGAAATCATAATCCACCACATCCTGTATCTGCTTGTCCAGCGCCTCGATACCCGTGAGTCCGAACATCTCCTCGGCAGCTCTGTTCCAGCTCTTGATAGCATAGCTCAGGTCAGTGGAAATAACCACATCACTGATATTGTCCAGGATAAAGGCAGGCTGATGAAGCCAGGGATGAGAAACTCCATTGGTCAGAGACATAGCGCGACATTTCTGAATGAAACAAAAGGTCGTCACAGACGACCTGGCCGAAATGCGAAGCATTCACCGAGGCCATTGTAAAAGACATTATGGTACGAGGTAACACCATCATAAAATGTTTTCAGGGACGGACTATTTTTGCTTACAGGCCGGACCTGAAAATAACGTCGTCACAGACGCACCGGCCGAAGGCCCATAAGCCACCCGCAAACCAAACGTCGTCACAGACGACCTGGCCGAAGGCCCATCATTAGACTTTTTTACGGGGGGACTACTTTTACCTACAGGCCACCCGCAAAAATAAAAACCCCGATAAGCAGTTACACTTATTCGAGGCTTTTTGTTTATTTATTATTATTTAACTATCCTCTTCTCCTGCTGCCCCCGCCACCCGAGGACGGCCTGGAGCCGCCTCCACCACCGCCCGACCGGGGTGCGCTATACCCTCCTCCGCTGGGCCGGCTGTATCCCCCGCCACTGGGCCTGCTAAAATTCTGCGGACGGGAAGGTGCGCTATAGCTGCGCGCCCTTTGGAAATTCTGCGTGCTCTGCTGGCCACGCATCCGCATCTGCTGATCCCTGTTCAGGTTCTGAACGTTGGGACTGTTATTGGGCACCGGCCTCCATGAATTGGACTGCCGCTGTTGCCACTGATTGGTGGCGCCATTCCGCTGATAGACATTCCCATTCCTGTCGGAATAGACATTATTCCCACCGGGCCTGGTTCCATATGTATTGGGCCGGCCGGTATACCCCCCTGGCCTGCTGCCCTGGGTAATGGGTCTGCTGCTGCCATTGAAGGAGCCTCCGGGCCGTCCGCCAGTGGCGACAGGACGGGTGGATACGGGACGGTAATAAGAGCCGCCGCTAACATTCCGGGTTACAATGCCACCCCGGTTGCGATAGATATTGGTGGTATAGTGATTCGCGTATACATTCCTGTTCCGGTAGAAATTATTGCCATAATACCCATAACTACGGTATCTGTTCCAGGTGTAGGCGGGACGATACATACGCGGTCCCCACCATCCGCCACCAGCCCAGCCACCCCAATAGCTATGGTAGCCAAAGCCCATCCCATAGTGGAACCATCCCCAGCCATATCCAAATCCAAGACTCCATCCGGCCCAGGGATTATAACAGACCCCAAAACCCCAGCTCCAGGGACGGGGATAATAGAACCCGTCATACCAGGGATCATAGTAAAAGCCAGTGCCATATACCACGGTAGGACCATAGATGTAGGTATTCAGATACCCGGGCGTATAACCCATATATACATACTGAGGTGTTACGTCATAGACATATACATACTTGATATTGTACAGAGGGGAGTTCGGTGGGATCCTGTCCACTTCATCAGGACGGTCTGTAGCCACCTGCCAGGGACCGCTCGGACTGGGACCTACAAACCAGACTCCATTGTCCACAGTGTAGTAGTTATCCCCATACTTGACCACAGAGCTGGAGGTATTGGTGGCATACTGCATGTCCGTACCCTGAAGAGGCGCAAATTTGGGGTCGCCATTATATTGTACATCGGTGCTGGCCGTGCTGCGATCGACCTTTGCAGTCTGCGGGATCTGGGCATCCATAATAGCTTCCCGGGCAGCTTCCGTACCGGCTACGCTGGCCAGGACATTATCCTTGGGGCTGCCTTCAGGGATACGTGCAAAATTTGCAGGCAATGCGTTGGCAGCCACATAATGCCATCCTCCCGTGAGGGAAGAAGATGTGTACCACCTGCCGGACAGCAGCACATAATAGCTACCCGTGCTCTGATCCTGGAAAATATCGTTGGGTGAATTGCTCACATAGCTCAGGTCTGTTCCCGAGATGGGACTCCAATTGGGCTGACCGCTGGATTGGATCAGCTCCGCAGGAGATGTGCTGACCACGATATTCGACACCTGGTTGTCCTGCGCCGCGGTGGTGGAGTCCATATAGCCCGCGTTCGAGCTGTTCGCGGCATCCACTGCATTCTTCACAGGTCCCAGGTTGGAAGGAACACTTGCCGCAGGCGAGTAAGGCCCCGTAGCAGCCTGAGCAGTGTACCAGTGCTTCCCGCCATATAAATAAAAGGCGCCATCATTGTTCTTCACAATAGTGAAAGGCGAGTTGACTACGACATCCACTCCCCAATCCTTGTTTGGCTGCAGCTTAGGCTGACCGTCGATGAGCACCAGTATGGAAGGCCTGTCGCTATAGATGATCCGCGGAGCCGTTGTGTTCAGATCCTTGGATAGTTTCTTTGTTTCAGTATTCTGATCGAGGGAGGCCAGCAGCTCATCCAGCGAAAGATCTCCGGCGGCTGACGGCAAATTGGCCTCCAGCGAGCTCTTGAGGCTGTTATTGAAGTCATCATCCTGTTGTCCGGGGAATCGTACGTTGGGAACCTTTACCGACTGGATCACCACCCGGCGATTATCCCTGTCCGTCTCCACATTGGCTATCGACCAGAAAGTACCAAAGACAGGGTCCGACTTGCCATTCTGCAATACAGAGACGGCCCAGCGGCTTTTCAGGACATTATCCGAAAAAGATTCCGGCTGAGGTTGATAGACCTTGATCACCGTACCATCGTCAGTCGTAAAGCTTCTCGGCCACTCCTGCTGAGCCTCCTGTCCAATGGCAGTGCCGGCAAAAAAGACGGCGCAGAGCAGCGGAAACAATATAGTACGAATGCTTTTCATATGTATTAATTTATTCATTTCAGAATAGGTTTTGCCGCCGGCCTGACTATTGGCGTATTGGCTGCAGGCCGGACACAGAACGGCCCGCTAAAGTATGACTGGATTAAGCCCCGAAAGTTTTACGGCTCTGAAAAATAAATTGTTAAAATATTGACATTGTTTTTTAATGCGCCTCCAGCCAGTTGGCGCCCGACCCTACTTCCGCCAGCACGGGCACGTCGCCCGGCAGGGGAAGGGCCGTCTCCATACAACGCATAATAATGGGTTTAATTTTATCCACCTCATCCTTATGGGCGTCAAAGACCAGCTCATCATGCACCTGAAGAAGCATTTTCGATTTGAACCCCTGCAGACGGAAGGCCTCATCCACCCGGATCATGGCCAGCTTGATCATATCGGCAGCCGTACCCTGGATAGGGGAGTTGATGGCATTCCGTTCCGCAAACCCCCGGACGGTAAAATTCGCTGAATTGATATCCCTCAGCCATCTTTTACGGCCCATCAGGGTCTCGACATAGCCTGTCTCACGGGCGAAATTCATCGTCTTATCCATGTATTGCTGTATCCCCGCAAACTGTTTTTTGTAGTTGTCAATGATCTCTTTTGCTTCCGTCCGGCTGATGCCCAGATTGTCCGCCAGGCCAAAAGCGCCTTGTCCATAGATAATACCGAAATTGACGCTTTTCGCTTTGTAACGCATCTCTTTAGTGACATCCTTTTCCTCTACGCCAAAGACCTTGGCGGCTGTGGCGGTATGGATATCCTTCCCTTCCTTAAAGGCGGCGCAAAGGTTCGGATCAGCGCTTATCGCTGCTACGATTCGCAGCTCTATCTGGGAATAGTCCGCCGATAGGAGCACATATTCTTCATTACGGGCGATAAAGGCCTTGCGGATCTCCCGGCCCCGCTCCGTCCGGATGGGAATATTCTGCAGGTTGGGATTATTGGAGCTGAGCCTGCCGGTGACAGCCACTGCCTGTGCATAGCTTGTATGCACCCGGCCTGTCTTCCGATTCACCATCAGCGGAAGGGCATCCACATAGGTTGACTTTAGCTTCGTCAGCTCCCGGAAGGCAAGGATATCATCCACGATCTGATGACGGGCCGCCAGCTTTAGCAACACATCCTCACCGGTGGCGTACTGTCCTGTCTTGGTCTTTTTTGCCTTTGGGTCCAGCTGCATTTTTTCAAACAGCACTTCCCCCAGCTGCTTGGGCGATGCCAGGTTGAACTTTAGTCCGGCCTGGGTATAGACTTTTTCCTCTGCCTCTTTCGCCTCCCTGTCCAGCTCTTTGGAATATTCCTTCAGGAAGTCCATATCTACCCGGATGCCCTCGTATTCCATGGCGGTAAGTACCTTCACCAGCGGGTTCTCCACCTGATAAAAGACCTTTTCTACTTCTTTCTTCTTCAGAAGGGGAAGGAAACAATGCTGCAGTTGAAGAGTGATATCCGCATCTTCCGCGGCATAATCCTTTATTTTCTCCAGCTCCACATCCCGCATGGTCCCCTGGGTCTTTCCTTTCTTGCCGATGAGCTCTTCGATATGCACAGGTTCATACCCCAGGTATTGGGCGCTGAGCAGGTCCATACCCCGCTTGCCTTCCGGCTCGATGACGTAATGCGCCAGCATGGTGTCGAAAACAGGCCCTTTCAGCTCGACCCCATACCATTTCAGCACCAGCAGATCGTACTTGAGATTCTGCCCGATCCAGGTAATAGATTCTTCCTTGAACACATTCGCAAAAGCGTCGAGTATTTTCTTTGTCTCCGCCTGATCCGCAGGGCATGGAACATAATAGGCTTCTCCTGCCTTCCAGGAGAAGCTCATGCCCACCAGTTCTGCATCATTGGCGTCCAGACCTGTCGTCTCCGTATCAAAACAGATCTCCTTTTGAAGCATCAGCTTTTTTACCAGCTCTGCAATAGCATCATCACCCACGACAGCCGTGTATGTATGCGGGACATTATTGATGTTTTTTCCGGCCATAATGCCCGCAGCAGCTTCTCCTTCTTCTATGGGACTCTCCTCTCCCTTCTCTACTGCGGCTTCCAGCCTCGTGCTGGCCTCTTCCAGCTTGTCCACGGAAGGAGAGGAGGGGGTCGCAGCGCTCTTTTTCGACCCGGCAGGTTTTACTACATTCCCGAAGAGGTCTGTCTGTACGCCTTCCGGGGCTGTGACGACTGGGCTGAAACTATCCCCCAAAATTCTTTTCCCGATGGTCTTGAACTCCAGCTCAGTGAAAATATTGGTCAGCGCCTGTTTATTCCATTCTTTCAACTTGAAATTTTCCTCATGGAACTCTACCGGCACATTCGTGATGATAGTCGCCAGCTTCTTGCTCATTACTGCCAGCTCCTTTCCAGTACGGATCTTTTCACCCAACGCGCCCTTGATGGTATCCGCGCTGGCTACCACATTCTCCAGTGTGCCGTATTCAGCCAGCAGCTTCGCAGCCGTCTTTTCACCCACACCGGCGATACCGGGAATATTGTCCACACTGTCCCCCATGAGACCCAGAATATCGATCACCTGGGACACATCCTTGATATTCCATTTGGAGCATACTTCCGCGGGGCCCAATATCTCTACGCTGCTACCCTGGTAGCTCGGCTTGTAGATCTTCACCTTCTCGGTGACCAGCTGCCCATAATCCTTGTCGGGCGTCACCATATACACCTCATAGCCCGCAGCTGCCGCCTGTTTGCTCAGGGTGCCGATGACATCGTCCGCCTCGTATCCATCCAGCTCCATACAGGGAATATTGAATCCCGTGATAATGGCCTTGATATCCGGCACCGCGCTCAGCAGGTCTTCCGGGGCTTCCTGCCGGTTGGCCTTATAGTCAGCGAAATCAGTATGACGTTCAGTAGGAGCATGCGTATCGAAACACACCGCCATATGGGAAGGATGCTGATTGTTGATCAGATCGATGAGCGCATTGGTAAAGCCGAACTGTGCGCTCGTATTCCGGCCCTTGGTAGTGATGCGGGGACTTCTGATAAGTGCGTAATAAGCACGAAAGATCAGCGCCATGGCGTCTAATAGAAAGAGTCTTTTATCCATGCTGCAATTTACTCAAATATCGATACGGACCACCGCCGGCT
>Ga0207667_10001813_pt1 | contig 26914 bp, 21 predicted proteins | sample KBSCornC52_FD_184301 | JGI IMG/M metagenome (GOLD analysis project Ga0207667, IMG submission 184301) | Corn rhizosphere microbial communities from Kellogg Biological Station, Michigan, USA - KBS Corn C5-2 (SPAdes) (version 2) | ecosystem: Host-associated > Plants > Roots > Rhizosphere > Soil ...
AAAAGAGCCGCGAAGATGCATTTCGCAAGATGATCGCTGTCTCACGAGAAATGTGCGCGATGGAAGACTTCCCGAATGGAGCGGCCCCTATCACTCCGCTATCGTCCCAGGAGCTGGAAATCTTGCGGATGTTCGCGGCAGGAAGTGATGCTCCTAGCATCGCCAAGGCACTGGGAATCAGCCCGCAGACGCTGCGCAATCATCTTCATCACGTCAACAAGAAACTCAGAACTCATAATCGCCTCGAGGCCGTGACACACGCCGTTCACCGCCACCTCATCTGATGGCTGCAAAAGATTGTACGACCATGCGGCATCGGTCTCATTTGTTGCTCGAAGCGAGCAACCGGCCAGGTCTCACAATGACCGTCCCCTTCATCCCGCCGGTCTCGTGCACGACGCAAACGTAGTGGTAAATTCCAGGCGTGTCGAAGGTGTGATAGAAGGTCCCACCTGGCTGCAGCAAGGCCGACCCAAAAGGTGTGGCTCCGGACGGAAAACTGACGTCCACGCGATTGAGGGCCTTTTGAGGATCGTCTACCACGTTATGGAAGTATGAGGAGGTGTTCTTCCAGACCACCTGCTCTCCGGCACTAATCGTGATGGTGGCGGGAATGAATGACATCGGGCCCATACCCACTTCTCCGCCAATTGGTCCTACGGGAGGCTCGAGCGCCTTCCTGATATCAGCAAGCGTGACCTTCGGAGAACAATTGGGCATGATCGCGTCTACAGTATCGACCACGTAGCTCGGTACATGAGGATCCTCGACTTCCAGCACACTTCCGAAATGTCCCGTAACATGAACGAACCGGCCGGCATTTTGCGAAAACAGGAAGGGCTGTGCTTCCATCCGGTAGATCTTTTGCGAGTGCCATAGCTTCAGCATGGTTCTGCCGTCCTCTTCTTCCACAAGACACCCGAGAAGTCCTCCGACGGACTTAAGGCTGAACGGTCGTGGCGCGCTTGCCATTGAAGGCATGTCGTTCATGCCGGGCATGTTCATCGCCGATTCGGGAGCGGTGAGAGTGGTGGAGGTCGGCTTGATGTGATCCACCTCGTTCACGTCAGATGCAGTGACACCGCTGATCTCCTGCTCGCCATTGCTGGGCGAAGCCGGTCCCGCATGCATCAAGGCTGTATTCTCCTGGCCCTTCACTTGAAGAATCGCCATGTTGCCCTTTTCCATCCGAGAGATTGCGTGATCCATGAGTGCGAATTGCCCGGCATTGCTGGCGTTGACTTCGAAGATCGCTGCACCTCCCGGAGGGACAGTAGCGGTCTGGATTCCAGCAAGAGGCGGCGAGGAGAGTGAACCGAGTTGGTACAAGTGTGTGAAGATCTCACCTACCATGTGTTCGGAGGCAGTTGCGTTCGGCCCAGCGTTGCCGAAATATATCCGCACGGTCTCGCCTTCATCGGCGTGAAGTGGATACTCCTTTGTAATTGCGTCGACGGCTCCATTGAAGACGTAGTATTGCGGGTTCTCCGCCATCAGGTTCTCCGCGCTGAATTGCTGTAGGCCAGATTTGCCTTTAGGATCTGTCGTGTAGATCTCACCCTGCATGAGGTAGTATTCGTGATCGACATGCGGCAGCCCCTCAGGAGGTTCGACTAGGATCAGCCCATACATACCATTGGCGATGTGCTGCGCGATCATGGGACTGCCACAGTGGTAGACGAACAAGCCTGGAGTCGTCGCCTGGAACGTGAAGGTCTTTGACTGTCCGGGTGGAACCTGCGTGAGGGCTGCACCGCCACCTGGCCCGATCGCTGCGTGAAAATCAATCGAGTGGACCATGGTGCTGTCTTTTGGGTTCACGATAGTTACTTCCACGGTGTCGCCCTGCCGTACCCGAATGAATGGTGCCGGCAGTTTGCCATTGAAGGTCCAGTAGCGATAAGTGGTACCGCTTGCCGGATCAAGCACCCCGACCAATTCCTTGGAAGTAAGGGTCACCTTTAGTACTGCAGGCGCACGGTTGCCAATGGATGGCGGCAGGTCGGATGGGTCACGAACAATGTCTGCTGCCTTGATTATCTGGCGTGCGTTATCCGCATGCTTGGAGTTGCTTTGAGCACAGGCGGGGGAGCCTGATCCCAAGCAGAACAACAGCCCAGATACAACAATCCCGACGGACGTTCTAAGACAATTGCTGGCTTTCATGACGTGCCTCTTTTCTTCTATTGCTAGAACTGCTGCGGCCTTGCGCCAATGACTTTTGTCACAAGAACCTGCAAATAACAGCTCCTTCCGGCTGAAGCGCGTCTTCTGCTTTTCTCAGCCAACTCAATGGTTGGCCTTAGTGACACCGCATCTCAATGAAACGGCCGTACCATTCGGAGAACATTTGTCATGGTTGAGCGGTTCGCATGAAAAGCGAGTGCGAAGGTACGGGCAATTGCTTTAGCGCTCGTCACTCAGCAAACGAATCCGCGCCCGGAGCGGGATCGGTCGATGGCGGGTCGCCGGCCGGGAAGGAATCCGCAATCGTCTTGTCGAGCATCTTTTCACGGATCTCAAATGCATCTTGCTTCTTGGCATTGCAAGCAAATTGGCGGCGTGCTCGGATCAATCCTGGCAAGTACCTTCATCTCTCGTAGCGGTACGAACATACCATTGTGGCGCAGCACTCCGGAAGGCAACACTGAATCAGTTTGATCGCCGTATCTCGTCAGGTGTGGAGATTATGAAGACACTCATCGAGCATGTGCACCCAAAGCTAGAAGCGCATACGCTAGCCTCTCTTCCTTCGGAGGGAGAAGGCGGAAAGAACGAACACGACGAGTATTTCGACCTGCTACCAAATGTTTACCAAAATGGCGCGAGGAAACGCCTGGGAGGAAATATGACAGCCGTAACACAAACAGTTCGTGAGATTGCCCAGAAACAGCCGACATCCATCCGTGTGTTCGAGGAATTCGGAATCGAGTACTGCTGCGGAGGCGGTGAGCGACTTATTGAGGCGTGCGCGGCCAAGGACGTTGACGTCGATGCTGTGATTGCTGCGCTCGAGGCAGCTGCCCGCAACGAGAATGCTGGAGTGAAGGACTGGACGAAGGAATCCCTTGCGAACCTGACGCAGCACATCGTGGCGACTCATCACGCTTATTGCAAGGAGGAACTTCCGCGTCTATCTGGCCTGGCTATGAAGGTGGTCAAGGTGCATGGAGGCACGAACCCCGAATTGGCATTAATCCGAGCAAGACTGGCCGAACTCGCCGAAGAGTTGACCGATCACCTCGCGGAAGAAGAGGCCGTTGTATTCCCGATGATCGTGAAACTCGAGGCGGAAAAGATAAGCGCTGCTGTCCGGCCGGCGGAATCTCGCGTTTCCGTCGGGAATCCCCTGGCGCTGCTTATCCAGGAGCACGATCATGCGGGGGTTCTACTCGACGAGATCCGCAGCCTGAGCAGCGATTTCAACGCGCCCGAATATGGGTGTACGACATATCAGGCTTTCTTCGAAGGGCTGAAAGAGTTTGAGCGCGACCTGCACAGGCATGTTCATCTCGAAAACAACATTCTGTTTCCGCGCGCGATGGAACTTGAGGCATCCCGCCGTTAGGAGGAACGAAGTCTCCGTTTAAAGAAACTTCATCAAGAAGTTCTCGAGCCGATAGCCCACAGCATTGCCGTTGCGTCGCTGCATTGTACGGTCACGTTCGAGGATGAGAATCAGCGTTCGAGAGAAGCAGAAAGGGCATGATCGATTTCCAGGCACTCGACACAATTCTGCTCTGCTTCCGGTCTCATCTGTGTGACTTTTCGCTCCTTGCGTACCAGACTTCTCGTCCCGCGTTCTTAACGCCTCCCAAAGGTGTACGGACCGTCACGATGCAACGATGCCTCCGCAGCAGCCAGAGAAGCCCATCCTCGAGCCGTATGGTGACCTCGGCATCCGGCCCCGAGGGTTCCTCCACGCGTGCCTTTCGTTCATTGCTCTGCAAATTGCACTGTTCATCAATATGTGCGGTGCCAGGACACAGAGCATTTTTGCCCAAGCAGCAGAGAATGCCAATAGCGCCCAGCACAGCCGTTGCCACTCCGAGCAGGATTTCGAAGAGATAGATCAGTTGTCCCAGGGAGATGAGCCAGGAACTGCCGCCTTGGATTAGCACCATCGCGAGAATATCTCTCGTGCCAGTTGTCTCACCGCAGGTTACACATCTCAAGAACTCGACGGCCATCTTACCCTCATTGCTGCGGCCTCAGGCCACGCGCAATCGCCACACGCATCGAAGAATTGACTATCGCTCTTTTTCGGTCAATAGATCATTTGTACTTATTCCCGTGACAGTGTTACCGGTTTTGGGGTGCGAATATTTTGACAGGCTGTTTACCCACTCAGGACCCAACAGGGCGATTCGCCAATGATGGTGCATCGATATGACCAAAAGCTGGCAGGTCTCCCGAAGCTCTTGCATCTGCGGACGCATGCTGCAGACCCGCTGCGAAAATGCTTACAGCTTGTGCGCTTCTAGCGAACCAAGAAATTCAGAGTAATTCAAAAGACGCAACCCCCGAACCTTATCAGGGCATCCCAGCAAGCAACCCTTGGTGGGTCAAAAGCGTGTACACGCAACGGGATCCTTAAACACCGTGGGTTTTTCGTTTCAGGCGTGATTTCGTCGTGAGCACCGAAGAGGAGCAGCATGGAAAAGCAAGATGCGGGCGCAAACGAAGGGACGCCGGCAAAGGTCGGCGGCGAGGTGTCCAAACCTGCACAGCAACCTTCAGTCGACGAAAGAATTCAGAAGATCGTTGATAAGGCGCTATATGCGAATGGACGCCCGGAGGCACAGAAGCTCAGGAATTTCCTGAACGGTACCTGGCTGGGTGAGCCATTACACGCCGTACTCACAGACCTGCCGGTCGGCGCATGGAGCGCCGCAATGGTATTTGACTTGGTGGATTTGATCACGGATCGGGGCGAATTCGCCTCAGCCGCCGATGCTTCAATTGGCGTTGGACTAGCAGGAGCAGCAGGTGCGGCGGTAACTGGCATCACCGACTGGTCCGATGTTGATCCTCCAGCCCGCCGTCTCGGATTGGTTCATGGGCTATTGAACTTTGGCGGTACCGCATTATTCGCCACGTCTCTGGTGTTGCGAAGAAAGAAGTGCCGCAGAAGCGGCCGTATTGCGAGTGCGCTCGGTTACGCAGTGATGAGTTATGCGGCACATCTAGGCGGCAAATTGGTTTACGAGCACAGAGTAGGGGTAGATCGCACCGATGGACAGGTTCTCCCGGACAACTTTGTCGGCGTGTTGCCGGAGTCTGAGCTCGTGGAGGACAAACCAACCCGGGCAATGGTTCAAGGCGTACCCATTCTTCTGGTACGTCGCGCAGGCCGTCTCTTTGCCCTAGCAGACACTTGCTCTCACTTTGGCGGGCCGCTTTCGGACGGTACGCTCCTGGGTAATTGCATTGTGTGTCCCTATCACGCTTCCAAGTTTGACCTCGAAGATGGCCATGTCGTTGACGGACCTGCCGTGCACCCGCAGCCGTGTCTTGAAGTCCGCTCTCGCGATGGGCAGATTGAAATACGTAAGGCGTCCATCCCTGATTCATAACCTGCAGCCCGCGCTGTTTGCGGTTTCTTAGTCCTTCGTCAGCTTGAGACCCGAGTGGCGCTAAGCCGCGCCACTATCCGACTTTGAATGCAGCGCGGCTGGGATGAGATAACCGTAGAGGACCACGCACGAACCATTAACCCCGGAGATCGTTCAACGAGAAGTGCAAATTATTCACGATGATCTGCATTGCAACGCGGTGCGCATCACCCGAGCTGATCCGGATCGGCTCGAGATCGCCGCGAAGTATGCATCTGAAGCCGGTCTCTTTCAACATATTGATCCGTGACTAGGCGATGCGCGGAACACCATGACCCCAGGTATCGGGGGGAGCCAACTCCCGGTGCAACGGCGGCTCAGTCATGTCGCGCTGGTTGGAGGTGAAGATGGCATCGCGCTGCGAGATCAAGTAGTCCGCTGTGCGCGCCGCCAGCGCTTGGATGGTGAGCCCGGGGTTTGCAGATCCCTGCGTCGGCATCACGCTGCCATCCATCACAAACAGGTTAGGCACGTCATGGGTGCGCCCGAACTTGTCCACGACGGAAGTGCGTGGATCGTCACCCATGCGGCACGCGCCCACTAGGTGGGCATAGCGAGCCTCCTGCACCACTTCTGTAGCGCCCGCGGCGCGCATTACTTCCATGGTCTTTTCCTTGCCTGTCTTGATCAGCTCCTTATCGTTGTCGTGCAGGTTAAAGCTCACATGGGCAATGGGCAGGCCGAACACATCTTTTTCGTCAGCCAGGGTCACGCGATTGTCGGCCCATGGCAGGATCTCGCCAAGCACGCCAAAGGTGGCCCAGTGGTTGTAGTCCATCATTTCGCGTCGCAAGCCCCAACCCCACGCCTTCTTTGCAGCCACCATCTGCTTACCGAATGCGATAGGCAGCGGGGCGACCGTCTGAATTGCAAATCCGCGCGCGAAATCGTTCTTTGGATTCGTTTCGTAGAACTCCTCTGTGAGCACGTGGGCTGGAGGTGCCTTGTACATGCGCACGAGTTGGTCGAAGCGTCCGAGGACCACGTTCCCAGCCTGCGCCATGAGGTATCGGCCAACCACTCCGCTCGAATTGGCAAGGCCGTTCTCGTGTCCCGGGCAGGCAGAGTTGAGCAGCAGGCGCGGAGTCTCAATGGCGTAGCCGCTCACGATGACGGCTTTGGCACGCTGAAAGTGCAGTTGCCGGTTCTTATCAAAATAATGGACACCGGTGACGCGCCCATCCTTTCCCAACTCGATGCGAGCGGCCATCGATTCCGGGCGAATCTCCGCGCCCTTGCGCAACGCGTCTGGCACATGGGTCACGAGCGTGCTGGCCTTGGCGCCCACTTTGCATCCCTGGATGCAGAAGCCGCGATAGATGCAGTGCGGCCGATCTCCGCGCGATCCGGAGAGAATTGCAACCGGGCCACCGATAGAAACCGGAATGCCCATTGCCGAACAGCCCTTCACCAGCGCATTGCCCACGCCTCCGGTAGGATGCGGCCCGTAGGCGTAGCCGTGCGGGTGACCCCAGGGATAATAGGCCGGCCCTGCCACCGGCATCTCCAATTCCAACTGCTCGTAGTAGGGCAGGATCTGCTCGTACGAAATGGGCCAGTCCACGCCTACACCGTCGTGCGTGTAAATCTCAAAGTCTGATGGATGCAGGCGCGGCGCGAATGCGGCCCAGTGCACCGATCCTCCACCAACGCCTTTGCCGCAGTTGTTCGCACCCAGCGCCAGCGGATCACTGCCTCCGGTGATGCGCGGGTCTTCCCAATACAGCTTCTGGGAGCCCGCCTCGTCGCTTACCCAATCGCGCTCCGTATTCCAAAACGGTCCAGCTTCCAGCCCAACCACGTTGAATCCTGCACGGGCCAGGCGTTGCAATAGTACGCCGCCCGCCGAGCCCACGCCCACGATGAGATAGTCCACCTCTTCGCTCTCGCGAAACCGCTTCATCGGCACATCGATGTGCTGCATCGGGCCAAGATCGTGCCGGTCATCGTGCGGCGCGTCGAACTCTCCTCCAATCGGCGTCTTCACGATTCCCTCGCAAACTTGTGCCGCTGTTGTTCCGCTTCTGTATGGTGGTGCGAAGCATCGCCCACTTCCTCCGAGACCACATCCATTGGCGCATTCCATTCATAGCGCTGCTCTTCCACCTCCCAGGGTTCTGGCTCCCCGCGCTCCAGGCGGAAATACGCTCGCGGATATGCCGGGCCGCCGAAGCCGATTTCATCCCAGGCCCATGGATGCGCATAGTACGCGTCGATGGCGTCCTTGGTGACAAGCTGCCAGAAGCGATGCACATTCATCTGCTCCCAGATTTCCTTGCCTCCTTTTGGACATCCATCATGTATGGCGCGGAGAACCAGATCCTGTTCGCGAAATGTGATGCGCAGGAATGGCTGCCCGAAGCGCGTGCGCGCTTCGGCATCGATGGCCTCGATTCCGAACTTGTTGTAAACATCGCGATCGTGCGGCATGTCCTCGAACCGATAGCCTTCGGTCCGGCCTTCATGCAGCCGCTTATCCAGCGGCGGCAGAATCAGGATGCGCCGCTCCGGCAGGCGGTCCGTCTGCGGAATCACGTGATCGAAGACCGTTTCCCAGAAGATTGCCTGTTGCTCGTCGAAAAATTTCAGCTCCGGCGGATGCTCCACTCGATGTACCACCACATCGCGCGTGGTCTTGTCCCAATACGCTTTCTGCCCAAGGGTGTTGTAGCCGGGATAATAGCCCGGCGTCTGCCTCGGCGAAAGCTGCCCACCCGTAGCCGGATCTCGCGGACGCATCGGTCCATGCGATTCAAAATTCTTCATGCGTGCTTCCTTCGCAGCAAGCTGGCCAGTATGCCGATCATCCCCGCCGCACCGAAAAGAAGAGGCGCAAAGATCGGTGGTCCATACATGATGTTGTAGAGGAGATGCTTCGTGCCCCCAGGCCGGCGTACAACACCACGGGCGTGGTAATAGAAGCCGACCGTGGCGTCCACAGTCGCAGCTGCGGAGAGCAAGGGAAGCACGGTCCGCGATACACGGCGGCTTTTGACAGATGCAAATGCCGCCGCAGCCAGCATCGGCGATAGAAAAATCGGCGTCCACTGCACCCAGTAACGAAAGTTGTTTTTGTAATGCGAGTAATACGCTTCAAACCCGCTGAGCAGCGCGCTCACCCCTGCCACAATCGCGACCTGCTTTTGAAAACGTCCCTCGCGAATATCCTGTTCTTCACTCAACAGCGCCCGGCCTTCAGAGGACGGCAGAAGCCGCGCCAGCCAGCGATCACTATTCCCTCCGTCATCGCCCAAGGAATCCTCTCGCTGCAAATACGAAGCGATGAGTCCAAGGTACGCCGCTGTGCCAAACAGCAGAGGCGCAAAGATCGGCGGTCCCATGATCATGTTTGTCATCGGCAGACGCCACCCGCCGGGTTTGCGCTGGATGCCGCGAATGTGGAAGTAGAACCCGACACCCGCATCCGCGAGCGTTACCACTGAGGTGAAGCGCAGCACGGTACGCGCTGCCCTGCGGTTAAAGACCGCCGCCAGCGCCGCGCCGCCCAGCATTGCGCTGAGGATGACCGGCGTGTACATAACGCGACGGCTATAGCTGCCGCGGTAATGCTCGTACGCCACCTCAAGGCCGCTGATGATGCTGGACCCTGCGGTGATCAGCGAGAGAGTTTGCTGGAAGCGTCCCTCTCGCACGTGATTCGCAATCACCTCTGCATCCCGCTCAGGGTGCAGAACTGAAATGTGATCTGTTTCGGCAGGCACCCTAAATTACCTCTCGAATCTTGTCCTCGAGAATGGTTTCGATGATGCCGGAAGCGTTCTTCTGTCCGCGTAACAGAGCCTTTGCCAGCTTCATCGCCTGATCGGTGGTCGCCTTGCCCGGCATGGGCGGCTCGTTTGGATCTACCACTGCCTGCACGATCGACGGACCCGGATGGTCCAGCGCCTTACGCAAAACACTTTCCGCCTCTTCCGGCCGCTCGATCGTGAATCCCCGCGCGCCCATTGCCTCGGCAACTTTGGCGAAATCGATGGGCCAGAGTTCGACTCCGAATTCGGGATTCCCGTCCAGGATCATCTGCTCCCACTTGATCTGTCCGAGCACGTTATTTTTGATGACCACGACGCACACCCTTAACTTGTACTTCACAAGCGTGGCCAGATCGCCTAACAACATGGCCAGGCCTCCATCACCGACGACGCAGACGACTTGCCGCCCCGGATACGCAATGGCCGCTCCAATGCAGTACGGCATGCCGTTCGCCATTGTGGCCAGCGATCCGGAAAGCGAGAATTGCATACTTTCGCGCATCTCCACATACCGGGCCGTCCAGGTGGCAATGGTTCCGCTATCGGAGGCCACAATCGCGTCGTCGTTCAGCAGCTTGTTCAGGTTGTACGTGACCACCTGCGGCTTCATCGGCATGTCCTTGCGCGTGCCGCGTTCGGTCATCAACTCGTTCCATTCCTTCATGCGCTCCTGGGCCTTCTTCAGGAACTTATCTTTCTTCTTCTCGATGAGCGGAAGCAGGGCCTGCAGAATCGTTTTGGAATCGCCGGTGAGGCCTACGTCCACAGAGTGCCGCAGGCCAATGCGCGTGGGGTCGAGCTCGATCTGCACACATTTCGCCTGTCCCGGCTTGGGTAAAAACTCCATATAGGGGAAGCTGGTGCCGATCATGATCAGGGTGTCGCATTCGTTCATCGCATCCACCGACGGAGCAGTTCCGAGCAGGCCGATTCCTCCGGTGGTGTAAGGGCTGTGATCCGGCAGCACCGCTTTTCCGAGGAGAGCTTTGACGACGGGACCGCCCACCGCCTGCGCTAACTGCTCCACCTCTTCGCGCGCGTGCAGAGCGCCCTGGCCCACTAAGATCGTTACCCTTTCCCCGGAATTGATCACCTTCGCTGCCTCCTGCAGCAGCGCTGAATCGGGCTTCAACGAGAGCGGAGCGCGTAGATCGCCGCTGTGCTTCGGCACGTTCGCCTTGCTGCGGTGTGCCTCGTCGACTTCGTACTCCTGAATGTCCTTGGGAATGCAGATATGCGCCACGCCGCGCCGGCCATACGCGGTGCGAATCGCCATGTCGACTACATTGATGGTGTGGGCCGGCCCCATAATCCGTTCATTGAATTCCGACACATCCATATACAACTTGTCTAAGTCGACGTCCTGCTGATAATCCATGCCGATCAGATCGTGGAACGTGTGGCCTGTAATGGCGAGCACCGGTACCTGGTCGCACTTCGCGTCATAGAGTCCATTCAGCAGGTGAATACCGCCGGGCCCCGATGTCGCCACGCAGACGCCCAGCTTTCCAGTGAACTTCGCATACCCCACGGCCGCGAACGACGCCGTCTCTTCGTGCCGAACCTGCACGAATTTCAGCTTGTCCTGATGCGTGCGAAGGGCCTCAAAGAACCCATCCACACCATCGCCGGGCAGCCCGAAGATGGTATCCACACCCCATTCCAGCAGCCGCTCCACAACCAGATCCGAAACCGTCTTCTTTGCCATCTCTCTCTCCGTCTCTGCGCCCGCGCGGCCTCACGCCGGCAGCGCTGCTGAATTTCAAACTCTGAAGCGCTCCGCATCCCTTTCTTTCAAAGTGAGCCCGTGTCCCGGCCGGGACAAGTCGGGCGCCATGCAGCCCTCTCGCGGCTCGCAAAATCCGTCGAAGAACATGTGCTCGATACGAGCGTGATCATGGAAAAATTCCATGTGCACGGCCCGGGGCACAGCGCAACATACGTGTAGATGCATACTTGGAGCGCAGTGCGACGAGAGGGGCAAATTGGCGGCCCAGCACAACGCCGCCGCATCCAGAAACCCGCTGATGCCGCAGCAGCGTGTGGCATCGGCCTGCAACACCGTCACCGCTTCGGCATCGAGCATGCGCTTCTGATACCAGGCGGAAAAGCCATATTCGCCCGCGGCTACGTCCATCCCCGCAGGCACGTGTTCCCGCACCTCGCGCAAGCCAGCCAGGTTATCGGAGCTTACCGGCTCCTCGAACCAGCGGACACCCTGCTCGGCGAATTGATTGGCGAGCCGCAACGCCTGCATTACAGAAAACGCACCGTTGCCATCCACGAATAGTTCGACATCTTTTCCGATCGCCTGACGCGCTACACTAACGCGTCGCGGATCATCGGCGGGATGGCTGCCGATCTTCATCTTCACCATCGAAAAGCCATCGCGCGACCAGCCGCCCAACTGGCCGGAGAGTTGAGCATCATCGTAAGATGTAAATCCTCCGCTGCCATAGACAGGAATGCACTCCCGAACGCGGCCTAGCAGATTGACGAGTGGCAAATCGAGCAGACGCGCGCGCAGGTCCCACAACGCGTTGTCGATCGCGGAGATCGCCATCGACGTGATTCCAGTTTCGCCGGAGTTGCGCACTTTCCCGCGCATATCCGACAGAATGGCGGCGTGTGTCCAGACGTCTTTCCCCTTGACCACCTTTTCCAGCAATGTTTGCGCCACCTGGCCGGCAGCTTGGTCCGCGTAGGTGTACCCAATCCCTGTGGTCTTGCCGCATTGCAGCTGCACCAGGATCATTGTCGTGCTGTCCCACGAAATGGTTCCGTCCGCCTCGGGTGAATCTGTCGCAATACGATATATATGCGTGCTCGCCGACGTTATGATGTCTTGCTGACGCATTCTTCACAACTCCATTTAAAGTGGGCGCTCGAGCTTACGCGCTTCCCAGTCCCGGCGCACCCCGGGTAGGGCGGGGGTAAGGAGCGGATTTCGGGGCTCAAGGTCATTGCTTTCTGATGCACAGGTCGCGTCCGGGCGGGTAAATCGCCGTTGCTACTGGAGCGGCAACTGCAATGCGGAGGCCGAGGCCAGCGAAGACTGCAATGCATCAGACATCCAGTGCCGACGTCTGAGGCACAACGCCAGGGTGCACCAGTCAGTTACGATGCGCGCGAATGCGTGATTCGTTGTGTTGGGAACTTCGTCGGCATGTCTCCGTGGGTATATAAGTGCTCGTTCACCGCATGTCTCGTCTATGCGTCATGCTTCTTACTTATTAACTGTTTGGTCACATAAGGGATCAGTTCTTGCGGCGTGATCATCTGAAAGTGAAGTTACGGATTAGAGAAGCGATTGGATTGAGCTGTGAAGCTGCGATTGACAGTATTTTGCTGAGCCCGCAAAAGGTTCAGAACTGTATTCCGACTGACAGGTTCCACCGACTTCTGGACACATTACCGGCCACACGTACGCGTAAAATACAAAAACCGCGCTAACATGCGCGGTTCAATTACTAAACTCTGGCGGAGAGAGGGGGATTCGAACCCCCGATAGAGCTTTTGACCCTATAACGGTTTAGCAAACCGCCGCCTTCAGCCACTCGGCCATCTCTCCGGGTCTCCCCGCATTATAGCGGATTACGCGCTAGCCCGGCGTCAGCTTCCGCCAACCGTTGCCTTTTTCGCGCCCATCGTGCGGGCAAGTCCTGTGTCCGGCCCGGTTTCCCGGATTCGTGATTCTTCTTTCATCTGCGAACGAATATTGTTAGATTCACAACCATGTTGAGCCGTTCCAAGTCGGGCCCCGGCAAAATGCGTCTTCTTCCGCTCATTGCCGCTACATACTTTATGGTGTCCGGCGGCCCCTACGGCATTGAAGACATATTGGGCGGCGCCGGTTACGGCTGGGCCATTGTCATCTTATTGCTGCTGCCCATTTGCTGGAGCCTGCCCACCGCGCTCATGATCGGCGAGCTGGCCAGCGCCATTCCCGCCGAAGGCGGCTTCTACGTCTGGGTGCGCCGCGCTCTTGGCCCTTTCTGGGGGTATCAGGAAAGCTGGCTTTCGCTGTCCGCCAGCATCTTCGACATGGCACTCTATCCTTCGATTTTCGTACTCTACCTCAGCAAATTCGCACCTTCGCTCACTGCGGGAGGAAAAGGCTACTTCTGGTCGCTTGCGGTGGTTGCGGTCTGCTGCTTATGGAATCTCCGCGGCGCGCCAGCTGTTGGCATCGGCTCCGTTTTCATGTTCGTGCTGCTTCTCTCGCCCTTCGCCGTCTTCGTTGCTCTTGGATTCGCAAGAGGGCTCGTGCAGCATTCCGGAGTGCAATGGGGAACTCCCGGTTCATTGGATTTCAGCGCCGGCTCCGCATTCTCAACGGCCGTTCTTGTGGCCATGTGGAACTATATGGGCTGGGACAATGCCTCAACAGTGGCGCAGGAGGTCGAAAATCCGCAGCGCAATTACCCTCGCGCCATGATCACTGCCGCCCTCCTTGCCGGCGTCACCTATATATTGCCTATCGCTGCAATGGCCCTTGCGGGCATTTCGGCAGGCAGCTTTTCTACCGGCGACTGGGCATCCGCTGCGCAACTCATCGGAGGCAGATTTGGCCCATGGCTTGCCGTGGCGGTAATCGCCGGCGGATGCATTACAGGTGTGGGCATGTTCAATGCACTTGTCATGAGTTACACACGGCTGCCCATGGCAATGGCTGAAGATGGCATGCTCCCGTCTCTGCTTGCGCGTCGCAACGCACGTGGGGCACCCTGGGCAAGCATTCTTTTGTGCGGAGCAGCCTGGGCCCTCGCACTCAAGCTGCCCTTCGAGCGCCTCATCTCCGTCGACCTCATTCTTTACGGTTCAAGCCTGCTGCTGGAGTTTGTCGCGCTGATCGTACTGCGGGTTCGGGAGCCTGACCTCGCGCGCCCTTTCAAGGCCGGCAACTTCGCTTCGGCCTGCCTGCTGGGTGTTGGACCGGCTGTGCTCATCGCTTATGCGTTGTGGGCCTCACGCACTGAGAAGATCACTGGCTCAACTTCGGCCCTGATGTTTGCTACTGTCATCGGCCTGCTCGGCCCAATGTTCTACGCGATTAGTCAATTTGCCGGCAGACTGCTCATCGAAAGCAAACCTGAGGTAACCGCCAATGCCGCCGAAGAATAGTCAGGCATCACCCTGCACATTGCGGAGTCGTCGATAGATGTCGAAACGTCCACTCGTCATAACAATGATCGCCGGACTGTTTCTTGCCATCGGTGCTGCCGGCATACTGCGCCCACTAGCCGACGGAGGTTTGCACAGTCGCTTCCATGACGGCGAGCTCTGGATCTTTTTGTTAGCGTTTGTGGCTGTGATTTGCGGAGTTTTTCTTTTGCTCCGGCAGAATTGGGCGCGCTGGCTGACGCTGGCATGGATGGCTGCGCATGTTGGCATCAGCTTTCTGAATTCTTTTCAGGAAGTCGCAGCGCATGCGTTGATTCTGTCGCTGATCGCCTACTTCGTTTTCCGCGCCGAATCGAATGCTTGGTTCCGACCCTCGAAAACAGATATTGAATAGCAGGGAATCAAATGGCCCAGCAGCGTGGCTGAGCCTTCGATCCATGCGGTCTTAGACCGCGATTTTCCGTTTAATACCGGCTGGCTTGACCTTGCCGTCTTCAAACATTTTTGCCGCGCGAGTCACCTGGTCGCGAGCATACGAAGCATCGCGCCAGCCCTTCATCTCAACGCGCTTGCCTTCAAGGTCTTTGTAGATCGAGAAGAAATGCGTGATTTCCTTCAGCATATGTGGATAGATATCGGTGTAGTTCCAGATGTTCGCGAACCGTGGATTGTTCTTGCCAACCGCCAACACTTTTTCGTCCAGAACGCCCTGATCCATCATTTCCAGCAATCCAATCGGCCGAACCTCCTGCACGCAGCCAGGGAAGCTCGGGCTCGGTACCAGCACAAGCACGTCCAGCGGATCGCCGTCATCACTCAACGTGGATGGCACAAAGCCATAATCGCCCGGATAGTGAACCGGCGAATGCAGGTTACGGTCCAGCTTGAACACGTGCAACTGCTTGTCATATTCAAACTTCTGGGTGCCATCCAACGGAATCTCGATGACTGCGCGAAAAACCTCGGGTGACCGGTCGCCAATTGGCAGTTCCAGGTAGTTGACCATCTTGATTTACTTCTCCTTCGGGGGTGGGGAACCATTCTGCAGAAGTGGCGCCAAACCGGCTTATCGCCCGCATGACTTCCAAAATACAATAGTAAAGGATTGAGGTGTCAGGTACGTCGAGCGCACACAACACCTACTTGGAAGCGGGCAAAGGGTCCGCCACAGTGCCGTGCTCTGTATGGTATGAGCCCATGTATGTAGTAGATGCTGGCGGGAGCGCTTGAGGCAACTTGTGCTCTCATTACGTGCCCGCTACGCCCGCTTGACCGTCTATAATCGCCATAAATGAAGGCTCACGTATACGTAACGCTCAAGACATCGGTCCTGGATCCGCAGGGCCAAACCATCCACAATGCCTTGCGCAAAATCGGCTATTCTGAGGTGGCTGGCGTGCGCCAGGGCAAATATTTCCAGCTGTCTCTCACTGATGGTCTGGCCACCGAGGCCGCTCGCGATGAGGTGGAGCGCATCGCCCGTGATGTCCTCACCAATCCGGTAATCGAAGAGTATACGTACAAACTCGAAGAGTAAACGGTTCCGCAGAGAGCGCCAAAGCCAACGATCGGCTGGCTTGGTGCGGTGCCCTTCTTGCCAGGTCCGCGCCATTCGCCTCTAGTTCTACCCGGAAAGTTGTACTCAAAAGCCGCAATGTGATGGTTGCAAGCGCTGCTGAAGGGCAACTCGCCTCCTCCATTAGGGCATCCTACGGTTATCTGGGACGCGCGGTTTGCTGACCTTCGGAGAGCAGGACTAGCTCCCGGAAGACGTTTTCTCGCCCTTTCGCCGCGTCTGCCTACAGCATCATGTATATACGGCGAAGCTATGCTTGGTTCCAAGATTCTCATTGTCGACGACGAACAGATCTTCGCGGATACTCTCGCTCAAATATTTCAAAGTGAAGGCTACGACTGCCGGGCCGTCTACTCCGCAGAGCAGGCCATTGAGACCGTCGCTGAATGGAATCCAGCGCTCGCCGTTTTAGACGTAATGCTGCCGGGAATGAACGGAATCGATCTGGCCATCCTTCTACATGCCAACTATCCTTCCCTGGCCGTCATGATGATTTCCGGCAACGTGGGCACCGGTGGCCTGATGGAAAAGGCCGCTCAACAGGGGCATAGTTTCGCCATTCTGCCTAAGCCGTTCCCGGTACCCGATCTGCTCTCGAATGCCTCTAAAATCCTTGCCGGGATATCGCAACCCCTGCCGCCCAATTCGCCACTCGTGAATTGAATTCCTGCCTGCGCTCCCGGTAATGACCAGCTAACTCGTTGTTCCGCAGACGCATTCAGCATTCATTTTTCGTGTCACAGTCATTTCCTTGTGTCTCGCTTAGAATCCATATATGTGCGGGATTGTGGGTTATGTCGGTAAAAAGCAAGTCGTTCCAGTCATCATCGAGGGGCTAAGGCGCCTCGAATACCGCGGCTACGATTCGGCGGGCATCGCTGTCGGCACGCCAGATTGTCCCACCCTCGACGTGCGCCGCGCCCCCGGGAAGCTTGCCAAGCTTGAAGAAGTGCTCCGCAATCATCCGCTCCATGGCACGTTCGGAATCGGCCACACGCGATGGGCCACACATGGCCGCCCCACGGAAGAGAACGCGCATCCTCATCGCGACTGCACCGGCCGGCTAGTCGTAGTCCATAACGGCATTGTCGAAAACTATCTCGAACTGAAGCATCAGCTGATCGAGAAGGGTCACAAATTCGTCACCGAGACCGATACGGAAATCATTGCTCACCTTATTGAACAGGTGCAAAAGGAAGCAGAGGCCGCCGGCCAGTCAATTCCGCTCGAAGTAGCGGTCCGCCGCGCCGTCAAGCATCTCACGGGCGCTTTTGCACTGGGCATTCTTTCTGCTGCTGAGCCTGACAAAATTGTTGCGGCGCGCTCCGGACCGCCGGTCGTGATCGGTGTTGGTGACGGCGAAGCTTTCGTCGCCTCCGATGTGCCCGGAATTCTCCACCACACGCGCAATATTTATTTCCTCGCGGATGGGGATATGGCGATCCTCACTCCCGCCAGTGTGCAGCTCACGGATTTCGAAGGCAACGCCATCAATCGAGCCATCACGCATATCCAGTGGGACCCCATCCAGGCGGAAAAAGGCGGCTTCAAACACTTCATGCTGAAGGAGATCTGGGAACAGCCTCGGGCTATTCGCGAAACCACGATGGGCCGCGTCTCGCTCGACTCCGGCAAAATCTACCTCGGTGAAATGAAGATTGCCGATGATGAACTTGCCGCCGCTTCCAGCATCAACATCGCCGCTTGCGGCACCAGCTGGCACGCAGCTCTCGCCGGCAAGTACATGATCGAGCGGCTCGCTCGCATGCCGGTCGATGTCGACTATGCCAGCGAATACCGCTATCGCAATCCGATTCCCGATCGCAACGCGCTTGGCTTGCTTATAACGCAATCCGGCGAGACTGCCGACACGCTTGCCGCGCAGCGAGAAATGATTGCGCTCGGCTCCAAAACCGTTGCCATCTGCAACGTGGTCGACGCCATGGTGGCACGCGAAGCTCACGGCGCGGTTTACACGCATGCCGGCCCGGAAATCGGAGTCGCCTCCACCAAGGCATTCACCGCGCAACTTACAGCGCTCTTCATCCTCGCTCTCAAATTAGGCCAGCTTCGCGGTCGCCTCGATGCTGAGCGCTCTGTGGCTCTCATTGGGGAGCTCAGCCGCCTCCCGGCCAAAATCGAGGAAGTACTCAAAACGTGCTCCGAGCAGTGCGAACAACTGGCCACACATTTTGCCAACGCGCGCGATTTCCTCTACCTGGGCCGCGGCATCCATTTCCCCATCGCGCTCGAAGGCGCGCTCAAGCTGAAGGAAATCTCCTACATTCATGCCGAGGGCTATCCAGCAGGCGAAATGAAGCACGGCCCCAATGCTCTCATCGATGAAACCCTGCCAGTAGTCGTGCTGGCCACGCGCGATGATCAAGATCCCGCATCCCGGCTGCGCTACGAAAAAACAATGTCGAACATCCAGGAAGTCACGGCACGCAGCGGCCGCGTTATTGCTGTTGCCACTGAGGGTGACACAACCATCGGCTCTATGGTGGAACACGTCATCCACGTTCCGCCAGCATTCGAGCTGCTCTCACCGCTGATCGAAATTATTCCTCTTCAGTTGCTGGCCTATTACATCGCCGTCCGCCGCGGATGCGACGTAGACCAGCCTCGTAATCTGGCCAAGTCCGTAACAGTCGAGTAAAGGAACTAATTTTCGGCTCAGGGATTGGAAGTGAGTAATTGTTCCGCCTACTGTGTAAATAAACTGCCTACTGTGTAAATAAACCGCCTACTGCTTGGAGGTCTTCTATGCGGTACTTAGAGATCGAGACCCGCAGGTGAGGAGCCCAATGGCACCCAAACACACCGACGTCATGACCTCTGATAAGAGGAGATTTCCCGGGACCAGAGGCGATCCCGGGAGATCTGATTAGAGACCCAGACTCGCGCTTGCATTCTTACGGAACATCTCGCCCGGACGGATGTAGCGCCGCAAAACGCAGCGCTAACGGTGGCGTGTAGTATTGACTTAAGCACTAAAGGTAAGGCGTAAAAGAAAGGGGCGCGATTAGGTTGCTAAACATGAATCCCGTAACGGTTGGAAGTCAGTGCGAACCTTCCGCCTGAGTGGTCGGAGCTACCCGTGTCCGGGACTAATCTGTCAATGTTCGCGTTGTACTCTGCCATCATCGCGAGCACTTGCATGTCATTCCTCAGCTTTGTACTCGCATTTTTCTACAAGGGATCTATAAGGAGGACTGTGCAGATAGGTGCAGCAATCCTAGTGGTCATCAATGTCGCGGGCATAGTTTTACACCGAATAATACAATACGATTGAATCTCGGTAGAGGCTATTGAGTGCGTTTGAGCTTACTCATCACGAACGAAGCAGGGAGCAGTGAAATTCTAGTTGCGGTCGGTTGACCGCCTTTCGTGAAGTTGACCGAATTTTGCCCTGCTTCCGGTTATCCGACCATAGTCCCGCGATAACGAATTCGCTCAGAAATCGCAGAGTCGTCGGGATTCAGAAGTTTGCTGACCACACCCCCACTAATTGCCATTTTCGATTGCCGGAATAACGAAGTGGGGTTCGATTTACTTTCAGTGCCAAGCAGCAATATTGCTTGCCTTGAATCCGAGCGATACCGGACCGCTCGTTGCGGGGGTCAATACTTATTGCTGAAGTTGTACACCTAGAGATTGTGGTCGCTCACTCCTGAACGAAGGCGGGCCGTCCTGTTTTGGACGGCCCGTCGCCTGATATCACGGAGTGGTATTCACCATGATCAGTTCTTCCGCATTGCCGGTCACGGCATGAAACTGAGCGACGGCGAGACCGGGCTTGTTTGAGTTGCCGGCCGCCTTGATCACGCGCAATTCATAAATAGAGTCGCTTGTCGTGTAGATCACCTGCTCCGGCTCGAAGGTCCCGTTCCCGTTTCCCTTCATGAAATCAATCGTGTTTGGTCCTGGTCCCTGGCAAGGGGCCTCGGCTACTACGATGTCTGGAATGCCATCACCATCGAAGTCGGCGACCTGGGGAGGCGTCGTCGAAGCGGGGCAGTCTTTCAACGGGACTTTTTGACTGGTGAGAGTGCGATCGGGGTGGCCAAATTCGAGGTCGAGATAACTGCTGGGCGTGACCGTCGCCCCTTTGCAGTTTGAACAAAACGTGAAAGTGAAAGGTGCACCAATAAGGTCCATCATTCGATCGGTGTTGACGTGAAAAGGCTGGTACTGAGTCCGGAGCTCGGTAGTGCCCCCCACAGGCGCCACGCCCCCGACACTTGGCCCAGGGATGAATTTGCCGGTGGCGTCGCCGTAGAGGACTTCGATCTCTTGACCGCTGGAATCGCCTGCCACGACGTCGAGACTGCCGTCACCGTCAAAATCCCCGATGCCCTGCAGGACGGCTTGTGCCTGCATGGTAAATGTGGTTGTGGGACCTGGGCTGAAGGTTCCGTCGCCGTTTCCGAACAAGACCTGGAGAGTGCCTCCCCCGCCGTTTGGGTTGGCTTGCTCGTACACAAGATCAATCTTCCCGTCGTGGTTGAAGTCGCCGGGCAGAATGGCGCCCGGACCGCTCGGGAGCATCGTGGTCGAAGCGACAGTGAGTGTGCCATTGCCGGTTGCGTTTTTGTAAATGTAGAGATTGCCTTTCTCATCTTCGGCTGCCGCATCTATATAGCCGTTTCCAAAGAAATCTCCGGCGGTAAAGTCATATAGCATCTGCGGAGCGGCAGGGATCGTGGAGCAAGTAGGAGCCCCATAGACGCCGTCGGCTGTCGACAGCCTGACACGGAAACCATTGAAACCGCTGGAGCACAAACCCGTGATGAAATCGTCGCGCCCGTCGTCGTTCAGATCGATCAGCATTGTCCCTAACCGGGACAAACTATAAACCCACAAAAGATCGGTGCCTGAATAGGTCGTGGTCGAGAAACTCAGCTGTGTGCCGCTGCCGCCGCCTCCGCCTCCACCGCAAGCCGTTGAGAAACTCCACGCGTAGGGCGCGGCCATCATCACATCGGCCAAATCTCCGACATTCTTCACCGTGACCGTGATGGTGCCCGAGGGTAGAGCGGTTTGGGGCGTGATCACTACCTGCGTGGTTGCGACGTTGATGCTCATCGTTACGGGAATGCCGGCTCCGCCCGGGCCGGTGACCACGATGTTGGTGGAGTTAACGGTGTTGGCATCGGGTGCTTCGTCAAATGTGATGGTGATGGGCGTGTCGGCGCTGATGCACGTTGCGTTAGCGGCAGGACTGACGGAGTTGACGATGAGCGGCGAGATGTCAGAATCGGAACGCGTGTTGAACGTAAAACTGTATGGGCTTGCCAGATGCATGCCGCCGGTACTGCCCACTGCCGACGTGATGGTGGCCGTATACGATGTGCCGGGCTGCAGCGGTGGGTTGGGCAGGAAGCTGGCTGTCTCAAAATCGGGATCGTAACTCACGGTGCCCTGAGCCAACTTGCCCGAAGAATCCGTCACCTGAAAACTCTGCGCGTTGATGGTGGACGGGTCCATCGCCACGCTGAACTGCACTTCCTGTTTGCGATTGGGAGCGACACCATTCACCTGCTCGGCGACTGCAAGAACAGTAGGAACTTGTCCCGAAGAAGTAGTGGAGTTTGAACTTTTGATGAGCGTGTTACTGCCACAGCCGCTCAGTACGAGCGCGCAAACGCACACGGAAGTTGAGAAGAAAACAAGATGATCGAAGCGCATGACAGCCTCCTGAATTGACGCACACGGAGAATGGTCCGGTCTGAATGCGATCTCTTGCTGCCGGTTGGTCGTGTCGTGCATGTGGTCTTGCTCGACGAACACCAGATCGCCCGTGCAATCAAAACAGAGTAGTGCCAACGAACGCGGGACGGGCGAGAGTCAGAGACGGGAGTGTAAACACTTGTTAGGACCTTGACGAGGAGAAACTGCTATACATTCGAGACCGCCCGAAGGCGGGTACACTCAACCTGCACGTATTTTGAATGCGATTAAACCTTGAGAGTTGTCTCACGGTATAAAGTAAGAAATCTCTCACTCCGTGAGAATCACCATGTTTGGTGTATTTCGGGTTAAGCAATGATGTCCTGCAATATAAGTGTGGGAAGTGACTCATGGTACAACTCTAGTCATCAACTCGCATCGAAACTCTTCGAACGCTGGAATCGTCTGGGCCTCGATCGGTTTCATGTAACCCATCTCTCAACCACCTTGTCCTTATACTCTCATCCTTTGTTCTGTCTCTGTGGCTCGCTCTGATTCTGTTCGGTTCGATAACAGGTTCCGAAACGCAACTGGGCGCAATTGATTCGACATGCGACCCGGCAGAGGACCTCTCATTTCCTTCGGAGGTCTTCAGCTATGCGATATCCCCGGCTCCTTTTTTTCTACCCGTTCTCAACTCTCGCGATATCTGCGGTGCTGAGCGGCTGCGGCGCCACAATGACGATGAGTACTGGCACATCCGCTCCTGGCACGGGCGCGGCTCCCACCGTCATCGCTGTCGGCGTGCAGACCAACGGCGTTGCTCCCAATCGATGGCAGTATGTCCAGTTCGACGAGGCCATGAGTTCTTCTACCATTAGCAATCAGACCTTTGTTGTGACCGATTCCGCCGGAAGACCAGTGAGTGGGAGGGTGATTTATTACGAGGATTTCCGCGTGGCCGGGTTTGAGCCTAACCCGGCGCTGCAGGATGACGCGAACTACGTCGCCACCATCACGACCGGTGTGACCAGCGTAGAAGGCGTGCATCTCGGTGCGCCATACACGTACTCGTTCATCACGCGCGACTCGACGGACCTGTCGCCGCTTTACGTGGCCCACGTGTCTCCGGCCCCGGATGCAATCTGCGTAAGCGCCACGACTCCCATAACCATCACCTTCAGCGAAGGCGCCGATATCAGCACGGTGAACGCCACCGACATCGTGATCACCGGTCCCGGAGGAACAGTCATTCCGGCACGGATCGGTTACGATGTGGCCACCGCAATAGCCACTCTTACCCCTATCGCGCCTCTGCCTTCCGGCACCATCACAGTTACCATCAGAAACGTGGCAGACGCTGCCGGTGTTCCCATGACATCCGTCTATGGCTGGAATTTCCAGACCGCCTGCAGCCAGCCCGGAGCCGGCAAGGACTTCACCGTGCTCCATAGTTTTTCGGGCCTCAACGGCGAGGGCGCAAATCCCGAAGGGCCTGTTGTCATGGATCGGCTTGGCAATCTGTACGGTACAACAGAGGGCGGCGGTTCTTTCAACAACGGTATGCTCTTCAAGATCGACCAATCCGGCAACCTGACAGCACTTCATAACTTTGCAGGCGGGAGCGACGGTGCAGCTCCTTTCGCAACGAATCTCCTCCTTGATGCATCGGGCAATCTCTACGGTTCCGCGTCAGGCGGCTCTTATAACAGGGGGATTGTTTTCAAGATCGATGCCTCAGGCAATGAGACGGTGCTCCATGCTTTTACCGGTTCTCCGGATGGGTGGGGGCCTCATTCGCTCATCAGGGACGTCGCAGGCAATATCTACGGCACCACATCCAATGGCGGCTCTTTCGGTTTTGGAACCATATTTAAACTGGACGCCTCTGGCAACGAGACCGTGTTATACAGTTTCAAAGGCGGCACAGACGGCGCAAATCCATTTGCACTTGTCCGCGATTCGGCAGGCAGTCTCTACGGCACCACTCCATTCGGCGGTACCTTCAACGTCGGAACCGTCTTTAAACTCGATCCCTCCGGAAGCGAGACCATTCTTTACACCTTCAAAGGCGGCTCCGATGGATCCGTGTCCTTCTACGGCAGTCTGGTCATGGATTCGCTGGGCAATCTGTATGGCACCACCTTGGGAGGTGGCGTTTTCAATCAAGGCACCATCTTCAAAGTCGATCCCTCTGGACACAAAACTGTACTACATAGCTTGACCTACAACGAAGGATCGAGTATCGTCGCGGGTCTCATCATGGACTCCGCAGGTAATCTCTACGGTAACGCGGACGCGGGCGGATTTACGAACGGTACCCCCGGTGTCACTGGGAACAGCGGAACCGTATTCAAGCTGGATACCTCGGGTAACCTGACCGTGCTCCATGCCTTCGATTACTTCAACGGCGGCCATCCCGAGGCGGATCTCTTCATGGACCCGGCTGGCTATCTCTACGGCACAACTCGTGACGGGGGAATTGGGGGGAAGGGAACGGTGTTCAAGCTCACGCCTTAAAGAATGGTCGGCGCTTGACAACAAAAAGGGCCAGCCCGCAAAGGAATGGCTCGGATCAAGCGGACGGATCGAACCATTGATCTGAACGACGGGACACCTGGGTCATTAGTGCGTTCTGGGCGGTTGACCGGATAACCTTCCCTTACCATTTTTGGTGCAAACCGCATTGAGGGGCAGCCAAAAGTAAACTAATCGGCAATGAGGGCGGGACGTTGACGATTGATCTACACGGATACCATCCACGCGAGATCGTCTGGAATGGTGTGCTCGGAAAGATCATCCAACAGGCGTGGGAGATGGGAGAGTCGTGCCTGTATTTCATCCATGGGCACGGACGCAATCGAGGGATTACGCCTGGATTTGTCAATACAAACACCGGCTCCTTCGGCCTGCAAATTCGCAGGGCTCTGCGACACGACAAAGATCTTAGGAAGTGGATTCATCACACTACCCTGAACTGTGAGGATATGGGCGTCACCAGCGTCAGGTTGAAACCCAATCGCACTCCGTCTCGCACTGCTCTCGATCAAGACTTGATCCCCGATGCGGCCATAAGGAACGACCGATATTTCCAGTTTCCGCAACACCGATAGAACACCTTCGTGGTCAAACTAGTAGATTGAAGCCACGAGCATTTAGAGGACGCGAACTCCGCTCTCTAAAGTAGTCGTGAGCCAATCACCGGCTAACCAGTAGTTTGCGGATTTTGGGGAGAACAACCGTCAAAGGTCACAAAAGCAGACATTCCGCCCAGAACGCCGCGAAACGGAAAATCGCGCATTCCAAAAATCGAAGGTCGATTTCGCGCTGAACTGAGTTAAGCTTTTGATCGTGAATTCACCATCAGTTCTATGTGTGTGCCTGACATCGTTGACGGTCGGCATCTTTTGTGCGGCGCAAGATTTGTCGTTTCCAAAGGGCTGGACTGCGGCAAGCTTTCCGGATTCGACATCTGGGATGAGCGACGATTTGCGATGCGCGAATTACTCCAGCAATGAATGGCATGTAAAGGTCAACGCTGGAGTAGTGCAGATTTCGCGGCCACCCGAACCAAAGGGAAAGGGCAGGACCGTTGAGGCTAAAGCTGGCGCAGGCAGACTAGTAGGGTATGACGCCGGGGAATTCGGCGGCGGGCTATGGTGGTCGGGCGCCGATGGTCGCAAGAAAATCAGATTATCCAATGAAAACGTTCACGCCATTCTTGCGCGAAAAAATGAGCTATTGGTGTTCACTGGATTGGCTCACGGACCGATTGACGAAGGAAAGGTCTATGCCTACACATCCGGCCTGCAATCAGCTGGCAATCTCGTAGAACTGGCAGATCTGGGGACTGCGCCGAGCGCCGCGTCGATTGAGGACGATGGAACAGTGATGATTGCTGCTACTGACCGAATCCTTGCGTTCAACCCTTCCAATCATCTGAGGGTCCTATATCAGAACAGAAATATGGGAGCCCTCTACACGAATTCGATTGCCACTGACCCCGCCGGAAACGTGCTTGTTGGGATGCGCTTTTTCGTTCTTCGATTGCATCGCCGCCAAGGTGGTGAATTCACACCGGAATGGTATGTTCCAGGCAGTTGTACGAAAACGAAGTTGGTCGGTTATGACTGCAAATGCATCGCACGCGAGCAGTGATCTCAGGAGCCCATGTCATCTGTTCCAATCGCGAAATCAGGTTAGCTGGCGATTAACTGCATAACCGTAGTAACCATTTCAAACTGTCAATAGATCCACCTGCAACTTGCATCGCAATTATGCCCATGCACAACTCAGCGGCCTACAAGCTTCATAGATGCTTCAGGGTACCGCGCACCTTGGACTTCGATGTCGGCGAGTGCCCCCTTAATCTCATCCAGATCGGCGCTGGCCAGTTCGACAGAAGCGGCTCCGATGTTCTCCTCGAGCCGTTGAATCTTTGTTGTTCCGGGGATTGGCACGATCCAAGGCTTCTGCATCAGCAGCCAGGATAAGGCTATCTGTGCACGCGACACCTGCTTGCGCTCTGCAATCTCTCCTAGAGCGTCCACCAACCGCTGGTTAGCTCGGCGAGCCTCCTGCTCGAAGCGAGGAACACTATTGCGAAAGTCATTGCTTGCGAATGTGGTGTTTTCGTTGATTGCGCCGGTAAGAAATCCCTTGCCTAACGGGCTGAACGGTACAAAACCGATGCCCAGTTCTTCAAGTGTTGGAAGAATTTCCTTTTCGGGCTCGCGCCACCAAAGTGAATATTCACTCTGAAGTGCCGTTACAGGAAGAACTGCATTGGCGCGGCGAATAGTTTGTCCTCCTGCTTCAGATAGGCCGAAGTGCTTCACCTTGCCCTCCTGAATCAGATCCTTGACGGCACCAGCAACATCCTCGATAGGCACGTTCAGATCCACCCGATGCTGATAAAACAGATCGATTACGTCAGTTCTTAGCCGCTTCAGAGAAGCGTCCGCGACCTGCTTTATGTGCTCGGGACGGCTGTCAAGATCGTTCCATTTACCGCCGTCATTCGGATTGGCAATGAGCGGATTGACGTACGAGACCGCATCGCGATCAGCCGCGCAGGCAGCTGGAACAAGCAAGCATCCACCTATGAGACAAACGGCCAACTTGAACATGATGGCCAGTATAGTGACCGTTCAGAG
>Ga0207667_10001814_pt1 | contig 26902 bp, 23 predicted proteins | sample KBSCornC52_FD_184301 | JGI IMG/M metagenome (GOLD analysis project Ga0207667, IMG submission 184301) | Corn rhizosphere microbial communities from Kellogg Biological Station, Michigan, USA - KBS Corn C5-2 (SPAdes) (version 2) | ecosystem: Host-associated > Plants > Roots > Rhizosphere > Soil ...
GAGGGCCCACGCGAGACACGTGGCCGAATCCTGCCCGCCCGAAAACAACACGAGCGCGCCGTTCTTAGCGTCTGTCTGAACCACCGTTAGAAACTCCGTGAACCAGGACATGGGCACGAAGGCTCGCGTCGTGCCACCAGTGCAGTATAGGCCTCGCCTTTTGGGGACAGGCGCCGCAGCGCTTATACACGGTACCCGCCGTAACGTATGAGGACGCCGGCGCCATGAGAAAAACCCCAAGGACCTTTCGGTTCTTGGGGTTCGATACTGCTGGTGGCCTGGGGGGGAATCGAACCACCGACACGCGGATTTTCAATCCAAACGACCAGACATTCCCACACGTTGACTTACTTCCATGTAGGCACCTAGAACCCCGATACCATCGGCTTCGGCGCGATTATACACGGACCTTTTGATCGACTTGCGTGGATCAGTTTTCCTAGTATTTGCCTACATAGCGCCTACATGGAACGTCGATGGAAAAGTTGAGCTTTACAGTTTCCCGGGTTGAGAGTTTCGCTTGGTCACCGGGTAAACAGCAGTCGATCTACTGGGATGCCAAAACGCCGGGCCTTGGGCTGCGAGTCACATCCGCCGGAGCAAAAGCTTACGTGTTCGAGTCGCGTCTGTTCGATAGGACGCCCGAGCATGGGAGCGTGCCAAAGCTCGCACTGAGGCAAGCCAGCTCACAACGCTAATCGACGATGGTCGGGACCCGAGAGAAGTCCGCGCTGAACAACAAGCCGCACACCAAGCCCGTCACGTGGAAGCTCGGCGCCGAAAAGTCACATTCGGCGAAGTTTGGGACGAATACGTTGAGGCGCGGAAGCCGTTTTTCTACAGGGGAAAAGTGGGGCCTTCAATCAACGCGTGAGGGGCCTTCCCCGATGACATGATCGTCGGTACTTCAGCAGCCTGCTAAGCCCCCACTGAAATTACTGGCTGAAATCTGAGCTGGGATACGAATGGACGCTCCCTCTGGCGCTCCAAATTGTTGGCTCATAACGTCGAGCAGCCGGTCGGATGGTTTGCAGCCGAGTGCGAGCGCAATGTACAGGACATTGGGCATCGGCGAGGATTGCCGATGGACGACGATTACTTTAGATACGAGAACACTCAAGCTCCGTCGACTCGACTATCGTGTACTGGCCAAGAAGGTTTGTATAGCCTGGGCCAGTCCCGTTCCTCCAACAACGGCCACGTTGTTGTGCCCCGCTCCAGGGACAATAATGCTTGTGGCGTTCCCCCTGGCAGCGTGCACCAAGCGCTCCCCCATCCAAACAGGCACGTAGTCATCAGCACTGCCATGGATCACCAGTACGTGCTTGATCCCGATTGCGCCAATCGTGTCAAGGGATGGGTAGCGATCTCGTAGCAGCAAGCCGATAGGCAGCCATCCGTAACCCAAGTGTCGTATCTCATCAGGAAGCGAAGTAAAGGTGCTTTCAAGAATGAGGCCGTCGATGGATGCGCCGACTTCGCTGGCGACGAGCATTGCGACGCCGCCCCCCATCGATCTTCCATAGACGATTCTGGCCACTGCATCTGGCGCCTTCCTTTTCAAATAGGAGAACGCCGCGAGACCACTTGCCCGCATCGAGTCCTCCGATATCGCAAAGGCACTACTTTTTCCGTATCCCGCATAGTCGACGACAAAAACCGAGGCGCCGGCCTCGTGTAGTGTTTTTGCGATTCCAAGACAGTCGGAGATATTGCCTTTATTGCCGTGCAGGTAGAGCACTGCCGGCGCTCTATTATCACGAGCGGGAATCCACCATCCAGAAAGGCTGACGGACTGGCCGTTCACCTGAACGCCATCGATCGTGACGGGCTCGAACGGCAGCGCGACATTAGATGGTACTTCTGCCCACTCCGCTGTGGGCTTATAGATCATTGCTCCCTGCTTGAGAAAAAAGTAGACGCAAACACCGCTGTATGACAGAACGGCAGCCGCGGCAATGCCTAATAGGAATTTCCACAGAAGACGTTGCGGGAAGTTGCTATGCAGCCAATACGGTCGGCCGAGGTCGTTCACTTTGAGCTCCTGCATTCCGAGAGGTACTTTCCTGAGATTGATTTCACTAGTCCTGCGGGATTCGCAGCAGCAGGCAGAGCGAGCAAAGAAGGTAGACGAACAAAGCGGCAGCGAGGAACCACCCAAATACACCGAGAAATGCGGATATCAACGCAAACGCCAGAAGCGCCGCGAGCAACTGAACGGCACCTCGTGTGGACATGGACTTCGGGCTGACAAAGCGGACAGAGGAGATCATCAGAAGACCCGCGAGCAGCATCGCTACGATCAGAATCGCACCTGGGTAAACCGCCGACCCACTCTGCGGATGATCCGTGAAAAAGAGAATACCGCACGCTACTACAGACGCCGCGACCGGGCTTGGCAACCCGGTGAAGGACAGCGAGTCGTCGGTCTGAGCAGGCATTGCATTGAAGCGGGCAAGCCTGAGCCCTGCACAAGTTGCATACCCCAAGCCGACCAGCCAGCTAGCCACTCCCACCGCATCCTGTACCGAGCATGCAGCCGCGAATGCTGGCGCCACCCCAAAGGCAACCATGTCGCACAGCGAGTCGTATTCCTTGCCGAAAACGCTGGTGCTTCCCGTTAGACGGGCAATTCGACCATCCACATTATCGGCGAGCAATGCCGCCAGAATCGCGTAAGCAGCCCAAGACATTGCATGGCGCGATGCCAGCAGTACGGCAATGAGACCGAGCCAGAGCGTTAAGGTCGTAAATGTTGCAGGGAGCCAATACCTTGGCCGCTTTGGTTGATGTTCAGCAATAGGAAGAGATTTCATACACTGCCTGCAGAAAGGAAAACGTCGAAATGGAAGTCCGCTCTATCGCTGAAAGGACACTCTGCGCTGTGCCGTCGCGATCAGTAGCAGAGAAACGCTTAGAGACAGGATGGATACAACCCGCAGTGGCCATACATACGAACTCGTCGCCTGAACAGCCAGGCTGAACAGATACGCGCCACCGCCCGCGCTGCCCATGTGCAGGATGATTAGGTGCCCGGAAACGCGTGCTGCTTTGTCGTATGAAGCAGCCACACTCATGCTGTGCATGAAGTATCCGGCAGATAACGCTGGCCAAACCAGCAAGCAGAACACGCCCAGCGGGGTCCGATAAATCGTCGCAGTCATCAGGCAGACAATGGAGACGAGCATCGATCCGATGGTGAGGTTGCGGAACAAATTTCCCGATGCCTGCATGCGTGTGAAAGCAAATACCGACGCAAGTGTCGTCAGCCCGGAAGCGAACAGCGCGACGGCCGTGATGTTTGGATTCGCAAAGGTTTCATCGACGATGAGCACGAAATGCAGGGCAAAGAAGCCCGCTAGCGCCCCGGAAAATGTGATCGCCGCGTACTCTGCCATCCCCACACCCTTGCCGATTGGCGTTGCAGAGCGCGTGCCGCTTGCATCGGGTGTTGGTGATGGCCCGATTCCTGCCGGAACTTTCGCAACGGAGACCGCGCATAGCGCCAACGTCAGCGCGGCCAAGCACAGCACAACCGTCCGCCAGTGAACGAACTGCGAAACCCACAGCACTGCCGGAGGCACAACCAACCCCGCCACCAAAGGTCCCGCAGTCAGTGCGCGCATGTTGATCGCGAGCGATGCAGGCGGGAGGTTCGCGACCAAATGTTGTGGACACTGCAGGCCAAGCAAAACCCATCCGATTCCGCCGGCCATGCAGAAAACAATGGCCAGCGTATGAAAGGACTCCGCGCACGCTATTGAAGCCAATCCTATCGCCGAGAACACCGCTCCAATCACGAATAGGCGCTCAATGCTCATATGCTTGGCCATTGCCGGGTACAAAAGAATCAGCGCAATCGATACCACCACGTTGATCATCAGCACGAATGCGATGTCCGCTGACTGAATACCAAGCATTAAGACCAACTGCGGCGACAGGGCTTGCAAGAGCAGCCTCGGGATCGCACCGAACATCCGAAAGATCAGAATGCGATGCGCCATCCCTCGCGGCATGCTAGAGACGCTGTTGGCGTTCAAGTTACACCTCAATATGTGCGACGGGTTCTGTTTCGGTCGAGCCCAGGCCAATGGAAACCGAGTGCATGTATGCCTGTTTTGAGCCGGTCCATCGAATCGGCGCCCCAACCCGCACCTGGCAAGTTAGTGGCAACGGAATCGCTCCGCCTTTGGGGAGAGAATGTCCAAGACCGAAAAGCCTGATGGGAATCATCGGAACATCCGGATACAGCTCCGCTATTGCAGCGATCCCGCCTTTCAGTCGTGACGGCACCTCGGGTGTTCCCCGCGTGCCTTCGGGAAAGAAGATCAAGACGCGGCCGTTCTCAATTGCTTCACTGCACCGCCGCAGAGATTGTTTGGCCTCTCGCCCGCTTCCGGCCCCAACAGGCAGGATGCCCACGACATGAATTGCGAACCATGCGAGATAGCGGTTACTCAGGAAATAGCGACCTGCGGCGACCGGAGTGAGAACGCGCAACGCCTTCAAAGGCAGTAAGGCACCGAGTACCAGCGTGTCCAGATGGCTGTTGTGATTGGCGATCAGGATGGCCGGTCCAGCTTTGGGAAGATGCTCACGCCCCGTAACCCGGACACCGAGCACAAGGGCCGATATGGCATAACCGAACGCCTTGTAGAACAGAAGGCGCAGCAGAACCTGGACAAGACTTTTCATCGGACATCGGCCCGCGGTCAGTCTTGCCCGCTCAATGCGTTGCGACCCGATACGCTCTCCAGATCACTATTGGAGCGCGGGTGCAATGCACCATACTGAACGTATTCTGAGATTCGAGCAAACGGGCTATCATCCACCATCACCGCGAGACCGCCGACGTGCCGGACCTGGGAAACGATCGCGGAGGCAACCTGCGTACCGGTGTATTTGACGACTTCCGCTGTGGCGGCGAACGCGTCCAACGCGGCGGCCGTGTCGGTATGGATTGCCCCAAGAGCCGCCTCGGCTCCGTGGCGAAGGGTGAGAGCTGATCGCAATTGCAAGTTCATACGCCCAATGCCGCTTTCGTGCCTAAGCGCGCGATCTACCCCGTCAGCGCCCGGCGTGGAGGCAACCCTCCGCGTGCAAATTTCCAATGCCGTGCGGGCCGCCCCGAGATATGCGGCGGGAATCAACGATTGGAACCAAGAGAGCGAGTAGGCGTGAAACTGCGTCGTCGTGTCCAGATCCGTTACGCTGACAAGCTGGTGTGATGGAATGCTGACGTGGTTGAAGGCGATTGAGCGCGTATCAGTCGCCTTCATAAACGCCGTGTTTGGCGAGTTGCCCAGCACGAGGTTTGGATTGTCTTTCAACGAAACATAGAACAGCCCAAAGCTCTTGTCCGAAATGGCTGCGGTAAAGAACAGGATATCGGCTACGCTTGCCATCGACTGATAGCGCTTGTGGCCCGAAACAATCCACTTTCCATCAGCCATCGTGGCGTTGAGGCCCGCCTTGATGGTCCCGTCTGGCTGGAATGTCATGTCAAAGCTCGATACGGCGCACAGCAGCTTCTCCTCTCGGATCACCCCGAGGAATTGATCTCGCTTCTGACGAGATTCTTCGTCAGGAATCGGCACGGTAGCGATGGTTCCGAGCGTGTACTGATGCATCGTCAGGCCGACCGCCGTGGCCAAGTCCACCGATCCCATCGCATGGAGCAAGTCGAAAGACGCACGATATATCTCGTGCGGACGTTTGTTTGGGTCGGCAATATGTGAGAGAACGTCGGTTTCGCGCAGCGCCGCAATCGCATCGTCCGAGAGGAAATTTCCTCGCCAGCGAAAACAGAAGTCCTTTGCTTGAGTGTTCAGTTGTGTGGAGGTCATGTTAGTCAGAACGTTTTCGGGAACCAATGCCTTCCCCATAGCGCACCATCGTCTCGATGCCGCTGGCGCTGTTTTCTTCGATATCGGCATCCATTACGACGGTGTTGCGCTTGAAAACCAGAACGATCGTTGAGCCGCCCAGAGAAAAGAGACCCTTCTCCTGACCTCGACTGACACTGGAACCACTCTGGTCGAACTGCGTAATTGCGCCCACCCCCAGTGCTCCCACATCGACATGTAAGACATCCCCGAAGTGCCGGGTGTGTAGGACGCAGCAATCCCGAACGTTGACCGTGAAGGATTTGGCGTGGGCCCAGATGGCATATGGGTGGACGGCTTCGTACAGACGACCTGCTGTCCACACGGAGCCGACCTGAGCATCGTCGACATAGCAAAAACGGTGGTAGTCGAAAGGCGCCAGTCGAAGCACGATGGCGGTGCCGTCGGCAAAGTCCTGCGCCACGTCTGGCCGCTCAAGAAGCGCGTCAAGGCTGAAGCTGCATCCCTTGACGGGAAAGATAGTGTCTTTCTTCAGTTCGTACTTGATCACACGTGCATCGGCAGGAGAGATCAAGCGAGTGGGCGACAGATCGACCGGCCGTGCACCGTCCTTCAGGCGCCTCGTGAAAAAATCGTTGAAGCTATGGAAGGATTCGATTGGGCGATCCAAGTCACCCGTATCGATGTCATAGTTCGTGATGAACCTTCGGATTTTGTGGGCCGACCGATGGCTGCGATTGAGCTTCCCATACAGCCCGGAAAACAGGCGCGTCCGCAGAACGGCATGCCGGACCATGGCTCCGACGGACGTGTAGTACATGAACCGCAACCAAGCTTCATTAAACACAGGTTCATCGACCACGCCGCCTTGTGGCCGCCGCGTCGAGATGGTCAGTATTCCGGGGCGCTTTTTCATACAGAGAATCTGGTGATTATGTGCAATTGGCCGCTGGCGTGATCAGAGCATCAGCATGCAGAACGAGAAGAAGGCGGGGGCGCTCAGTGTCAGACTGTCCACGCGATCCAGGTATCCGCCATGCCCCGGCAGGGCAGTACTGCTGTCCTTGATCCCGAGATTTCGCTTGATTGCGGAGAAACAAAGATCGCCGAGAATGCCCGCCAGTGAAATAGTGAGGCCGAGCCCCGCCGCCAGCCGTCCTGACAGCCCGATTAGGTACGGTGCAAGCGCTATCGAGGTAAGCATCGTGCTTAGCACGCCGCCCACCGCTCCTCCGACAGTCTTTCCCGGACTGACATGGGGGAATAGCTTTCGCCTACCGAACGTCTTGCCCCAGACGTACTGCATTACATCGTTGGTCACCGTCAGTAGGAGTAGCGTGTAGAAGCCGCCACGCGCAATCGTGGCGTCCGGCGAGATGAAGATCACCGAGAGGCTCAGATTGAACACCAGAAAGGTGTAACCCCACAGCAAGGTGCTGATCTTCGAGATGTAGTTCCCAGTCTCGCCTCGCAAGGCGGAGACGCAACTGATGACTATTGCCGCGAGCATGGGCAGGGAGAACAGCCCTGGATACTTCGGATGGAAATGGACGATCGCGTACGTTATCGGGATCAGTGCGTATGCCGCGAAACATTGCGTCCGGCTGCGCGCGCCAAGCTGTGTAATCGAGATGAATTCGCGCAGAGCGAGATAGCTCACGACCGCCATTGCTACCACGATCGCGACATTACCCAAGAACGCGGGAATCGTAAAGAAAAACAGGATCTTCAGCCAGGTATTAATTCTGGCGCTCAGTTCCCGTCGAGTCTTCTCGCTCAGCCAACTTCCTGCAGCGGTCCTGGCAAGGTAGGCAACTCCTAGCGCGCCCCACGGAATAATCAGTTCCAGTGGCGCGTAACGTGTCAGTTCAATTGATACGCTATCCATCATGCTTCTCGAAACCAATGACTTGCGGGCGGTTTGGTTATTCACCTCGCCGCAAGGAATTTATACGGGCGCGCGGCGCCTGTAGGCACTCGTTTGCGTAAAGGCTGAATGGAGCGCGGCAGCCTTCGACTCAGTTGGCGGGCTGGCAAAAATCCGGGCGCATACCACCTTTCAAGAATGCTTCTTTCGTCAAGACGAGGAGGAGCGCTTTCTTGTGCGGAAAATCGATCGGACCGATTTTTGTAAAGCCAAATCGGAGGAGGTAGTCGATCATGCGCTCGTTGTCGATGCGCGGCTCGCACACCAGTCGTTGGGTTCGCGGCTCATCAAGGAATGCGTAATGCGCGAGCGATGGAAGCCAGGCCGCAACGCGATGGGCACCGCGAAATTGATCGTTACCCACCAGCATGTGAAGGCCCCGATCAAAGTCGGTTGCATCGTAGTGCTGGCCAACTTTGTCTTCCTTTGCCCAGTAAACATCAAAGTAGCCGAATGGCGTATCGTCAAACTCTCCGATCAGCGGCTGCGCGTGTTTGTCGGCCAGGAGCGCCTGAAGCAACCGACGATGGAACTCCGGCGCCCCCTTCATTCCCCAGAACGCGTTGACGCGCTCGTTGTTCATCCAGGCGTGAAGGGTCTCTTGGTCTCGTTCGGCATCCAAACCACGGAAGCTCAATTGGTTGCCTAGATGCGGGATATGTCTAGAGTAGATAAGACCAGCCGGACGATCCGGACGCTGAGGATGCTGCACCAGGCCAGACGTCACATAGGCTTCGCCTCCCCGGTCTGATCGAGGCGCCCGCAGCCAAGCGTGCGCATATTGAAGAAAATCCTCGCGCTGAATGTGAGCGAGCTGTCTGCCCGGGAATTCGCTGTGTTTTTCCTGCGCCACCTTCCAGCGCAGTGAGGGGACGGGAAGAGATTGCACCCGGGCCATGTCAACGGTGACGGCCTCCGGGTGAGCTGGCGAGAAGAAGGTAGCCTCGATCGCCTTCAATTCTAGACTGCTGGACATGATTTCCCCGTCATTCGCGGAGACGTTGATAGAACGTGCGGAATCTTGCATTTTTTCGATGAAATTCATGTCACCACATATATGCATACGCAAAGCGACGGTTCGCCCGATATTTTGGAGGTTCAAAATTCTATTTTCATGATCAGCGAAAGTCTATTCGCGATCAGACATGAATTACGTCAAATATGACGAAATTGGATTCGATAACTTTTCATTAGAGATGGGGCACTGGGAGTACCGTCCCCTCCCTAACAAAAGTGAGCGGGCTTTGGCTGGCTGAGATGCCTCGGCCTCCCGCGAAGCGTAGTGCGCTATACTTTGCGCGATCAGTCTGCTGACCAAAAAAAGAACGGCTGGCACCGTAGCCGCTTATATCCGGCGTGGCCGAATAAAAAATTAGAGGGCCTATGAGGGCTAAAAGCTCGAACCACATTGACTATCAATGCATTCCCCGCTCGATCGGAGCGATGGGCAAGGATTATCCCGACGGATATGTCAGTAGATCGCACAGCCATCCGCGGGCACAGTTCCTCTATGCCACTGCCGGCGTTATGGAGGTGCAGACCCCGGGCACTCTTTGGGTCGTTCCGCCACAGCGGGCGCTATGGATTCCAGCAGAGACGATTCACGAGACACGTATGCGGGGAAACGTCACGCTGCGAACGCTCTACGTTGATACCGCACACTGTGCGTTGGACGCCCCGGAACGACCGACAGCGATCCGCGTATCTCCGCTGCTTCGGGAACTGGTCATACGTGCGGTCGAGATGCCGCTGGAGTACGGGCTGGAGGGGCGTGACGACTTGGTGATCCAGTTGATCCTTCACGAGATCGACTGGGGCGGCCGGCCGCAATTCTCGATAGCACGGCCCCAAGATCCCAGGCTGAGACGGATTTTCGACGGTGTGCATAACGCACCTGCCGATGAGCGCAGTCTACAGGAATGGGCTAACGCTGTCGGAGCCTCCACTCGCACACTGGTCAGGCTGTTCAAGGCGGAGCTTGGCCTGTCTTTCCGGGACTGGCGTCAACAAATGCGGTTGCTGGCGGCAATTCCGCTGCTCGCAGCGGGAACCCCTATTACCAAAGTAGCGGGCGACGTCGGTTACGACACGCCTAGCGCCTTTTCCCTGATGTTCCGACGTATCATGGGCATGACGCCAAGACAGTACTTGTCGCACCGCTGATGGTACCGCCGGGCAACTGGATATCCGGTGAAATCACGTGAGGTATGGCTTCGTGGAGGTCGCTGAATACGGTCGCACCCTGTGCACGAAGCGCGTGCACTGATGGCGAGTCAGGGCCGCCGACTCCGACGAACCCGAGGCCAAGTTCTCCGGCGACCCGCAAATCCCACAATCCGTCTCCGACCGAGGTGACGGCTTGTGGATTAGAAATATCGTAGACCTGCATTGCACGGTTCACAGCGGCTTCGACTAGATTTCGACGGGAGGCATGCTCGGATGACGAGATGAGCACCTCTTCGGCAAAGTCGATTTTGACAGCACGGAGCTTCCGCCGACTGACCGACCGGATACCCCCCGTGGCGAATACTACGCCCCAACGCGTCTGGGCTGCGGCGAGTACCAATGCGCGAGCACCAGGCACTTCGCGGAGCCCGCGCTCAGCCAATAGCATGGCAAACCTGTTGTCTAGATCGCGCTCAAAGCTGGTCGCCACGTCCGATGAGAAGGCCTCGACGCCGTTCTCTGCCAGGGCATGAGCGAAGATTCCCGTATCCGTATGATGCGGATAGCTCCCCCAGTCGGTGTTGAGACGTGTGAGTCCGAGGGCTTGCATCGCGCCAAGCAAGGCTTCCTGATGCATTGATATGGAATCCGTGAGGGTCCCGTCAATGTCCAGCACGAGAATGCAGTCCTTTTTCATTTGCCTGATATTAGCTTCCACCACAAACCATCGGGAACCGAGAAGTTCGTTGTGCTTCGCGGCGGAATGACCGCTCTCCCAAGGGGCTCGTTTCGCACGACTGGGACGAAGTCTACGGCGCTCGAACCCCTAATCCTATCTCCTAGGCGCCACCAACTACGCCCCGTGTGACAAGTGTATGGATCGTTACTCGCACGATTGCCCGCTTTCCGAGCGCATTGGCAATCGGATCGGACAGAACGGGACAGGCATAGAAGATCCCATGCCCGGAACGACGCAGGTGGGAAGGCCGCAGCATGGGCCGTGACCGTCGCTATGGACGTAAGTGGACCACCCTGCCTGGTGCACCTCTGGGGTGCTGGATATGAAAAAGCCCTGACGAATCAGGGCTCTTGAATAATGGTGGCCTGGGGCGGAATCGAACCACCGACACGCGGATTTTCAATCCGCTGCTCTACCAACTGAGCTACCGGGCCACGAAGAAGCGAGAGTATATCAAGGACCTAGGGCGTGCTCAAGTGCTTTTGGAGCACCGCTCACTCGCCCTTGTTCTTGCCGAGATCGACACCGAGCTGCTTGAGCTTCCGGTAAAGATGCGTGCGCTCGAGACCCGTCTTCTCGGCAACGCGCGTCATGCTGCCGTTCTCGCGCGCCAGATGGTATTCGAAGTAGGCGCGCTCGAATGCGTCACGCGCATCGCGCAGCGGAATATCGAACGAGATCGATGCGGTCTGCGCCACGGCGGCAGTGCCCGCCAGGTTGTCGGAAGCGAGGACGGGCAACGCGACGGCCGCCGCGACGGCGTTCGAAGGGCCTCCAGAGGCCGCCTTGGCAGCCGCCGCGGCGGCTGCCGGCAGCGCGGTGCCGCGCGCAAGCCCTTGCTCGACTGCTTTGAGCAGCTTTTGCAGCGCGATCGGTTTTTCGAGAAAGTTCAGCGCGCCGATTTTGGTGGCCTCGACGGCCGTATCGATCGTCGCATGCCCCGACATCATGATGACCGGCATCGTCAACAAGCCCTGGGCCGCCCACTCCTTGAGCAAGGTAACGCCGTCGGTGTCCGGCATCCAGATATCGAGCAGCACCAGATCGGGCGTCTGACGCAAGCGGTATTCGCGCGCGTACTGCGCGTTTTCCGCGACTTCCACGGCATGTCCCTCGTCGCTCAGGATTTCCGAGAGCAACTCCCGAATACCCATTTCGTCGTCTACCACCAGGATGGTCGCCATTTATGCTGCCCTTATCTGCGCTATTGCTTTTGTCGTTCCCGGCGATGCGCCTGAACGCGTTGCCGCCTGCCCCGGTTCGAGCGGGGCGCTGTCGTCCGCCATTTGCAGGAACAAAATCGAGATCTGCGCACCTTCAACCGCCGCGTCTTTACCGCGATTGCGAATGTCGATGCGTGCACCGTGCTCGTCGACGATCTTCTTGACCATGGCGAGCCCGAGCCCCGTGCCTTTTGCCTTCGTCGTCACGTAAGGCTCGAACGCGCGCGTCAAGATGCGCGCGGGGAAGCCCGGTCCGTTGTCCGACACCGTCAGGCGCACGGCGACGCGCACTTTGCCCTGCGCGTCGGGATCGCCATATTCTACTGTCTTGGTTTCGAGCACGACACGCGGATTTTCAAGCTCGGCCACCGCGTCCTGCGCGTTTTGCAGCAGATTGTGTATGACTTGGCGCAGCTGTGTCGCATCGCCCTTGATAACCGGAAGATCGTGCATGTTCACGACGATCGGACTCTTGCCTTCCTCGATGCCGTATAACGCGAGCACTTCCGCAACGAGATCGTTGAGCTGCAAATTGACCAGCACCGCGGGCGGGGTGCGCGCGTAATCGCGGAAATTGTCGACCATCCGCTTCATCGCCGCCACCTGGTTGACGATCGTCGTCGCACCGCGCTTGAGCACATCCGCATCGTGCGGCGACAGCTTGTCCGCAAGCTTCATCTGCAGGCGCTCGGCCGACAGCTGGATCGGCGTCAACGGGTTCTTGATCTCGTGCGCGAGCCGCCGCGCCACCTCGCCCCAGGCCGCCGAGCGCTGCGCCGAGATCACGTCGGAGATGTCGTCGAATACCACGACATAGCCCGCCGTGCGACCCTCGTCCGGCACGCTGTCGACCGTGCCCGACATCAGGCGCGAACCGCGCACGAGCAGCGTGACAGGCTCGCTCTCGCCCGGCAATTGAACCGCGAACTGCTGCTGCCAATGCCCATCGTCGAGTTCGCCGTGATCGGCGGCGTCACGGTCCGCGAACGCCTTGCGCACCATTGCACCGAACTCGGCCGCCACCCCGATGTGCTCGAGCGAGGCACCGAGCATCGACTGAAACGGCTGCCGGAAAATACGCTCGGCACCGCGATTGGCCGTCGTCAGCCGGAATTGCCGGTCGAGCACGAACACGCCCGCCGTAAGGTTCGCGAGAATGCGCTCGAGATAGGCCTTCGAATGCTCGAGCGCGATGCGATTTCGTTCGACGGCCGCGCGTGCCTCGGAAAGCTGGCGCGTCATCGCATTGAACGACTGCGTCAGAAATCCCAGCTCGTCGCGCGTCTTGATCTCGCGCTTGGGCGTGTAATCGCCCTCCGCCACCTCCTTCGTGCCCTGCGCGAGCAAAAAGAGCGGCCGGGCAAGCTGATTGCCGAGCGCGAGCGCCAGCATCATCGCGATGAACGTGGCGAGAAAAAGCGCGAGCGTCAGCGTGCCGATGTACATCTTGCGCAAGCCGGTGCGCCCGAGGGCCTTTTCCTGATACTCGCGATAGGCGCGCTGTACCGCATCGGCATTGCGGGCAAGCGTCGGCGAGACCGGCTGCGTGATCTGCAAGAAGCGCTCGGTCGGCTGCAACAGCGAGGTCGTCGCGTCGGGCACGCGCTCGACGACGCGCAAGCGCAGCGAGCCTTTGCTACCCGTCGCATGCGGATCGCCGTCGATCTCGCCCTCGATGGCCGCAAAGCCGCGACCGCGCGCCTGATCGATCATGAGCGGGGTCGGCAGATCGTCCGGCACGAGCTTGGCGATGTTGTTCGACGCCTGCGCCAGCACATGCAGATCGGGCGAGGCGCCCACTCCACGCGTCGTCTCGATCAGCATGGCCTCCTGCACGCCGAACTGATCGCGCAGCCGCAGCAGCGTGATCGTGGTGTTGGCAGGATTCGCGCTCGCGAGTTGCTCGGACATCAGACGCGCCTTGGTCTGCAGATCCGAGAGCGACGCGTCGAGCATGCCGCGCCCGAGATTGAGGCCTGAAGTCAGCGCGGTCTCGATGTTCACATCGAACCACGATTCGATGCTGCGCGAGACGAATTGATACGAAACGACGTAGATGATCCCGCCCGGCACGACGCCGACGAGTGCGAAGAAAATCGCAAGCTTCGCCAGCAGCCGCGTGCCGAACTTGCCTTTGCGCAGGCGCGCGAGAATCATCGCGACGAGTGCGACGACGACGAGCAGGAAGACGAGCGCGACCGCGATATTGGCCGCATAAAGCCACGAGTAATAGCGGTCGAAAAACTCGGTGTTCGCGCTCGCCGCCGCGAGCAGCACCAGCAGCAGCAGCGCGACGACGGCGACCGTCGCCACGAGCACGCGCAAGACGATGCTCTTCACATTCGCAATGCGGCGCACGCTACTTAGCATGTTCGTTCACCGTGAAAGTAAACCGCTTCCAGTCCGATGCCAGCGCCCAGTCGCGATTGTTCACCGCATCGACCTGAAACGGCTTCGGCATCAATGCGGTGTCGAGCTGCATGCGCACCGATGCCGTGTAGCTTTCGCCGGGCCGCACCTGCGTGCGATCGATCACGTGCCACGAGCTCACGTGTTTGATCACGGCAAGCGCATCGGCGAGCGAGGCGAAGCCGAGCTGCAGCCCGCCGCTCGAGACGCGATATTCGCGCGTGAGCGGCTGAAACGACAGCCGCAGCGTCTGCGATGCCGATACGGGCTGCTCGTCGAACCAATACCAGCGCGCACGCGTGAGGTCGAACTCGGTCGTGAAGTACAGCGGAATGCCTTTGTTGACGGCATCCTCGAGGCTGTTGTTGAGCTCGAACTCGAAACGGGCATCCAGGCTCCATCCCGTACCGTCCGCCTGCAGCGACGCGCGCTGCACGGAGATGGAATCGGCGAACGCCGACGCCGCCGCGGCAACGCAAAGGGTCAGCCCGATCAGGAGCACGGCCACGAGCCGAAGCGGAAAAGAGCGTTTGCTGATCGTCACCGTTTCTGAAAGCGCGCGTAGAAAAAACCGTCGTGGTCGATGTCTGACCCGGTGCGCCCGGCGGCGCGCATTCCGGCCGATACGAGAGCGCCGGATGGAAGTGCCGCGCCGGCCGAGACCGGCGCCAGCTGCCCTGGCGCGTCCAATCGTACCGCATCTTGATGAACGCGTTCAAACCGCGCGGCCTGAGCCTCGCCTTCTTCCGGGAAGATCGAGCAGGTCACGTACAGCAGCTCGCCGCCGGGCGCCACGAGCGGCCATAACGCATCGGCAATGCGCGCTTGCTCGGCCGCGAGCGCGGCGATGTCGCCCGGCCGGCGCAGCCAGCGAATGTCGGGATGACGCCGGACGATGCCCGAGGCCGAGCAGGGGACATCGGCGAGAATTCGGTCGAAAGGCCGTCCGTCGTGCCAGGCGTCCGGCGCGCCGGCATCGCCGATCCGCACCTCGGCCGAAAGCCGCAGCCTGTCGAGGTTTTCGACGATGCGCCCGGCGCGCGCGGCGTCGCTTTCAAGCGCAACGAGCGTCACATCGGCCAACTCGAGCAGGTGCCCTGTCTTGCCGCCCGGCGCGGCGCAGGCATCGAGCACGCGCATGCCGTCGCGCACGCCGAGCCACTCGGCCGCCAGTTGCGCGCCCGCATCCTGTACCGAGACCACGCCGTGGGCGAAGCCGGGAATACGTTCGACCGGCATCGGCGACGCAAGCCTTACCGCGTACTGTCCGATGGCGCCCCCCTCGATCCCCGCCTCGCGCAGCGTTTGGAGATAGTCGTCGACCGTCGTGCGGCGCGCGTTCACGCGCAACGTCAGCGGCCCGGGCGCATTACCGCTCGCGAGGATGGCCTCCCATTGCGCCGGCCAGGCATGCCGAACCGCGTCGATCCACCAGCCCGGATAGTTCCAGCGCGCCACCGGGTCGGCCTGCGCGCTTTCGATGAGTGTCTCCCGCTCGCGCAGGAAGGTTCGCAGCACCGCGTTGACGAGTGCTTTCGCAAATGCGAGATCGCGCCGCGCACCGACGGCATGCACTGCCTGATCGACAACCGTATGTCCGGCATAGGCCGCGTTTGCCGCGTCGTCGATCAACAAGGCGAGCGCGCATACGAGCAGATTGCCGACATGCGGAGGCGGCGCCTTGCGCACGAGCCGCGCCACGATCCAATCCGCTGTGCCGAGGCGGCGCAACGTCCGGTAGGCGATGTCCTGGACCGCTTGGCGCGATAGCTCGGCTGCTGCAGGCGGGGAACTCGCGCGCACGGCAGCCAGCGCCGCGGGCAATGCGCGGCCGGCGCGCACCGCCGCCACCGCCTGCGCGGCGGCATCGAGTGCGAAGCCTAGCGAATCGGGCACGAGCGGAAGCGCCGGCAGACGCTTTTCACGGACGGCTCGCGGCGAGCCGTGCTGCCGGTGCGCTGAAGAGGATCGGGTCATGGAGACAACGGTGGAGCGAGGGCGCCACGTGACACCCTCGGCAGGACAAACGCAGCATTTTAGCGCGCTTGCCCGACGAGCTCGCCGCGCGACATGCGCGGCCGCCGCGCAGGAATCGCGGCGCGTCAGTCGTAGCGGCCCGTGCGCGCCATCTCCATCAGGCGCGCGATACGCTCCTCCGTCGCCGGGTGCGTGGAGAACAGATTCGCGATCCCACCGCCCGACAGCGGGTTGAGAATCATCATCTGGGCAGTCGTCGGATGAGCCTCGGCGGCCGCAAAAGGAATCCCCGCCGCATAACGGTGGATCTTGTCGAGCGCCGAAGCGAGCGCCTGCGGGTCACCCGAGAGCTCCGCGCCGCCGCGATCGGCTTCGAATTCGCGCGCGCGCGAGATGGCCATCTGAATCATGGCCGCAGCGATCGGCGCGAGCAAGGCAACGGCGATGCTGGCGATCGGGTTGGCGGGACGCCCTTGCTCGTCACGCCCGCCGAAGAACATGGCGAAGTTGGCGAGTGCGGAGATGGCACCGGCCATCGTCGCCGAAATGGTCGAGATCAGAATGTCGCGGTGCCTCACGTGCGACAGCTCGTGCGCCATGACACCGCGCATCTCGCGCTCCGAGAGAACGCGCAAGATACCCGTCGTGGCAGCCACGGCCGCGTGTTCGGGATTGCGTCCCGTCGCGAAAGCGTTCGGCGCGTCTTCGTTGATCAGATAGACGCGCGGCATCGGCAAATTCGCCCGCGTCGCGAGTTCGCGCACCATTCGATAGAACTGCGGCGCACTGGTCTCGTCGACTTCCTGAGCGTTGTACATGCTGAGGACCATCTTGTCCGAGAACCAGTACGAAAAGAAATTCATCGCGAGCGCGATGACCAGCGCGATCGTCATGCCACGCGAGCCGCCGATCATGCCGCCGATCACGACGAACAGGGCCGTGATCGCCGCCATCAGCATTGCGGTTTTGACCCAGTTGAACATGAACTCTCCTTTTCCCGTTTGCCTGGTGCCTGGGGACCGCGCGGCGACAATACGCCCACGGCAGTCACCGATCGATTGTAAGCGATTCGTTAGTTTGCGGCGCGGGCAAAAAATTCAACCCCCGGCACGGAAAATCAACGCTGAGCCGTGGCGAGCTTCAGCCCGAGCCCGACGAACGCGCTGCCGACCACGCGGTCGAGCCACTTTTTCACGCCGGGCTTGCCGCCGAGACGCTCGGTCACGCTGCCCGCAACCCATGCAACGAAGCTGTTCCAGACGGTGCTCATGGCGACGAAAACCAGGCCGAGAAAGAGGAACGCCAGCGCCTTGGCGTCGCTATCGGCCGAGACGAATTGCGGAAAGAACGAAACGAAGAAAAGCACGACCTTGGGATTCAGCACGTTCGTCCAGAACCCTTGCACGAACAACTGCCCGAGCGGCTTGCGCCCACCCGGGGCGCCCCGCGGCTGCTCGAGTTGCGCTTGCCGCGGTTCGCCACGCGACGCGAACAGCATGCGGGCGCCCAGATAGATCAGATAAATGGCGCCCACCAGCTTGATGACCGTGAAGGCGGTGGCCGAGGCGGCGAGCAGCGCCGTCAAGCCGAATGCGCACGCCAGCGAGTGCACGCAACAGCCAGCCGAGATACCCAGCGCGGAGACCAGCCCCGCGCTGCGCCCCTGCGCCACGCTGCGCCCGACGATGTACGCGGTGTCGGGTCCGGGCGTCACGTTCAGCAAGAAAACGGCCGCCAGGAAAAACGGAAAGTGAACGATGCCGAACATGCGCGAAATCTCCTGACCTCAAACTTCCAAAACCCGTGATTCGACAGACTGCCGAGCGCACGCGCCGCGCGGCAGTCTTCAGCTTTGCCGCGGCAACACGAACCGCTGCCCGGCCGCAAGCGCACTGCCGGCGAGAAATTCGCGCACCGGCAGGCGTTTGCCGCCCGGCTTTTGCAGCTGCGTCAATCGCAGTGCGCCCTCGCCGCAGGCCACGACGATGCCGTCCGGCGACACCTCTACGATCGTACCCGGCGCGGCATCGGGCGCCCGCACCGCCGTGGGCTGCGCAGCCCAGACCTTCAGCACCGCGCCGTCCTCGAGCGTCGCCGCGCCACCCGGGAATGGGTCGAACGCGCGGATTTGCCGGGCCAGTGCGTCGGCCGGCCGACGCCAATCGAGCGCCGCTTCGTGCTTGCCGATCTTCTCCGCATAGGTGGCGCCCGCTTCCGGCTGAGGCGTCGCGGCAAGCGTGCCGTTGCGCTCGAGCTCGCCGAGCGCCTCGACGATCAACCGCGCACCCAGCGCGGCGAGCTTGTCGTGAAGCGTCGCCGTCGTGTCTTGCGGATCGATCGCGACGCCGGCCGCACGCAGCATCGCACCCGTATCGAGTCCGGCATCCATCTGCATGAGCGTGATGCCCGTTTCGGTATCTCCGGCTTCGAGCGCCCGATGGATCGGCGCGGCGCCGCGCCACCGCGGGAGCAGCGAAGCGTGAATATTGATGCAGCCGTGGCGCGGAATGTCGAGCACTTCCTCGGGCAGCAGCAACCCATAAGCGGCGACGACCATCACATCGTGCGGCGTTTCGCGCAGCGCATCGATGGCTGCGCTCGCTTCGGCTGGATATTTGCCGTTACGGCGCAGCGAGGGTGGCTGGGCCACCGGCAAACCGTGCTCGAGGGCATAACGCTTGACAGCACTTGCCTGCAGCTTCATTCCACGCCCGGCCGGGCGATCCGGCTGCGTTAGAACGAGCGCGATCGGAAACCCGGCCGCATCGATCGCGGCGAGCGCCGCGGCCGCGAATTCCGGCGTACCGGCAAAGATGACGCGCAGCGAATGTGTCATGGATTCCAACGGGGACGGGCCGCTCACATCGCGTGGGCGAGCTTTTTCATCTTTGTCTTGATGCGGGTTTGCTTGAGCGGCGAAAGGTACTCGACGAACACCCGCCCCATCAAGTGATCCATCTCGTGCTGAATGCAGACAGCCAGAAGACCTTCGCAATCGATCTCGAATGTCTCGCCACGCTCGTTGAGCGCGCGCACGCGAACCTTCTCGGCCCGCTCGACGCTGTCGTAGATACCCGGCACCGAGAGGCACCCCTCTTCGGCGAGCTTGCGCTCATCGCTGGACCAGACGATCTCGGGGTTGATGAACGCGCGCAGCTCGTCATGCGTCTCCGAGACATCGATGACGATGACGCGCTCGTGAACGTCCACCTGGGTTGCGGCGAGGCCCACGCCCGGGGCGGCATACATCGTTTCCGCCATATCGGCGACAAGCTTGCGGATGCGCTCGTCGACGGTCGCGACGGGCTTCGCGATCTTGTGCAGGCGTTTATCGGGGTAATGCAGGATGTTCAGTAATGCCATGGTCGGAAAGTTACTGGCGCTCGAGCAGCCACGCTTCAGTGGTGCCGCGCGCGAATCAACGATTGCCGTATGCGGCGATAGGCCGTTCGGCTGGCTTGTGCCGCCGTGCTCGCACATCGAAGATAGCGCGATGTCATGCGTCGCTTCGCCGCGGGAATCAGAGCAGGCGAGCGTTCGCGCCGCGTTTACGAGAGCACGGGGGGCTTTTTCGGATGGTGAAAATTTTAACATGCCGCGGGGGTCTGCGCAGGCGGCCGGGGCGGGCGCGATGAAAGCGCTACCGATGACTGACGACGAACGGGCGGCATGGTGGGCCTTGGCCGCCACCCGCAGTCTCACGCCCGCCGCGCTGCGGGCATTGCTCGCCGCCTTTGGAATGCCGCAGGCCTTACGCAGCCAATCGTTCGACGCGCTCGCGGCGGTCGCGGGCGAAGCCGCCGCGCGAGCCATCCTCGCACCGTTGCCCGCGGGCTGGGACGCGCAAGTGGCCCGCGTCGCGAGATGGTGCGAGCAGCCGGGCAACGCACTCGTCTCGCTCGCCGATCCCGCCTATCCGCCCGCGCTGCTCGCGATGCCCGATCCGCCGCCACTGCTGTACGTCAAAGGGCAATTGGAACTGCTGCACGCGAGCGCGATCGCCCTCGTGGGCAGCCGCAACGCCACGCCGCAGGGGCTCGAAGACGCCGCGCAATTTGCCCGCGAGCTCGCGGCGGCGGGTCTCGTGATCGTGTCCGGTCTCGCGCTCGGCATCGATGCGGCGGCGCACTGGGGCGCGCTCGCAGTCATGGGCCACACGGTGGCTGTCATCGGCACGGGTATCGACATCGTCTACCCCTTGGCACACCGCGAGCTTGCTCAACGGATCGCCTCGCACGGGGCGCTCGTCTCCGAATGGCCGCTCGGCACACCGGCTCGGCCTTCGCACTTTCCTCAGCGCAACCGGCTCATCGCCGGGCTCGCGAAAGGCGTCCTGATCGTCGAGGCAGCGCTTCGGTCCGGCTCACTCATCACCGCGCGGCTTGCCAACGAGATGGGGCGCGACGTCTTTGCGTTGCCTGGGTCCATCCATTCGCCGCTTTCGCGCGGCTGCCATCGCCTGATCAAGGAAGGCGCCCGGCTGACCGAGGAGCCCGCGGAGATTCTCGAGGAACTGGGGCTCGTCGGCATGGCCCGGTCTCACGCCGATGTTGCAGCCCCGGGCTCCGGCGCGCCAGCGACACCGGCAGTCGCACCGGCAGCGCAGGCAGGCGCCGACGCGCGCACGGCGCCATCCTATGCGCAAGACAGCGCTGCCGCACGCGTGATCGCGGCACTCGGCCACGCACCGGCCACCCTTGAAGTTCTCGCCAGACGCACCGACATGGGTGGCGCGGCATTGCAGGCCGCGCTGCTCGAACTCGAATTGGCCGGCCACGTGAATGCGCTGCCGGGTGGCCGCTTCACGCGTACGGCAACGCGCCGGGGCTAAAGCAGCGTGCGCAGGTCTGCAATTCGCGCCGGCAGGCCCCGACGCTGTACAACGGCCGCCGTGCTACATTCGCTCGAAACGCACTTCGACCGACACAGGAAGACCCAGCATGCCCGCGCTGAACCTCGATACCGACTCCGACCGGATCGCCGAGCGCGTCACCGACAGCGACACGCTTCTCGTCGCCTGCCTTTGCGCACAGTGGTGCGGCACGTGCCGCGATTACCAGGCCGAATTCGACCGCCTGGCCGAGGCGCACCCCGAGATCTGCTTCGTCTGGATCGACATCGAAACGCACGCGGACCGATTCGACGACCTCGACGTCGAAAACTTCCCGACGCTGCTGATCGAGGACGGCGTCACGACACGCTTTTTCGGCACGGTACTGCCGCATATCGCGATCGCCGAGCGCCTGCTGTCCGATCTGACCGCGTTGCCGCCGGCAGTCGGGGCGCCCAAATTGAGGCCCGCACTCGTCGCGGCCTGACCCTTTTTGTTCTTCCCGCGCCGCGGTGCCCCGGCACGTGCGATGCTTGCGTTCCGCGTTTGCGCAGACTCTGGAAAAACCGGCTTGAAAACACAGGCCTTTTCCGATCGTGGGGCGCCTCGAGCGCGCCGTATGCTATAAAGCGGTCGTTAAAGGAACCACCATACGGGGATCGACCCCGGAGACTATTACATCCTGTCATGTCCAAAGCACTGATCATTGCGGAGAAGCCCTCTGTCGCGAACGACATCGCGCGAGCACTCGGCGGCTTCACCAAACATGACGAGTACTACGAAAGCGACGAGTACGTTCTCTCGTCGGCAGTCGGCCATCTGCTCGAGATCGCCGCGCCCGAGGAATATGAAGTCAAGCGGGGCAAATGGAGCTTTGCTCATCTGCCGGTCATTCCGCCGCACTTCGACCTCAATCCGATCGCCAAGAGCGAATCGCGGCTCAAGGTGCTGACCCGGTTGATCAAGCGCAAGGATATCGACCGCCTCATCAACGCATGCGACGCGGGCCGTGAAGGCGAGTTGATCTTCCGTCTGATCGCCCAGCACGCGAAAGCGAAACAACCCGTTCAGCGGCTGTGGCTGCAATCGATGACGCCGGCCGCGATTCGCGAAGGTTTCGCGCACTTGCGCAGCGACGGCGACATGCAACCGCTGGCGGATGCCGCCCGCTGCCGCTCCGAGGCTGACTGGCTCGTCGGCATCAATGGCACACGCGCGATGACGGCATTCAACAGCAAGGGCGGCGGCTTTTTCCTGACCACTGTCGGGCGCGTGCAGACGCCAACACTGTCGATCGTCGTCGAGCGCGAGGAGAAAATCCGGCGCTTCGTGCCCCGCGATTACTGGGAGGTTCGCGCCGAGTTCGTCTGCGCGGGCGGTTTTTACGAAGGGCGGTGGTTCGATCCGAAATTCAAGCGCGACGAATTCGACCCGGAGAAACGCGATTCGCGGCTCTGGAGTCCGGCCGCCGCCGAGACGGTCGTGGCGGCCTGCCGCGATCAGATCGGTGTCGTCAGCGAGGAGTCGAAGCCTTCGACGCAGCTCTCGCCGCTGCTGTTCGATTTGACGAGCCTGCAGCGCGAGGCGAACGGACGTTTCGGCTTTTCGGCGAAGAACACGCTCGGGCTCGCGCAAGCGCTCTATGAAAAGCATAAGGTGCTCACTTACCCGCGAACCGATGCGCGCGCGCTGCCGGAAGACTATCTCGGCACCGTGACGAGCACGCTCGAGATGCTGAAGGAAAGCAACAACTACCTTCCGTTTGCGAAACAGGTGCTCGACAAGAACTGGGTCAAGCCCAACAAGCGGATCTTCGACAACTCCAAGATCAGCGATCACTTCGCCATCATTCCGACGCTGCAGGCTCCGAAGGCACTCTCCGAGCCCGAGCAGAAACTTTACGATCTCGTCGTCAAGCGCTTTCTGGCCGTATTCTTTCCGGCAGCCGAATATCGCGTGACGACGCGCATCACCGAAGTGGTTGGCCACCACTTCAAGACCGAAGGCAAGGTTCTCGTGGAAGCGGGCTGGCTGCAAGTCTATGGACGCGAGACGGGTGGCGAGGAAGCCAACCTCGTGCCGGTGCAGAAGGACGAGAAGGTCAAGACCGACAAGATTGCCGCCCATGAACTGACCACGAAACCACCGGCGCGCTACAACGAAGCGACGCTGCTGTCGGCCATGGAAGGTGCGGGCAAGCTCGTCGAAGACGACGAGTTGCGCGAAGCAATGGCCGCGAAGGGGTTGGGCACGCCGGCCACGCGCGCGGCCATCATCGAAGGGCTGCTCGGTGAGAAATATCTGGTGCGCGAGGGGCGCGAGCTCATCCCCACCGCCAAGGCATTCCAGCTCATGACGCTGCTGCGCGGGCTGGGCGTGAAAGAGCTCACCGCTCCCGAGCTCACCGGCGAATGGGAGCACAAGCTGGCGCAGATGGAGCGCGGCAAGCTTGCGCGCGATGCCTTCATGCAGGAAATCGCGCGCATGACGCAAACGATCGTCAAAAGGGCGAAGGAATACGATTCCGATACGATCCCGGGCGATTACGCGACGTTGACGACGCCCTGCCCGAACTGCGGCGGCCAGGTAAAGGAAAACTACCGGCGGTTCGCTTGCACACAATGCGAGTTCTCGATTTCGAAGATTCCGGGCAGCCGCCAATTCGAGATCGACGAAGTCGAAACGCTGCTCGCCAAGAAAGAGATCGGGCCGCTCTCCGGTTTCCGCAGCAAGATGGGCCGGCCTTTCTCGGCCATTCTCAAGCTGACGTTCGATGACGAAATCAAGAACTACAAGCTCGAGTTCGATTTCGGCCAGGATCAGGGCGGCGAGGACGGCGAGGCACCGGACTTCTCGGAACAGGAAGCCGTCGGCGCATGTCCGAAATGCCATGCGCGCGTCTTCGAGCACGGCATGAGCTACGTGTGCGAGAACTCGGTCGCCGTGCCGAAGACCTGCGATTTCCGCTCCGGCAAAGTCATCTTGCAGCAGGAGATCGCGCGTGAGCAGATGGCGAAGCTGCTCGAGGCGGGCCGCACCGATTTACTGACCGGCTTCAAGTCGTCGCGCACCGGACGTAACTTCAAGGCGTATCTCGTCAAGCAGAGCGACGGCAAGATCGGCTTCGAGTTCGAGAAGAAGGAGCCCTCGGCCAAGACGGCGGCCAAATCGAGCGCTCGCACCGCGGCTGCCTCGGCCGCCGCGTCCGATGCGGCGGCGGACGAGGCGGGCGACACGACCGTGGCGACGGCCCGTAAGACAACGGCTAAGACAGCAACCAAGACGGCCGCAAAGACAGCCGCCAAGCCGGCAGCGAAGGCTCCGGCCAAGAAGGCTGCCGCCAGAAAAGTCGGCGCGTGAGCGCGTAGCCGCTACAAGCCGCGGCGGCGCGCTTCGGCGTTAGCTCTATCGGCCGGAATGCCTGCCTCGGCAGACGTTCCGGGCCTTACAGCGCTATGCGACGGCACGCAGGGGCCGCCGTCGGCCGTCCCCGCACCAACCCCCCATTCATTCAGAGCGGCGTCGGCGTACTCATGCGCGAGCGGCCCGCGCGGGGCACTTTCGCCAGCGTTCCGTCGTGGCGAGCCCCGGCGTACCGCTTTTCCCCGTCCTCGAGCGGCTGCGCTGTTTCGTGCTCTTGCGCCGCCACCGGAGTCGGAGCCGGCAGCGCCGTGCCGTCCTTGAGCCACAGTTCGCCCAGCGTGCCGTTCGGCGTCTGGCTGAAGTGCTCGACGAGATGGTCGATGAAAGTCCGCACCTTGGCCGGCAAATGGCGCCGGCTCGGATAGCCGATGTTCACCTCGACCTGCGGCAGCCGATAGTCCGACAGCACGCGCACCAGGTTGCCGCGCGTCGCGTCGCTACCGATCAGGTAACTCGGCAAAATCGCGACACCCATGCCGAGCAGCGCGAATTGACGCAGCATTTCGGTGTTGTTCGCCACGATCACGTTCGACGGACGCACGCGCACCTCGCCCTCGGGGCCCGTGAATACACGTTCATCTCCCCAATATTCCGAGGGCAGGCTCAGGCAGGCGTGATCGGCCAATTGCTCGGGCCGTGTCGGCGTTCCGTGCTTCTCGAGGTACGCGGGCGTGGCGCAAACGATCATGCAGCCGGTCGTCAGGCGGCGCGTGACGATGCTCGCGCTGCGCATTTTCTGGGCGATGACGATGCCGACGTCGAAGCCTTCTTCGACAAGATCGACGCCCCGGTCGACGAGCGTCAGATCGGGCAGCACTTTCGGGTAGCGTTGGACATAGGTCTGAAGCACCGGCGCGAGATTGTGCAGCCCGAAAACGACGGGCGCCACGATGCGCAGGGTGCCGACCGGCTCATGGTTGCGGGCGACAACCATTTGCTCGACGTCTTCGAGTTCGTCGAGGATTTGTCTGGCGCGTTCGAGATAGACCTGGCCCGATTCGGTCAACGAGAGGCTGCGGGTGGTGCGGTTGAGCAACCGCGTGCCGAGCCTGGCCTCCAGGTCGGCGACATGGCGCGTGGCAACGGCGTTCGAGATATCCATCGCGCCTGCCGCGCGAGCAAAACTGCCCAGATCCGCCACTTTCACGAACACACGCATCGACTGCAAATGATCCATTGACGACTCCTGCCGCTGTGATTACTCAGAAAAAAAATTCCGAGCCAATTCGTAATTGTCCTACGACTCCGAAAACAGCGCAGAGTTGCTTCGCATCGTCGAATTTTCGAGACTAAAATCGCGACGGATCACATTAGCGGGGAAAAGGCGACGCTCAGCATGCGTAATACGTAAAAGAATCGCCCCGAGCCGGCGATTCTCTACGTACAAGCTGTCGAAGCGGTCGGATTGACCTGGAGCGAGCGAAGGCCGGCCCACGCGGGGCACGGCGCGGGAATGATCGAATCCCCGCGCCGTCGAAAGGTCGTCGTCAGGAGGCAGCGAGCCGGCTGAGCCGGCTTTCGATGCCCGCCTTCGTGCGAGTCAGCGCATCGGGCAAGCCTTGACGGAGTTTTTCGAAGAGTTCGGCATGCAACGCGAGCTCGTCACGCCAGGCCGCATCGTCGATCGAGATCACCTGCTCGAACTGCTCGCGCGTGAAGCCGAGGTTCGTCCAGTCGATATCCTCGTAGCGCGGCGAGATGCCGAACGCGTGCTCCACGCCCTCGGCCTGGCCTTCGATGCGGCCGATCATCCAGCGCAGCACGCGCATGTTTTCGCCGAAGCCCGGCCAGACGAACTTGCCGTCGGGGCCTTTTCGGAACCAGTTGACGCAGAAAATCTTCGGCACCTTGCCGCCGAGCGACTCGATGCGTTCGCCCACGCCCAGCCAATGGCCGAAGTAATCGGCCATGTTGTAGCCGCAAAACGGCAGCATCGCGAACGGATCGCGCCTCACCACGCCTTGCTGTCCTGCCGCCGCGGCTGTCGTTTCCGAACCCATCGTCGCGGCCATATAGACGCCTTCGACCCAGTTGCGCGCCTCGGTCACGAGCGGCACCGTACTCGAACGGCGGCCACCGAAAATGAAGGCATCGATCGGCACACCGGTGGGATTCTCCCAATCGGGATCGACCGAGGGACACTGCGCCGCGGGTGCGGTGAAGCGCGCGTTCGGGTGAGCCGCCTTGCGCCCTGTCTCCTTGGCGATCGCTGGCGTCCAGTCCTGTCCTTGCCAGTCGATGAGATGCGCGGGCGGCGTATCGGTCATGCCCTCCCACCAGACGTCGCCATCGTCGGTCAGCGCCACGTTCGTGAAGATGACGTTGCCCTTGAGCGTCGCCATGGCGTTGTAATTGGTTTTC
>Ga0207667_10001815_pt1 | contig 26899 bp, 23 predicted proteins | sample KBSCornC52_FD_184301 | JGI IMG/M metagenome (GOLD analysis project Ga0207667, IMG submission 184301) | Corn rhizosphere microbial communities from Kellogg Biological Station, Michigan, USA - KBS Corn C5-2 (SPAdes) (version 2) | ecosystem: Host-associated > Plants > Roots > Rhizosphere > Soil ...
GCAACGCCTCGACAAACGGCGCCAGCCACGCATCAAGGTCGCTCCGCCAGTCCTCTTCCATCGCCAGCCTCCACAAGCCGGCTTCCTATGAATCACCGAAACCTCGTCGAGGGAATCCCCAAAATCACGAATCTGCCAAAGTAGTGCTAGGCGGCGTGGACAAATTCGCGGATCAGTATGTTTAGGATTTTCCCTAGGCGGCTGCGAGCCTGGCCATCAAATCAGCCGGAGACAAGTCGTATCCTGTTGCGCGCGCGCCGGACCAATTGATGCCACAACACAGTCCGTCTTTTTGCAAGCCGGGCAGCCACCTTTCGATGAATACCGACAACGGAATCGGCTCAGGGGTAAATTCGCCGTATGCGGGGACGGTTTTGATGATGGACGTGGCCCTGTTTTCCGACGACCAAAAGGGCATGGCAGTTTCGCCGGACGCAACGCACCGGTTTGCTGCTCGTGGGGAAGTCTTCGCCTCTGTCGCGCCGCCTTGCTTCCGCGCGGGTCACATAACCCTCGTGAATGACCACCTCGCCGGTCGGGCGTAGATCGAGATAGACGCGTCCGCCCTTCCGCTTGGGGGCCTTTTCATGGTCCCAGAGGTGGAATTGTTCAGACGGCGGCACGATGACCACGTCGGGCCATCCGGCGTCGAGATAGGCGTCGCGGCGCTCCGCAACGGCGGCGTTCTGATGAGTCCAGAAGGCATCAACGTTGGTGAAGTAACGATCTTCCCCGAACAGGTCGGCGATGATGGCGAGACCGCTGGTTTCGACATCGAACAGCGCATGCGCCACCTTGATCGACGGGCCGCCGAACAGCCAGTTTTTGAGTTGATGGCCGGTCGGGCAATAGCCGTCCGGATCGTCGGCCAGCGCAAGCCATGCGCGCTGCTGGCTCTTGCTGGCGAGCGTCAGATGGCGGACGGTGGCCGCGTCGATCTCCTCGCGACGATAAAGATCACGGATGCGCGGCAGGAGATTGCCGAGTGCCAGAATGCGGCGGACGCCAAGCTCGGGAAGCCCGAAGGTGGTCGCGATATCGTCACTGCTGCGCCCCTCCCGGATCAGGCGGGTGAAGGTCTCCCACTGGCTCACCTCGTCGGGATCGCGGCGCGCGACATTCTCGATGAGCGAGGCTTCGATGGCGGGGGCATCGTCACCCTCCTCGATGATGGCGCAGGGCAGCGACTCGCTGCTGCCGCCTTCGGCGGCAATGATCTGCGCGGCGGTGAAGCGCCGTGCGCCAGCAATGATTTCGAAGCTGTCAGGCGCGCAGTTTGGGCGGACGATGAGCGGAACAAGTATGCCGCGTGCACGCATAGTCGGCAGAAGATCCGAAACGTCGGGCGCCTTCTTTGCGTAGCGCATATTGGTCTTGCTGATGACAAGCTTGCCAAGTTCGATGAATTGGAGTTGCATGGTCGGTACCTTTCGAAGGTGCCGGTCCGTTGTTGTTCAAAGCCCAGCGGACCGGCTTTTCAATGCGGCGAATATGCGCCGCGCATCATCCGAGCTGGTCGTCCCGGAATGGCGTAGGTCAGGTGTCGCGCGGCGCGTCGGTTGCGCGGAGAAGCTCGATCTCGGCTTGGAGGAGCGAGCCTGATCGCCGCGCCGTCTCGGCCCAGACCGACAGTGGTTGCAGCGGCACGAAGCCAAGATCGCGCTCGATGCCAAGTCCGAATGGCAAGCGGATGGCCGCGATTTCGCGCAGCGAGAAGCTACCGAGTTCGGGGCAGCCGAAGCCGAGATCGGCAAGGCCGAACAGGCTGTCATCGTCCTCGTCCAATTCGGTCGCGATCCAGGTGGCCGCGCCAAGCGGATTGAACAGCTTGAGCACGGGCATGGGATCGAAGCCTTGGCCGCGTTCTGCCCGTATTCGCGCGGTCATGCTGTTGGCGCGGAGCGCGAAGCGGATGGCGTGCGGGAGGAGGATCATGCGGCGGCCCTCCCCTCGTCCGCGTCGCATTGGCGATGCCGCGCCAACAGCCAGTCAGCCGCCTTGGAGGCTTGGGCAGCGGCACGAAAGATCGCGCGCCCGCGCGGCCTGCCGTCTCGAACGGCGGAATCTTCGCTCAGATCATCGCGCAGGACGCTGAGCCATGACGCGATATAATCGGAATGGCGAACGGTGGGGACGATGCCGAGCGCAGCGCAGAGGAAGGCGCTGCCGATCTCGGCGACCAGTTCTTCGCGCGCATAGTTTTTGCTGCCGAACGTGCCCGACAGATCGCGCCCGAGGCGGGACGCGTGACCGGTGGCGTGGGTCAGTTCGTGAAGGCAGGTGCGATAATAGTTGATCTGCTCGAAGAAAGCGGGCTGCGGCGGCACCTGAACGAAATCGGGGCCGGGCGCGTAGAAGGCGCGTGCGCCGCCGATGCGGAAATCGACGCCAGACGCGGCGATAACCTCCTCGGCGACGGGCACGATCTCGCGTTCGGGAAGCGGCGCCGGATCGCTGGCGAAGTCGCCGCGCAGTCCTTCGCATTGCGCGACATTGAAGACAGTGAAGCGCTTGAGGAAGGGGATTGATCGCGCCTCCTCGCCGCCTTCGCGCGCGCGGTCCAGTTCCGCCTCGGGCGCAGCAGCCCAAGGTTCCGGCGATGCAATGCATCGCTGGAATGGCTGCGAAGGGGTGAAGCGGTCGGCATAGACGATGGTGGTGCCCTGCTCGCCCTTGATGACATTGCCCCCGGCCGCAAGCGCTTGGCGGAAGGTCAGCCAGCTTTGCGAAGGCCAGCCATTGGCGATGACCGCGCCCCAGAGAATGAGAATATTGATGCCGGAATAGGGCCGCGCGGAGAGTGCGTTGCGCGGAAGGCCGGGACCGGGAGCCGTGGACGTGCCCCATGGCTGGACCCAGGGGATGCGGCCAGCCTCAAGCTCGCTGATGATCTTTTGGGTGACCTCTTCATAGAGCGACGGGCGCGCTTCGCCTTGCCTGCGATTGCGACGGCGGGGCTGGGCGGAACGGTCGTGATCGGAACGCATGGATATCCTCCAGACGCCACCCCAAATTCGCGAAGCCTTCCCCGGACGCGGGGAGAATGGGCGGCGGCATGCGACCGGCGGGCGCGGCCAGCGAGGCGGCCCGCATCGCAAGACCGCAATGGGAATGGAGGAGCCGGTTCCGAGCGAAAGCGAAGGCCGGCTTGCGGGACGCCGGGCCGCGCCCAGAGGGAAGCGCCGGCCATTCCCCCGCGTCTTCGGGAAGGCACAAGCAAGCCGCCGCGCTGGCGCGGCGTCAGCTGAAGCCCCAGCGATGGTCGCCAACATGGGCGGGACGCTGGCATAGCGGCCCGACGGAGCTCAGGCGGTGGTGGAGCGCCGCCCTAGCGCAGCATAGCACGGTCGCGCGTCACGCGCGGGGGGCCAGTGCGTGTCCCCCAGGTCCACAGAGGAATAGCCTTGCCCAGGACATCAGCGCGCTTGGAGATTCCGAAATAGCGGCCGTCGAACGAATCCCGCGCATCCATGATCAGGAAGAGCTCATCTCTGCCCAAAAGAGCACAGCCCGCCCAAGCTGGCATCGGTCGCCCTGCCCCATCGACCGCCAGGCGGTGCGCAATTGGCCGGCCGTCGACACGGATCGTTCGCCCCTGCGCGCACACTTCCTCGCCAGCAGTAGCAGCGACCCGCTTCACCGCCGGAATATTGGCAGGCAGATAGTGCCGCGCGCCAGCAAGATGGCGCCAACCCGCGGGGATGCGCGCCACGACCATGTCCCCACTCATGACGCGTGCCCCCACATCGACCGCGTAAAGTCCAAGGGGTGCGCTTGCCGACATGTTCCAGACGAGCCGGGGTGCAGGCCGCCATAGGGTCGTGCCGGCAACCACCGCGATCAGTCCTCCGAGCACCCCGCCACGGCGAAGCAGCCTGCGACGCCGCATTCGCGCGGCGCGAAGCTCAGCGCCCCAGGCGGCGCCCGCGGAAAGGCGGGTTTCAGGCATCTGAAGCGTCCTGAACGGCGGTGCTCAGCGACCAAGCTTCGAGATCATCGATATGATAGAAGACGTACCGCCCGTGCCGACGAAAGCGCGGGCCGGTACCGTTACTACGCATCCTCTCCAGATGGCGCGCTGTCATGCCGAGCCGGTGCGCGGCCTGGCGGGTGTTGAGATAGGGCCGGTCCGCATGTCCGCCGGCAGGGTTCCTCGCTCGGTCTCTCACAGTTGTTCCCCCTGTGCCCAGGTTCCGTAGGTGATGATGAGCATTGGCGGACGGCGACGGGTTGCAGAGGCTCGAAAAACGGAACGGCCCTTTTCGAGCCTCTCAAGTCGCTCAGTCTATCTCTGGCGACGACTTGCGGGAGGGGGAATCGAGGAAGGTTCGCCACCCGCCATTGGCCATCGCCCGCGCGCCGGCGACGAGGCGCTGGACGCGCAGCCGATAGGACGGGGCGGTGGTTCGCCAGCGCGGGCCGATGACGGCGTCGCCGAACAGCCGGGCTGCGATCTCACGCTGGCTGGCGCCTGCCATCACGGCATCATGGGCGCGCAGCGTCGCGATCCAGCGCGTGGCGCGCACTTCTCGAGGAAAGAGCTTGGCGGGCCAGCGCCGCGTACAGGCGAGTGCGATGAAACGCTGCAGGGTCAGAACGGCCGGAATCGCGTCGGCGAGACCACCGATCCGATATTCGAGCTGGACCGGCCCCTCGCGCAATGTGCCTTGGATGATGTCAAGCCGGATCGAACGGAGGTCATGGCCGATCCGCCAATGCTCGCCTTGAGCATCGATCTGCACCACAGTCCAGCGCTGCAAAACGGTTATGTCGAACGCTTCACCGCCGCAAACAGGGTGCGCAACTGTGCTAAGGACTGAGGGGTCGCTCTCGCTGCGCCAGATCGGGTAGCCCTCCATGGCGGACAGCTTCGGGTCTTCGAAGCGGCAGAGACCAAATTGCGCAGGCGAGGATGACGGCGTGACCGCTGCAATCTGATACTCCGGCGAACGCCGCAGCCATTCCCAGGCAAAGGCAGAACGGTCGCCGGCCATCAAATAGGTATAGGCTGAGAGATCCCCCCAATCCGGTGCAGCGAAATCGGGTCCGCCCATGCGGAGCCGGATTCAGGCGGCGAATGCTAGCTGAGGAAGATAGCCATCATAGCGCGCAAATTCGAATAGCCGTCACAGCAGTTGCAAGCAAAATGCACATCAACAGGATATCGGAGCTCATGATGCATCCAGGGCCGTTGCTCCAAGGGAGCAAGATTGCGCGGCGCCGAGCGCCAATCATCGAGGCTCCCGCCCGAATGGTCGTCGCCAAGCGGTCCTGCCGCGATCAACGACCCTATGATCCGGCCCGACTGTGCTTAATTGAAGTCACTTGATCGGAAATGCAGGGTGACGGGCAATTCAGTTCCCTGCCGGCGTTCTATCGCCTATTTTGCAGCACTCCGCCAATTACAAGTTGATAGCAAGCGCGCGTGAGATCCTAAATAAGAGAGAATTGAACCTGTCGTTGTGACCGCGGCTTTGGGAGGCATCGCTCCATCCCCGGCAGGTCGGGTCCGCTTTCAGAAGCCAAAAACTACTGACAGACAGTCTGCCAGCTGCATTGCCCAGCGCTATTGCAAATCTGCCGCGGGGAGCATGACCGTGTGCCGATGGGCGGCACCGTTGGGCGGCCGAGTGGAGCGATCGAGGGAGGGGCGATCGGCGCGATTTGGAGCGGGCGGATCGGCACCACCGAGTTGGCGGAGTCGCACAAGGGAATTTGCCGGCATTGTCCGCCGGTGCAATCAAATTTCCACTGACAAGCGGCTTGAGCATTGCCCGCCATCAGGAACGCAAGCGCCAACGTCACGATTTTTTTCATTTCAGGTCCCCGTGATGGGGTGCTCTCACTCGCACCCATAGACGTTACGCCATCGACTTCCCCAATGTGAGCAAAAAACAAGAGCCAAGCCAGCCACGATGCTGTCCTTCTCCGCTTTTCTGGCGCTAACGTAAGTGTGACTCGCCCGAGTCGCCCATAGGAGAATGCCATGAAATCTCTTGCGCTGATCGCCGCCACATCGCTGCTTATCGGCGGAGCTGCCAACGCAGCGCCTTGCAAGGATGCGAAAGGCAAATTCACGAAATGCCCGCCTGCGGCAGCCAAGAGCACCGCGCCCTCCGCCAACATCACCAAGGACGCCAAAGGCAAGTGTCATATCGCCTCGGGTCCGAAGAAGGGTCAGTTTACGAAATGCCCGTAGGCGTCTCCCTGGCAGACTCGGGCTTACAGCATCGGCTGCATGATGGCCGAATTAACGTTTCGGCGCTAAGACCGTGGCGTGATGAAGCGGAGACGAAGCGCCAAACTCTATCAAATCTGGCCTGAGGCAAGGCCGCGGAAGAAGAGCGGTAGTACGCTGCCATGGCGGGCGGCTTTTCTGATCTTTACAGGTGTGTTCACCAGCGCGATGGGGGTGATCCTGTTCCGGGCAGAGCCGGGGAGCCAACTAGGCCGCATGCGGGAAGCGCTCCATTTAAGAACTCCGGATAGCCCGGCCGTTGGCGTGGCGACGGCTAGCAGTCATTCGATGTCGTTTGGCTATTGTTATACAGGGGGCGGCTGGAACTGTGTGGTCGATGGCGATACCTTCTGGATTGACGGGCAGAAGGTCAGGGTTGCCGATATTGATGCTCCGGAAACCCACCCACCCCGCTGCCCCTATGAAGCTGATCTCGGGCAGCGCGCCACTGTGCGTCTTCACGATCTGCTGAACCAGGGACCGTTCTCGATGGAATCGCTGCCGGATCGGGATGAGGATCGCTACGGCCGCAAATTACGCATCGTGATGCGAAACGAGAATTCACTTGGCGATCAGCTTGTAAGCGAGGGTCTTGCCCGCACTTGGGTCGGCCATCGCGAGCCATGGTGTTGACCTTCAATGCTCCCGGATGATCGCGAGCTTTGGGCCTGTGCCCTTCAGGTTGAACGCCAGCACGGAGACGATGCGCCGCGCTTCGTGGCGGAGCGCATCGGCGCGTTAGCTGTCGCAGGGGACCAAGACGGAGTCACTACGTGGAAGGCTATAGCGCAGCGGCTGGATCAGCTCCGTCGGCGCACTATCGGTGAGCAAGAAAAAGGGCGCCGAGCCTGAGCCCGACGCCCCGGTGATCCGATAACAAGCAGCGCCCGAAGGGAAACGTTGGCACTGCAAAACCCACGATGCGCCGGATCGATTAAGCGTTGGCGCACGGGGCTGGTTTCGCGTCATCGTTACCACCCTATCAGGCCTATCCACGCAAAGTGCATTGCCGCTTGCTGCGTTTCCACTCGTCATGCAGCCGCTTCTCTTCGATCACCTGCTTGAACGCCTGCGACATGCGGTAGCGGTTGCGGTCCTCGTTTGTGCCGGCGGCCACCCTCAAAAGCTGATCGAACTCTACCGTCTCCGGCATCCCGACCGAGCGGATGATGCCCTTCAAGCCGCTGCTCGCATTGGTGGTGCGAAGACATTGCTGCATGCTTTCATGGTGATTGGGCAAGCCTGGGTCGCGAATGGCTTTCCAGAAATCATCATAAGGAAAGCGAGGCCCTTTGCTATGCGCCCAAAGGAAGCTGAGCGCCAACCGCAGGCTGAGCGAGGGGTTAAGCGGTGCAGGTCCACATGCAAGCGCAGCCTCTTTCACGACCGCGAGCGCGAGAAAGATCAGCCGTTCCTGGCTTATCCTCATGGCCGCGGGGCCGCAGCATCAAGCCACCGCGATAAGCTGGGATGGAAAGGCGCAGGCGAGCTGCAAGGCATCCTCGATCGGTGCACTGAGCCAGCGGTCATAATCTTCGTCATGCAAGATGACTGGGATGGCCTTGGGATGGATCGCGCCCACGACATGCGACGAAGGCTCGCCCTCATAGCCGCAGGTGAGGAAGGCGAATGCCGGGCCCTTGTCGGTCGGCCTCCAAACGCCGGCAAAGGAGAAGATCGGCCTTGAGGGAATCGAAAACCAGTAAGGCCGCTTCTTGCCGGTGACAGGATCGGCCTCGACCGACCATTCCTGAAACTCGGTGACCGGCACAAGGCAGCGCCGCTCGGGGTTCTTGAGCGCGGTACGCCAGAAGGGGCTTTGATAATTGCGGACATTGACCACGGGTTTGCTTGCGCTTTGCGGCGGGGGGAAGCCCCAGCGCATTGCAGTGAGTTCGCGCTTTCCGCCGTGGTTGATGGCTACGAAGCCATCACGTCCCGGCGAAACATAATCCTTTTCGAGATCCTGCCGCCAGGCATCCTCGGCCTCATAATAGGCGGTCAGTTCCCAGCGTCTCACCTTGAGATTGTAGAGATTGCAGATCGCCCGACTCCTCAAGCTCGAACAGGCCGTCAGTCGAGAACGACAGCTCCACCTTGTCAAGCGCCCGGCCGGGAACAAGCACACGCTGCGGCGGACCATATAAGCGGTGGATTTGGCCGATGTCGCTCACCACATGAGGAAAGCGCAGTTCATAATGCGCCGGTCCCTCGATTGCAGGCAGAAAGCCGTCTTTGGTCCAGATCGTAAGCTCCTCAGGCTTCTGGCCGCCATAGGGATCGAACCCGAAAAAGCCGTCCATCGCGTAGAAGTCGCCCGTCAGCTCAGCGATCATCATCAGGTCGATGTCATCGATCATGCCGGTCGCCATGCTCTCAGCGATGGAACTGGGATCGGCGAACTGGTCATTGGCGGCGGCTGGAGTATCCATGGTCATACCTCAAGAGCGATAGCGCGACATGAAGTTCTTCCAGGTCTGCTGATCCGGGTAAGGCAGCGGGCATGTGTCCGGCATGGTGCGGGTAATCTGCAAACTTGGGCGCGAGACCGTCTGCCGGTCACGCCAGCATCGTGTACAATAGAAGTGCTCCAGCACCTCCGGGATGCGATCATCGATGCCCTTGCGGTGGAAATGCCACCAGACCGGCACCGCATCATAGAGGACCGAATGCCGGCATCTCCGGCACGATAGCCGCAGCGTCGTCCGGCTGAGTGCACAGTGCATGAGTGTGCGCAGCTTCCGGTTGAGATGATCCCGGTCGTCCACATCATGCAGCTGCTGTCAGATGAGGGAAGGCAAGGAACTCGAACGGCACGCACAGGGCAGCGGCAAGCCGGTCGACCTCGGCATCGGTGGCCAAGCTCATATCGGCCTCCAGCCGCAACAGGCGCTCAATCGCTATGCCCGAGCGCTCAGCCAGTTCATCAAGGCTCAAGCCGCGTTCCTCGCGCCAAACGGTGAGCGGCGGCTCATCATCGAATATGCGCTGCAATGCCTGCCACGTGATCTCCGACATCTCAGCACTCCTCGAACAAGGAAGGATGATCGACCGGACGCGGCTCTTCGGCACGTATGTCATAACACCGCATGCGTGCTGCCAAATGGCCAGCCAGCGCAGCGAAAGCTGCACTCCTGCGCACCCGATCACGGTGCTGGAGATCAACGATCATGAAGGCTGGAGCCCCGGTGAGGGCTACCTCCAGCGCCAGCGAAAGCTCTGAATCAGCGACTCGGTACTGCATGCCGAGTATGAGAACATAACAAGAACGATTCGGCAAGCGCGGTTCAAGGTGATGACGGTCCGCGTGCGGGAAACCCGCATCGAAATGGTGCCGTTCGACTACCGCCGACAAAGCGGTCGTTCGCACGATCCGATATGTCGCTTGGAAGCTGCCGCAATGCTGTCGCGAGGAGAGCGATGGTGGGGAAAGCAGACGGCAGTGGCGATACCTGCTTCAGCTCTTGAACTCCGGGCGGAACAGACGATCTTAGCAGCATGCATGATCTTCGAGACTTCCACGCACACATCTATTTTGATCCCGACGAACTGGGAGCCGCTCAAACGCTTGCTCGCGAGGCGAACGCCTTGTTCAGCGTGGCAGTCGGGCACTTCCATGAGCGCCCCGTCGGGCCGCACCCACGTGGAAGCTGCCAGCTCACCGTTCCCAAGGAGCGCTTTGGGGAGTTTGCGGCATGGGCTGTACTTAATCGGCACGGCCTGACCATTTTCGCCCACGCCGACACTGGAGATGATTTTGCCGATCACTCGGCGCACGTGATCTGGTTTGGGACGAGCGAGCCGCTCAATCTCTCAATTTTCAGCTAACGCCGACATTGCGACCATTCGAAAGCCGGGAGCCCCGTCCCAGAAGCAGCCGTTGGTTCAACTGCACCCAAAAGGCAGGACCGGGGCCGTTACTGTCTATCGGCTCTTAAGTGAAGATCGGGCTAAAGCTGCCGATTGAACCGCCCACCCATTTAGTTGCCGGCGCTTGCACCCCGGCGCGAGTATTGTCCTGCAGAAACTTAGCCACCTGCTTTTGCATGGCCGTCCCTGAGCGCGCACCCGTGCCTTCGTTATTGTGCGTCGGGGCGGAATGCCGTGCTTTGCGCGAGTGCCGGTGTCAGCGGCGCTGCGTCGGCGAGTTGCTCGGGCCCGGCCAGCTGCCCGTCCGGCGCGGCGTGGGCGACCGTGTCGCGCTGGGCCGAGCTGGCGTTCGTATGGTCCGCGAGGTACAGCGCGGCATTGGCGGCGACCACCACGGCTGCGCATGCGAAAATCTTCTTCATCACTTGCCCCTCTCGCCCTGGCGTTTTGCTCCAGGGCGACCCCTGACCGCGTGCGCCCCCGCCCGCGATCGCTTTCGCAATAACCGCGACGGACGACGTGATGGTGTGCAAATTCCGTTTAAAAAGTCTTAATTTCTATGCCTGCCCCGGAATGGCACGCTTCTCGCGCTGCGTGCGCTTGAGCAATTCGCGTCGATCGACCCGCACGGTGCTCAGTGAAAATATCGGCCCTGACTTTCCGAGGCGAAAAGGGCAATGACCTATTGAGAACCATGCGATCGAAGCCGACGTGCGGCTTTCAGCAAATTCTCGAGTGCATTTTCGATCGCCTCCAGTTCCATCGCCAGGGCGGCGACATCGTTCCCTGTCAGCTGCAACAGGACGCGCATGACTGGCCGACACTGCGCAGCCAGCATGATCAAATGCACTGCGCTTGGGCTGACATGACCATTGATCCATGCGCGCGCCGTGTGATCGCTGACGCCCGTCCAGGCCATGACGCTTTTGGACGCGCGCCTGCTGGCTCCCAGATCCTCCTTAAGCGCATTTCCGATTGCCGCCGCGAATTCCATATCTGACAGCAAAATCCGCGTTTTCGGAAGTCGCGTTCCGCTTTTAGGAACCATGGTTTCGCCTTTCTTGGTCTATGGCGTGCTGTCGCGAGCAAACGCACCAATCGAGATCGGCGATGGTGATTGACTGGAAGCAGACCAGCGGATCAGGCGCTTCGCTGCCGCCAAGGGTGCCGGCGGCGCAATATGTCCGCATGTCGACCGAGCATCAGCAATATTCGACCGATAACCAGGAAGAGGTGATCCGCAACTATGCCGAGCGTCGCGGCTACGAAATCGTCAGGACCTATGCAGACGAAGGCAAAAGCGGGCTCAATCTGGGCGGACGCCTAGCCCTTCAGAAATTGCTTGATGACGTTGAAAGCCGGCGTGCCGATTTTACAGCGTTGCTGGTCTATGACGTCAGCCGCTGGGGACGTTTTCAAGACCCGGACGAAGCAGCCTCCTATGAGCTTCGCTGTCGAAGAGCAGGCGTTCATGTCCATTATTGCGCGGAGCAATTTGAAAATGACGGCAGCATCGGCTCGTCCATCATCAAGACCGTCAAGCGGGCTATGGCCGGGGAATATAGCCGGGAGCTCTCAGTCAAGGTTTTTGCCGGCCAAGCCAATCTGATCCGGCTGGGTTTCCGTCAGGGAGGAGCGGCGGGCTTTGGCTTGCGCCGCGTTCTGGTCGACCGCGCGGGAACTCCAAAGGCTACGCTATCGCAAGGGGAGCATAAGAGCCTTGCCACCGACCGGGTCATCCTCGTGCCGGGGCCGGATCATGAGATCGCCATCGTGAGGGAAGTATATCGCCGCTTTGTCGATGAAGGCCGACCGGAACGCGAAATCGCCGAGCTGCTGAATCGACGCGGCGTCAAGACCGACCTCGACCGCGCATGGACCCGCGGATCTGTCCATCAATTGCTGATCAACGAGAAATATATCGGCAACAATGTGTGGGGCAAAACATCCTACAAGCTCAAAAGCGCACATGTCCGCAACGCACCTGAGGAATGGATCCGCGCGGATGGTGCATTCTCTCCAATTATCGGTCGGGATCTGTTCGCGCGGGCTCAGGCCATTATCGCTGCTCGCTCTGACCGACTCAGCGACGAGCATATGCTTGGGCTCCTGTCGCAAATCCTTGAGCAACATGGCTATCTCACAGGGCTCATCATCGACGAGTTCGAAGATGGCCCATCAAGCAGCGCCTTCCGCACGCGCTTTGGAAGTCTGCTTCGAGCCTATGCGCTGGTCGGCTTCTCCCCGGATCGCGACTATCGTTATCTCGAGACCAATCGCAAACTGCGTGCCTTGCACCCATCGATCTTGCAGATAGTCCTCGACGGTATCGAGCGTGCCGGCGGACATGTCGCCCAAGATCCCGCGACGGATTTATTGACCATCAATCGCGAATTTACCGCATCGCTCGTGATCGTCCGATGTTTTCAGACAGCAGCCGGTTCGACGCGCTGGAAATTGCGCCTCGATACCGCGCTCAAGCCAGATATCACCGTAGCGGCCCGCATGGATGCGGCCAATGAAGCGGTCAAAGACTATTATCTGCTACCGCGCTTCGACATGCACGAAGCCGTACTGAGGCTCGCAGACTATAATGGCCTCTCGCTCGATGCCTATCGCTTCGAAACATTGGACATGTTCTACCGCATGGGGGCCCGTGCCTCGTTAAGGGCCGCCGCATGACCTCTGCTCTGCCCGCCCAGCGTGTGGAGATGATCCCGATCGAGCGCATCACCATCCTCAATCCGCGCGTTCGCAGCCAAAAGAATTTCAAGGAGATCGTCGACAATATCGCGCAGCTCGGCCTCAAGAAGCCGATCACGGTCACGCGCCGAGCTGAAGCCGGCGGGCCCTTCTACGATCTGGTCTGCGGGCAGGGGCGCCTCGAGGCCTACAAGATCTTAGGTCAAGCTGAGGTGCCCGCGCTCGTGGTCACGGCCGATCCCGAGGATTGCCTGGTGGCCAGCCTTGTCGAAAATTGCGCCAGGCGTCATCATCGTGCCATCGATCTGCTGCACGACATCCACGGCATGCGGGAGCGCGGCTACTCCCTATCCGAAATCGCGCGCAAGACCGGACTGTCCTTGGAATATGTCAGCGGCGTCGCTCGGCTCTTCGAAAAGGGCGAGCAGCGCTTGCTCCAGTCCGTTGAAAACGGAACAATCCCGGTCAGTGTCGCCGTCGAAATCGCCGAGGCGGACGACCATGAGGTCCAGACCGCGCTATCCAATGCTTATGAACGCGGATTGCTCAAAGGCCGCAAGCTGCTGGCTGCCAAGAAGCTCGTCGAGATCCGCCGTCGCCGCGGCAAAGAGTTCAGCACGAGTAGTAATAACAAGCACCGCGAGCGCGTATCGGCCGAGGCTCTCGTGAAGGCCTATCAGGAAAGCGCCGATCGCAAGCGGGTCATGATCCGCAGAAACGAATCGACCCGTACCCGTCTCTTGGTCATCACCGAGGCACTTCGACGGCTATCGCGAGATGAGCAATTTCTGGCCATTCTCGAGGACGAAAATTTGGCGACGATGCCCGAGAATATCGCCGCGCGCCTTCGTTCGAACATGGACCTGCAGCGATGAGCAGGCGCAAACCCGCCCAACCAGTCGCGCTCGCCTTTGAACATGCGACGCTGCGCATCCCCTTGATTGACATCCTCCCCTTGCGCGAAGTGTCGCGCGCGGTCCGCAAATCGGCCAAATATGCTCAGATTGTAGCATCGATCGCTGAGGTCGGGATCATCGAGCCTCCGGTGGTGGTTCGTGACCATCTTAAACCCAGCAAGTTTCATTTGCTCGATGGGCATTTGCGCATCGATGTCCTTCGCGAACGACAGGAGGATGAGGTCGTGTGCCTCGTTGCCACCGAGGACGAAGCATTCACTTACAATCGTCGCATAAGCCGGCTCGCAATGATTCAGGAACACAAGATGATCTTGAACGCGGTCAAGAAGGGCGTCTCCGAAGAGCGGCTTGCCCGCGCTTTGAACGTCAACGTGGCACTTATTCGGAAAAAGAGAAATCTGCTGTCCGGCATCTGCCCAGAGGTTGCGGACCTGTTGCGCGACAAGCATGTACCCCTGAACACGTTCAAGGAACTGCGAAAACTCAAACCAATGCGCCAAATTGCTGCGGCCGAGATGATGGTGGCAATGAACCGCTACTCGACGAACTATGCGATATCGATCGTCGCCGGGACGCGGGAAGACCAGTTTGTCGAAGGCAAACGCAAGCCGGCTCGGGGCCTGACCGAAGCCCAGGTCGCCTTGATGGAGCGCGAATCCGCCGATCTTGATCGAGAGTTCAGGCTGATCGAGCAAAGCTTTGGCGCTGACCATCTCGATCTTGTTCTGGCCACGGGATATATTTCAAGCTTGCTCGCCAATGCGCGCGTCGTTCGATATCTGGCGCAGCACCATCACAGTCTGCTGAGCGAGTTCCAGAAGATCACCGATCTGTCAAACGCTGCATAATGGGGACGCGGATCCGATAAGCGCAAGACCACGCCGATGCCCGCGCCAACGGCGGATAATGCGGCCGAGACTCGCAGTCGCCCACCGTGAGATTTCTCGTGCGCAAGGTCATGCCTTTCTCCGGATCGACCATATCAAAGCCGAAAGGCTCGTTAGAATTGCAGACAAACCAATGAGAAATGTTCCATCAATAACAATCATAAGCGACTCCATGACCGTCGCATTGTTCCTCTTTTGTTCCTACATTGGAAGACCCCCCTGCAGCGGCACTACGGATGCCTGCGGAAGACATGGAGAACGAGCATGACAATGGGCGCCGGGTCTGAACCCGACGCCCATTGGAACAAAGAAGAGATCGCAGCGCCCAGAGGGAACATAGGGTTGGCTGCGGATCGAGAATGCGCCCGGCTCGGTTACGAACATCCATATGGCGACAGTTTGTCGTCATCCTTACCGCCTTCGTAAATATGACCACCAAACCGGCTGTAGAGCCCGCGTTCTGATTGCAGCCGCGCCGCTTTGCCGAAATCTATCGAGCTGGCAGTCACCCAATCCCGGACCTTGAAATCGACCGAGACTTGCAAGATCGATTCAATGCCTGACGGGAGTCATCGGCGCCTTGGTCCACGCTGGTGCCTGCCGTGCCGCCTTGTGCTTGTAATAATAATGTCCGGCGGCGCCTCCGGCGATAGGATGGTGATGAGCGTAATGTCCCGCCACGCCGCCAGCGAGTGCACCGCGGATGCAGCCTTTGGCGACTAAGGGCCATGGAGTTAGCAGGGGCGCAGCGGTGATCGCGACGATGAGCTTGGTCATGACCCGGTTTGTCCTTTCATTTGCAGCCTGTCGCTGGTTCTGCCCATGCCTCACGATTTGAGATGTTCCGCATCGTCGACGCGTAGACCTCCTCCCGTAACAGAACTGCGACCGTGCGCCCCGAAGGTCGACAATCAGATGGCCACGCCTGGGCCGAGTCCAGACTGGCAGGAGGCAGATTGCAGCAACGCAATAGCCGCCATTCGGCGCCCCTGTGGTGAACGTCAGGGCTCGCCGACATTGCTGACGTTCATAGCCCCTGATCTACTCGTCGGAACCGGTCTTTCGTTCATACGGCTGTCGCACTCGAATGCTCGGAAAGGGACAGGGTTCTGGCGGCTGTATCGGTCTGCCGAGATGCTATAGTCCTCACCTGTCACCGCCTAGGCCTCGCTGGCGAGGGGTTTTCGGTCAAGGATCAACCTTTCGTTTCGTCGACGCGTAGGCCGCGTTAAGAAGGCGGGATGTTCACCGTACATCCCGATGAGATTAAAGGATTCACCGGTGACCAGCTCGTCGCCCTTCTGCGCCGCCTTCTCTATGCCGAGGCGCGCAAAGCAGGTGTTCCGCTACGCGGCGTCGAGGTGCCGCTTCAGATCACAGTCGCCGACGGTGGCCAGGACGGCAGCATCTCCTGGGAGGGCGGCATGGATTCGACCGACTACTTTCCCGGCCGCGATATCGTCTTCCAGTGCAAGGCCAAGGATAGCGGCGACGCCCAATGGAAGCGAGAGGTCTGGACCAAGCAGACCCAATCGCCGCGCATCGAGAAGAAGGAATTGAGCGACGCCGTCCAAGGCGTGCTCGACCGCCGCGGCAGCTATATCGGGATCACAGCCACGCCGCTTGTGAACCCCAAGCCCGACGATCGTGTGAAGGCGATCCGCCAGGGTATTACCCTTGCCGGGGGCGATCCCGATAAGCTCGCCGCGGTCAAGGTCTATGAAGGCAATACGCTCGCCGCCTGGGCGAGCACGCACCCTGCCGTCGCGGTCTGGATCAAGCAGATCAACGCGACGATCGACCTTGCCGGGTTCTCCACGCTCGACCACTGGGGGACGCGCGCCGATATCACTGCGCCGCCGTTCGTCGACAGCCCCGATCGCCGCTTCTCGCTCGGCGCCCGCGATGCGGACGCCATCGACTTCTCGCAGCTCGCCGAACGTCTCGCCGATGAGCTGGACCAGCCCCGCACCTCCGCGCGCATCTGGGGCGCCTCAGGTATCGGCAAGACCCGGTCCCTCTATCATGCGCTCAGCACCGGCACGGGGCTGCTCGGCGAACTGACCGCGGCCAACTTCATATTCTGCGATTTCCGGGAGGTCCGCGACGACCTTTGGAAGGTCGCCAACCAGATCGTCAAGGAGCGGTCCGGAGCGGTCCTCGTCGTCGACGGTTGCCCGCTCGACGAGGCCCGCCGCCTCAACGAGATCGCGCGCGCGGCCGACAGCGAGCTGCGCATCATCACGGTCGGCGCCGACGGTGTCGATCACGACGATCATTGCGTCATGATCCGGCCGACCCAGGCCGATCGCTCGACCATTCGTGGCATCCTGAAGGCTGGCCTGCCCAAGGCGAAAGCGGACGAACTCGATTACCTCGCCGAGTTCTGCGATGGCTTCCCGAGGATTGCCGTCCTGGCGACCGAGACCTACGGAAAAAGGAGCATCCTTAAGTCCGCCGACGACGTCGCGCAGCAGATGCTTCACGCCGCTGGCGCCGAGCGCGAGACCATCCGCGCGCTTGAATGCCTTTCACTTTTCGACAAGCTCTCTCCCAACGACTATCCCCGTGCGTTCGACGACATTGCCGAAACACTCGTCCATATGAAGGGCGAGCTGATGTACGAGAACCTCGTCGCCGCCGCCGGGCAACATCTGGTTGGCCGCAACTATGGTGGGATGAACGCTCAGCCTTGTCCGATTGCCGATTTTCTTGGGCGGAGGCGGCTTGATTATCTGCGGTCCTCGACCATTATCGACTTCCTCGATCACGCCATGACGCACCATCGCGATGCGATGCTCGCCCGCTGGCGCTACCTCAGGCCATCGAGGACTTTGACCGAGGTCATCAACGTCCTCCTCCGCGGCGTTCTCGCCGACAAGAACATCATCCATCCCGACGCCTCGGCCTACCTGTCCGCTGCTGTTCGCGTCGAGCCCGATCGGATCGCAATGGCGCTCTACGACGCTATCGGCCGAGCACCGCTCGAATATCTAGTCGGGATTGCCGCCACGGCCGAGCTTGTTGACACCCTTCGCTTTCTGGCCGGCCGTGAGGACAGCTTCTGGCCTGCGGCGCAGATGATCCTCCGCCTCGCTGCCGTCGCCGACGCTCAGGAATCGCAGCCCATCGTCAACCTCCTGCGCCAGATATTCCAAGTTGCGGCGGCCGGGACGCAAGCCAACGATCGCCGCCGCCGTGAGGCGCTGGAGCAGGCACTCGAAGAGGACGATCCGCGCATCCGGCGTGCCGGCGTCGAAGCGCTCGGCGGCATGATCCAGACCTATCTCACACGCTCGGAGGAGTTCGAGCAGGCCGGCGACGATTCCTTTCGCCCGGAGTGGAGGCCGCCTGACCGGGACACGATGTACGCCTATTTCAAATGGGCACTGGAGCGCCTGCGCGAGCTATGGCTCAGAGATCCTGCGCTACGCCCAGCGATCGAAGAGCACGTTGCGGGCGACCTGCGCAATCTCCTCGCGCCCGAGCTTCTCCCGGCGATCGAAGTCTTCGTCAGCGATGTGATCGTGGGCGCCGGCCACTATTTCGGTGCCACGAAGACCATCGGCGACTGGCTCTATTTCGACAGCCCCGAGAAGCCGACCAAGTTCTCGCGTGCGGTTCGTGCCCTCTACGATGCGACCCTGCCCGCCGATCCCGTCGACATGGTCCTGCTCCACAGCCGTTTCTGGATGTCCGACCTTCACGATCCGGCGAAGCGCTACGCGCAGGATCAGGAGAAACCGGACTACGAACGCTCGGCCAAGATCGTGGCCGGTCTCGCGCCCGGCATCGCCCGGGACCCCGACCAACGCGTCCGCGCCATCAATGCGTTCGCGAACCAAAAGTTGAACTCGCCTGGTCCGTTCGCTGCCACTCTCGCCGACCATCTGCCCGATCCGCTGCCCGCGTTCGAACAGGCTATCCGTGCCCTCGATGCCAGCGGCGACCACGCCGGTGTGAACTTCGTTGGGACGCTCCTCTCAGCGCTCGATCGCCGGCTCGTTGACCGGCCTGAAGATGTCAAAGCGCTTGTTGCCATGGCCCGGGAATCTGAGATCTTCGCGGCGAACCCAATCTACATCCCAACCTCGCTCCGGGTCACTGACGATCGCCTTGACGAGTTCACCGCCGATGTCCGGGACGGCAAGGTCTCGCCCCGCCAGAGCGTGGTCATCTCTCATGGCAGGCGTCTTGAGCAGGTCTCGCCCGCCGCTCTCGAGCGGCTCATCGTCGCGCTGCTCGATCGCGGCGAAGACGGCGGCGCATGGGCCGCCCTCGAAATCCTGTCGCTCCTCATGCACGATAACAAGGCGCTGACGCCGGAGATGACCGAGCTGGTGAAGCTCGCCTTGCTCTCTCCCTCGATCGCCAACGACAGCGACAGCAGTGCGGCGAACTCCGACTACAACTACGATCGGATGTTTCGAATGCTCGACGCGGCCGGGGCGATCGACGACGCCTTTGCGCGCGCCATCGCTCTCCAGATCGAGCAGGCCTGTCGCACAACCGGAGCGCGCCACGGCCGTCCTTCGGACGTTTTGCGCGCCGCCCTCGCATTCGTCGTCAAGCGTGCGCCGCTGGAAGTCTGGCCGGTCCTTGCGGGCTTCTACGAGATCGCGACCGGCGTCGAACGCGAGCGTCTGAATACGGTCGTCTCGGCGACCAAGCTGTTCGCTTATGACGTCTCGCGCACGGGGGCGGGCGCGCTATTCGAAACGCCGCTCAAGCTCATGCTCGACTGGGTGAAGATCGATCCGGATGCCCGGATCGGCTTCCTTCTCACCTTCTTCCCGGTCCTCGAACAGAAGGACGGGGCATTCGTCTGGCATCCGGCGCTGCAGCAGCTCGCCAAGCTCTATGGCGGCCGGAAGCGTTTCCGCGACGCACTGCGCCAGCGCATCTATCCCAGCTCCTGGGGCGGCTCGCTGAACCCGCATCTGACCAGCTTCAAGGCGCCGCTGGCATCATGGACCAAAGACCGCGCGCTCGGCGCCTGGGCAACCAGCGTGCTCGACAGTGTGACCCGGTCGCTGGAGAGTAATTTCTACGGGCGCTGAAGCGCCCTGACCCTGGATAGTATAAGGGGAGGAAAGACGCATGTGCCCATCGCATTCCGCATTGGCACCGATTTCGACAATCAGCGTGGCACTGTTGCCGCCGACGTAACAGTCGTTGCAGCGCTCTTGGCGACCCTTGGAAAACAGACGTAGATTCAGGAGTTAGCACGCGATTCTGAGGAGCGAATTTTAGCCGGGAAGGGGCTTACGAGGACTACGGCGGGCGTAAGCCCTGCAACCAGCCCCAGTTCAGTTCGCCCGCGCCTGTTCGTTTTCGTCGCCCTGGCGAAACGCAAGCGTTGCCATTGTAACGGTATCCACACCCATGATGTCGAGGTTCGCCTCGATGAATGCGTGCACATCTTCGCGGGACGATGCCCAAAGGCGTTGTGTAGTCGATGCGATCGAGGCTCGATTGACCTGCTGGACTAGTTCGGCCGACGTTATTTGCGACAGGATCGCCTCGGTCTCCTCGGTTCGCGTCCCGATGAACAGCCTGTTCGGTGCGATCGGAACGTGGATATAGAAGCCCGGTTTGCTAAAGCCACCATTCCAATATAGCGGCAGGTCCGAGAGCAGCAGTCTTCCATCTCCCGGCTCGAATTCACGGAACCACCATTTAAGGCCAGCAAAGGCGTCGAGCACTTCCTTGTTGAAGATCATGCGCGGCAGCCAGGAGGTAAGTGGCGTGGCCTCCAGAACGCCAGGATGATTTTCTGCGAACCATTCCTGAGTGGTTGGCCAGCCCTCGGGCAGCGTAATGGCGTCCCGATCCGCGAGTGACTTGCGAAGCTGCACCATGCCTTTCGTCCGCAGGAATTCGATCGTGTCGGGCTGTCGCATGCGCAGCGAGCTCAGAAAAAAGGTCCAGGCAATGTGATCGTCTTCGCTCAAGCCTTCGTGGCGTTCTAGCTTTTCGAGCGCCTTAGCCGCGCCATCGTCGATCCGCGCGAAGATTTTCTCTTCCACGACATCCCGAGAAAATCCCAGCACGTCCGCCAGCAAGGCATAGAGGCCATCTTCATAGCCCGTAGATTTGGGTGTCCGCCGACTGCAAACGAGGCGCCCATTCGGCCGGGAAAAGCTAAAAAGCCGACCCGTGTTATCAGCCCAGCGGCTCAGAAGAAATTGTGGGACATAGTGGTGCTTCATGTGCCGCATCGTGACCTGTGCATGCTGCGCCAGCAAGTCGCCTTTGACAGATCCCGCGACACTGCACGCGGGCATCAATCAATAGCGCATTCGCCGCATGATCTTTGCCTCATTGTCTTCCCATTCCGCATCGTGGAGGTAGCTTTTCTCTAGCTCGTGCAAGATCGCGGCGACGCGCGGGTGCGTGTACTCCATGGCCTTCGCCCAAGCCTCATATTTTGCCGCTATGGCCCGCTCTTGGGCGCCGCCTTCGCCTCTCCAATGCGCTCCGCGTGAGTTGCGCATGGCAACGTTCAAACCGCGCCCCAGGTCTTCATTAGCTACTTGTTCAAGCGCGTCACGCACCGGCATACAGGGCCATACGCCGTCTTCTGCCGCCGGAGCGTGCGATAGTAATTGCCCGATATGACTGTCCCCAACTCCTGATCTAGCGATGGCAGCGCAACCAGCCCTGACCTGCTCTACCCAGTTTAAGATCCGCTCGGCGCAAAGATCGCCGTTTTTATCGTGCCCGGGAATTGTACGCAGCCGATCAAGCAATCGATAGCAGGAATTGGCGCGAGCGGAGTTCTGTTCATCCGAAATTTCAGGTTCGGGGGCGTCTTCGCCCTCGTCGTCGCGACGATAAACGTAGCGGACTGCCTGCACGAAAAGTTCGGGATGGGCTTCGATCTGTCGACCGAGATTCACAAGGCCCACGGCTTGGTCGTCGTCCAGCGCATCGATGAATGCAAACTCCAAGCCTGCCATCTCATCAGTAGAAATCTGTCCGCTGGCATTCAGCAACTCAAAGGCATCTCGAAGGTCGTACGGAGCGAGCAGGTAAGTGCCCGCCGCCTCATCCGAGCCGCGACGGATCGCATCGAGAAGATTGAACAGGTCGCGTGGTGGCAGTTCCTTGAGTTCGAAATGCGCAAACTGGAAGGCGGCGCGCGGCCTCCCGGCTTCGACCAATTTTTTCACGGCGTATCGAACATCGTCCTCCGTGCGATTCCAGCCCGGCGCGACTTCCTTCCAGTATCTTGCGCCCAGCCCCGTTCTCGAGTCCTCGGCAACCTTCCAGGTCAAGTGGTCAAATGGAGCTGCAAGCAGGATCGACGCCGCCGTATCGGCGCTTTCCCCGGCGACGAGGGAACTCAATACATCGAGCCCGCGATTTTTCGCTTCAGCCAACGCGCCGCCGACGACCGAGGCCTTTGCGCCCTCTATCGGCTCGCCGTTCACAATTTGCTTGAGCGCATCCTTAAGTTGTTCGGCATCTGCCAGCGACCTCGACAGAAACCAACCGACATTGTGCTGAGCCTGACCCATTTCGGCTAAGCGCATGACTGCAGCGACACCCTCTTCTGCGAAAACTTCCGAGACTGCCTCGGTCCGAAGGGCCGAGATGCGTTCGTCACGTTTGCGAAAGTCGAAGTCGTCTTCTTCGAGCTCGTCGGCGGATTCTTCGACCCACGATTGCTTAAACAGCCATGCGTGGCGGAGAACGGCATCCAACGGTAGAAGTGCATCATACGCCTGTTTGGCGCGGTTATCTAAAGCGCCCTTGCCCTGCTTCTTCTTGCGCTTAACGGCGCGGCGACCGAATGCCGTGACCCTGATTTTCTCGCGAAGCCAGGCGCGATCTTCTTCGCTGGCGTCCGCGATCCAACTGTCAACGACGTCCCACACCCTTGGTCGTAGGACTTCATCCAGTCCTTCCAGATTCTGAACTAAGTCGCCGACAGTCGACCGAGTGTGATGGGGCCAAGCCAAGGCCAAGTTGAACACATGCAGGGCAAAGTCGTTGCCCTCGCCTACGGTGACGACGTTGCCGTGTCCGTGGCCATCGGGTCGCCAACGCGGCTTGTGACTGTAGTGGCCAACTCGCGAATGCAGGGAGAACTGATCTATGCATATCGGCCAAGTTACGTCGGGAAACTTCTCGGCCAGTTTCGAAAGCCCCTTCTTCCTGCCTTCGAGGTCAGCGCTGGTTTGAGGCATCCAGTTCCGGAATATGGCCGACAAGCTACCTGCCGGTTTATTGACTAGGTTGTCCTCGATGATGCGTTCCGAAAGCCGTCCAAGGGCGAGCACGGTTCGCATGAATAGGGTGTCGTTCCACGCGAGGTTCTCGAGAGCCCAAAGCAGGCCGGTTCGGTGCGACCGACCGAACATGGCGCTATCGATTGGCCTCATGAGCGCGAGCGACGCGGGCTCATCCTTCTTAAGGTCTTCTTCAATGATGGAGAGGAAGGCCTCGGGCGCAGCTTCCGAATAGAGCGGCAGATCCCCAGACTGAGATTCAAGTTTCCTGAGCGTGAGCGGTTCGAGCAACGCCCGAACCAGCTTTTCGGCCTGCCACGCGGTGTTGAAGTTCAAGCGCGGTCGGAACAGCGAAGCGCCATACACCGAGAGCAGCACCAGCGTTTCAGCCAAACCGTCGCGAAGTGCGCCTGAGATTTCGCGAGTCTTGCCGTAAATGCCGGCCGCCCATTGCTTGTCCGCAGGCAGATCGAGCGCTGGATCTTCTTCTTCGAGCACTAGCGCGGCAACATCGAAAAAGCGCTCAAGGTCGGCTTCCAGTATCACGTCCTTGATGGCGAAAAGGATGTCGATTTTGGAGGCCACGCCCCGGAGCGATCCCACCCGCCAAACAGGCGTGCTTTCCAATGGAAGCAGATCGTTCAGGCGTCGTTCTAATTCTTCGAAGCCGATGTCGCCTGCCAGCGCCTCGAGCATCGCTTCGTCTGCAGCATTGCCCGCCTTCCATGCGCCAGCGAAGAGGAACGGAACAATTTGAGCGGCAATGGTTTTGTCGTCGGCCCAATTGGGCGTGCGGATCGCAGGCAACTGGGAGAGGCGACGGCGTAGGACCGTCGGCGACCTGCCCGTTTCGCGACTGAGCGATTGAATGCGCTCATGTTCGAGTCCCATGTCGGATAAGGCCTTATCGAACGCCTCGTAGTTCAGCGTTTCGAGCGTGATGTCCGGATCAGACGTTGTAGCGTTGCGAGGATATATAATAAACGATGGCATCGACGCGCGGTACGGGGCAAACTCCCTCTCGACCTCTCGCGATAGGATCACGGGAATGAAGTTGGATACCTGAGCGGCAAGCTTGCTGAGAGCGCCCACCTCACGAAAAATAATGATACGGTCCCGGAATTTGCCGAGTTCGGCATCCTGTGGCGAGAATCCTGCGCTCAAGAACGCTAAGGCTTCCTCGCGCGAATCCGCGGCGATCACGATAGGTTTATGCTCGGCGGCGGCGATCGCTCGTTGCAGCGTGGACCGATAGGCAACCAGTGCGTCATCGAACAGCGATGGACGCAAATGCGGCTCGCAATCCGCCGCCCAAATCTTCCAAGCTTCATCCAACGAGATAGCGCCTTGCGCATCTTGGCCCGTCTCGTTCGCGAACCACACCTGACCGGCGATCGACTGCTCGAGCCATTGTTCAAGGTCGCTCGCGTCGTACGCGCGAACGTCCTTCCAGAGCTTTTCCTTCTTTCGATCCTTCACCCAACTTTCTTTGCCTGCCCAGCTGCGCGGTGTGACGAAGACGAAGGTCATGTCCTTTCGTTCGGCGGCGTCGACTCCCTTCACGCTCTTGGCGAAGTCGCCGTCTGCCTTTCCTTTCGGGTCTTGGTTGACACCAAACTCCCAGCCCGAACGCCCCTTCGGAACCCAGGGCGTTGCTTCATCGGCTTCAATCTCACCGTCCCAACCGGGCCGCTCGTTGTCGTCGTTTCCTGGAAAGTTCACCTTCGACAATCCCGTGCTGGTCGAATTTACGAGCGTGCGCAGGAAAACGGAGAGCCGGTGACGCGGTGAAATTCCCGTCCCGGCCCAGGCTTCAATTTTTGCGGCCTTAAGCTGAAGGAAAGGCGGGACATAAGAGCTGATGACTGGCGTTAAACGCGAGCGCTTCGGTTGCGCGGAATCCCAAGCGCTTTGCATATCGAGCAGCTTTCGCGCGGGCTCGCCGAACGCGAGCTCAAGGCGCGCCGCCATTTCCTGTGAGAGATCGGACTTGCCGTTAAGGAAATTGGAAAGCGCAACGCGGCTGACCTCGAGCTTCTTGGCTGCGGTCGTCACGTTCATGGTTTTCGGGATCACATTGTTGCGCACATATGCGCCAGGGCGTTGGGCGATATCATTCATGCCGCGTATTATAACGCATCTTTTGTAAAGTGTAAAGCATCACTTTACACTTTACCTCTCAAGACGTTCTTCCCCTCGCTGCCAACCATGGTTTGCCGTTCGGAGAGGGAAGTTATCGTTCCTCGAGGCAAGGATGCTGGCGGCGCTGACGCAACTGAAGCCAACGCTCTGATCGAACCACCTGAATGAACGGCAGCTTTGGGCTGATCGGCACTCGAAAGGGGACTAACCGGAGTGTTGTCTAATTGATTTTCCCCTGGGCGTACTTTTCCCGGTGCCAATGGTTGTCTTCGAGGTCATCGGACGGCGTTTGGTAGCAGTCTGTCCGAGCCTTCATGATCGCGGCCGAGCGAAAGGGGTGGGCGTCTCTGGGTCCAACTCGAGGTTTACCCTCTACAGTCCGGGCGAGATCGCCCTGGCATGGCTGACCGGGAAGAAGGTCGCTGTTTCATGCCCAGCGGAACTCCGTCTCATTCAGCCAAAGCGAATGGAGCAACACTGCTAACTTTCGAGCCACGGCAATCCGGGCACGCTTTTGGCCCTTGGCTTCGGCGATCCGCGTGCCCCATATCTGCATCGCAAAAGGGCGCTGGACGCGGCACAGCATGATGTTAGCTGCCTCATATAGCGCTCGTCGTAGCATTGGATCGCCGGCTTTGGAGATGTTCCCGCGCACATCACGTTCGCCCGACTGGCTGCGCCGTGGAGCCAGGCCAGCATAGGCGCCAACATCCTCGCTTCTGGCGAACCGCCGGGGATCCTCTATGCTGGCGGTGAATGTGAGTGACGTAATCGGGCCAACGCCGGGTACGCTCATCAAGCGACTGCAAACTGGATCAGCAGCCGCGCGTTCTTCGAGCAGTCGGTTCGACGCGTGCAGTTGCTTTTCGATCGCCTCCATCGATGCCACGAGCGGCGCAAATAGAGGCTCAAGATCGGGACGCTGCCGATAGAGCGTGGCAAGGCGATCGGCGCGCCTTCCCGGCGTTTTTGCAGCGCCAAGGCGCAAGCCGAATAGCTTCAAAAGCCCCCGCATCTGATTTGCCATGGAATTGCGCGCGGTGATCAACTGTGTCCGAATCCGCAATGCCGCTCGATCGATATGTGTAGCAGACGCCTTCATGTGAACACGTTTGAACCAGCCCGTGCGTGCGAGTTGGGCAAGGCCTTCGGCGTCATGAACGTCGCTCTTGTTAACACGTGTGGCCAGCACCCCTTTGGCATGTCGAGCGCAGATGCACTCAATAGGTACCGCGCGTTCAACCAGGCCATGGTAGAGGAAAGTGGAAAGCGGTCCGGTCTCAAGCACAGCCCGGGCCAATCCAGAACAATGCTTGCTAAACCACTTAGCCAGAACTTCCGGATCACTGGCTATCACATCGCGGCGTAATACCGTGCCATCCGCGTCGACCACGCACACATGGGTGGACTTGTCGCTCACATCCAATCCCGCGTACATTATCATCGGTCACCCTCCTGCATTGAAGCGCCAAGGCGACTTCGTACCCTCCAGGAGGGTGGCTAAATCAATTACGCGGTGTCCAACATTGCGGCCACATCGCGAGAGCATATTCGATGTCCGCTTCTTTGATCGGGCATGGAGGTCAAGCTCCTTGTTTCAGCCATCGCCATCGTATCGTTCATGATGGTGTTTGCTGCCAGGAACAACGCCGAGCGGACCTCAACATCGCCGGCCTTGGATATCCGGCCCGGGTTGTCGCGCTCCCCCGACTGGTAGTGCCTCGGTGTGAGACCGAAGTGCGCAGCCACCGTCTTCGATCGACGGGAGCGGGCCGGACCGTCAACCGCCGCCTTGAAGGTCAGTGCGGCGATATAGCCGACGCCTGGCGCCGACATCAGAAGCTGGGCGACCGGATCGGCGTGGGCGATCCCCTTTACCCGGCGATCGATGTCTAGGAACGCCCG
>Ga0207667_10001819_pt1 | contig 26854 bp, 39 predicted proteins | sample KBSCornC52_FD_184301 | JGI IMG/M metagenome (GOLD analysis project Ga0207667, IMG submission 184301) | Corn rhizosphere microbial communities from Kellogg Biological Station, Michigan, USA - KBS Corn C5-2 (SPAdes) (version 2) | ecosystem: Host-associated > Plants > Roots > Rhizosphere > Soil ...
GAGACAGACACAGCATGTCCGAGACAGACGAGATTCCGCACGTGAACGGCTCGCGGATCGTCGCGCCGATCGAGGCGGACGAGGCGGTACCGGCGCAGCGCGAACCGCAGGACGCGCCCCCGCCCGGTGTGTGGCGCGGCCCGCACGAGCCGACGCCGCGCCCGCTGCCCGAGCCCGCCGACCAGGACGAGGACGAGCCGCAGGACGCCGCCCCGGACGGCGCCGACGAGGACGAAGACGAGGACCTGGGCGAGCCGGTCGACCTGCGCGGACTGCTGCCCGAGCCGATCCGCGCCCCGCGCCGGTTCGCCGTCCGCCACACCCGCCACGTCGCGATCGGCGCCCGCATCTACGCGGCCCGCAGGCGCGACGCGCGCTCGACCGCCCGGCACGAACGCATGATGCGCATCGCCGAGTCACAAGGCGACCATGCCTCGGCGCTGGAGTGGGAGACGCGGGCCTCGGCGTTCCGCAAGGAACGGCACAGCCGGCGTATGGCGCTGCTGCGCGCCCCGATTCTCGCGGCCAAGGCCGCAGTGAACCTGGCGGCCCTGACCGCGGGCGCCCTGATCGCGCTCGGTCTGATCCTGGCCGTGACCAGCAAGAACCCGGCCGAGGTCGGGACGCCGCTGCGCGTGGCGTTCCGTGTCGTCTGGTGGTTGTGCTGGGCGGTGGATGTGTCCTGGCGTCCGGCGCTGGCCGCATGCCCTGTGCTGATCGTGGCCGGGCTGTGGGCTCTGGGCCGGGCGCACGCCCCGTTCGAAGCCGCCGCCTACGGCGAGGACGACGAGGGCGAGGCGCGGGAGCTGGTGCCGGACGAGTCCGCGATCCTCTCGGCGCTGCGCAACCTGAACCTCGGCCCGATGAACAAGGCCGTGCGCGAGGGCTGGCGTCCGCGGTGGGTGCTGGGCGCGGTCGAGGACGGCGCGGGATGGCACTGCCAGCTGCAGCTGCCGCAGGGCGTGAACGTGGAGATGATCAACACTAAGAAGCCGCTGCTCGCCTCCAACCTGCTGCGCCAGCCGATCGAGGTGTGGCCCAGCGAGCCGAAGAACATGCCCGGTGTGCTGGACCTGTGGGTGGCACACCCCAACACCCTCACGGGAAAGGTGGCGCCCTGGCCGCTGCTGAAAACGGGCACGGCGGACTACTTCAAGGGCGTTCCGGTCGCGGTGTCGCTGCGCGGGGTGCAGATCACCGCGCCGCTGTTCGAGAAGAACTACATGATCGGCGGGATCATGGGCACCGGCAAGTCGTCGGCGACCCGCAACCTGCTGCTCGGCGCGATGCTCGATCCGCTGGTCGACATCGACGTGTACTGCATGGCCTACAACAGTGACTACGACCCGATGCGCCGGCGGCTGCGCACCCTGGTCAAGGGCGACGACGACGAGGACATCGAGGCCGCCCTCAAGGCGCTGCGGCGCCTGCGCACCGAGGTCACGATCCGCGGGCAGATCCTCGAAGAGTCCGGCGAGATGAAGGTCACCCGGGAGCTGGCGCAGCGCAACAAGCGGCTGCGGCCCCGGATCGTGGTGTTCGACGAGGTACACGAGCTGTTCGAGCACAAGGAATACGGCGCGGAGGCCGCCGAACTCGCCATCAAGGTGCTGAAGAAGGCCCGCAAGCTCGCGATCACGCTCGTGTTCGTGACCGTGTCCCCGACCGCGTCCAGCATCCCGAAGGACGTGACCCGCAACACCTCCAACCGCGTGGCGTTCGCCGTGGGCGACCACGTGGCCAATGACGGGCTGCTGGGCACCGGCAAACACAAGGCGGGCATCACCGCGACCAAGCTGAACCCGGCCGAGGACATCGGCACGTCGATGAGCATCGGGTTCTCCAAGTCCGCGTTCGAAGTCCTTCGCTGGTGCTTGGTGGACTTCAGCCCGGAGCGCGGCGTGGACGAGATCACGCCCGTGGTGGACCGGGCGATGAAGGCGTTCGGCGGCGAGCAGGTCGCGGCGCTGGACCCGGAGCCGGCCGAGGCGCAGTTCGATCCGATCGAGGACATCGCCGAAATCCTCGGCGACGCGCCCCGGATGCGTACGCAGGAGGTCCTTGAGCGGCTGCGCGCGATGCGGCCGAAGGCGTACCACGACTGGGATTTCCGGAAGTTGAGCGGTGCTCTGCGGGAGGCCGGGGCGCCCCCGCACACCTCGTCGGGCAAGGCGACGGTCGACGCGGCGAAGGTCCGCGCGGTGCTCGCCGCGCGTGCCGAAGGCGGCGACGCCGAGCCTTCGGACTCGTCGGATGACGACGAATCCGAGTAGAGAGGCGGCCAGAGAGACAGAGAGAAATCTCTACTCGCCTCTCTGGCCCGCCGCTCTGCAAAACGATGCCCTGACCTGCATGTTTCCCCGCTCAGAGAGGCAGAGAGGCGAGAGAGGCAGCCGTCGGCGACCGGTCGAATCCCGGGTTTTCGCGCATAGGTACCCTTCGCCTCTCTGGCTCGATCCGACGTTCACCACCTGACACGGGAGGGCTGTTCGTGACTCGACGACGCACCACCTCGACCCGCCGGCCGAGCCCGGCGAAGCGCCGCCGCCGGCTGCTTCGCGCCCTTACCCGCAAGGCCCGCAGAGCCGTCCGCCGACGGGTGCGCCGGACCTGGCGCCGTTCGCTGCGCCGCTACGCCACATGGCGCCGACGCCAGCTCGCCCGGCGCGCCCAGGTCGACCGGCAGCGCCGGGCGGACGCCACGGCAGCGAGCGAACTGTCCGTCCGCTCGGTCACTGGCAAGCCGCGCCCCGCCAAGGCGACCGCGTCGAGCGCAGCCCCGGCCGGTGGCACGCAGACCACCAAGCGCACCCGGGACGGGAAGTTCAACGGCTCGACCTCGACCGGCAAGCGCACCGCGGCGAAGAAGACGACCGCGAAGAAGACTGCGGTCCCGGCCGCGCAGCGCGACCTCGCCCGCGGCGACGCGACCCTGCGCCGTGTCGAGGCCCGCCTGCAGCGCACCGAGAAGCGCATCGACCGACTCTGACCGAGCCCGACCTCGCGCCCCCGTCGACCACCTCGGCGGGGGCATACGCTTTGGCCGCTGACATGCATAAATGCTTTCCGCATAGGTTTCCGCATAGCTTGCGGTAGACTCTCTGGCTTAGGTAGCTCCCGAAAGGACACAAGATCCATGGATCTGCGCAAGCTGCGGGACCGCGTCGCGTCGGGCATCGACGAACACGCCAGGTGGCGCGAGATGAAGGCCGAGGAATACCCGGCGGACACGCGCAACCAGCGTTCCGCGCAGGCTCTGCGCGACCTCGCCAAATACGTGCGCGACCTGCCCGACGACGACCCCACCCTCAAGCGGCTCGCCGCCGACGCCGAAGTCCTCGACCACCTCGAATTCGGCCTGACGGGCGAGAACGTCAAAAGCATGCTGAGCCGGTATGGATTCGACGGCGCCGAGTCGCCCGGCGCGTTCCTCGCCCTCGCCGTCGACCAGGCGCTCGCCGACTGGGTCAACGACCTTGGTGACGTCGACCCGGACGGATACAAGGTCCTGGAAAACAAGCTGCGCCGCATGGCCGCACGGCAGCGGCTGAAGCTGGTCAAGTCGCGCCGCCGCGACCCGCGCGCCTACGACTGGGGCGCTTACATGCTCGTGGACCCGAGCACGACGGCTGTGGTCGCCGGCGAGCGGATGGATATCGGCGACGTGATCCGCCACCTGACCGGCAACTGAGGAACGACCGGTCCCGTACTCGGCGCCCCCGCCGGGCGATTCGGCAGGGGCGCCGTCGTGTCCGCAAGCGGTGAGAGATCCGTGAGGGCACTCCGCCCGGCCTGCGGCGCAACCGGCCTCATTTGACCTCTCGGCAAGTTACCTATGTCCCCGGCTGTGGGGTGTCCGCGCTCCTGCCGCATTCGCAGTTCGGGCGCGGACACGTCGTCGGCACGCGGGCGCCCGCCGCCTGGCGCTCCGCGATCCGGGCGGCAGCCGGGGCGAAGATGCGCCGCAGGCGCTCGAACTTCACCGGGGACAGCGGGGGAGCCTCGGCTACGGCCCGATCGATGTAGGAGATCACTTCTGGGCCCAGGATGGCCGTCGAGCAGGGGCGGCAGTGGCAACGCCGCTCCTCGGAGCTACGAGTGTCATTCACATAGACATGTATCGGGCCCGGTTGCGGCGTTCCCGCCCGTATTCACTCGCGAGGTCATCAGGTCCCCCGTTGCAGTGTCGGGTAGGTTCGCCTCCGTGACCGACACCGAGGCAACCCGCTGGCAGGTGCGCGAGCGCGCGATCACCCTCCCTTCGGCGGCCGTGAACCGGCATAGTCGGCTGACCGTCGCGCACGTCGTGCTGCCGGACGGCGTCGAGTTCGAGCAGGTCGTTATCCGCGTGGACCCGGCCGCGATGTGCGTGCTGGTGAACGAGCGGGCCGAGGCGCTGATGATGCGCCGACACCGGTTCATCCCGGACCTGGACGTGTGGGAGGTGCCCGGCGGCTACCTCAACGAGGGCGAGAGCCCGGCCGACGCGGCGGTGCGCGAGGCGGTCGAGGAATCCGGCTGGCGCCCCGGCCACGTCGAGCACCTGGCCACCTTCGAGCCGATGACCGGCACCGCGAGCGCCCCGAATCACGTCTACCTCGGCCTGAACCCGGTGCCGGTCGACGGCACCGCGCTGGACGTCAACGAGGGCCGCGAGACCCGCTGGATACCACTGGCCGACGTGCCCGCGATGGTCGGCGGGATGACGCTGGGCGCGGCGTCGGTCATCGGGCTGCTGGCAGCGCGCGAACGCCTCGGCGTGCGGTAGGCAGCGCGGGCAGCAGCTCGCGCACCGGCAACGCCGAGCGGTGTCGTGCGGCGCGCTGTGCGAGCGAGGACAGCTCGCCGGTCACGCGGGCCGACTCGATCCCGTCGGCGGCGTCGAGGGCTTGGCGGGCGACCGCGGCGCCTTCCTCGACCTGCCCGGCGTCCAGCAGCGCTCCGGCGAGCAGCGCGACGTTGAACGCGTGCCCCCGGCTGTAGCCGCCCTGCATGTCCAGCGAGGCGCGCATAGAGAGCGCGGCCTGCGCTGGGTCGCCCGCGTCGAGCAGCGCGCGGCCCGTCTTGGCGGCGAGGTACGCGGCATCGAAGTAGCCGAGCCACCGCGGTTCGTCGTCCGGACGCGAGCGGTCCAAAGCCTGCGACGCGGCCGTGAGCGCGACAGCGCAGGCACGCGGGTCCGCGGCCAGGGCGTGCCCGTGCGCCTCGACCGCCAGCGACTCGGCGAGCAGCGCGGGCGACCCGGCGCGGCGTGCCGAGGCTTGTGCGGCCCGCGCCATGTCCACCGCGCCGGTTCCGTCGCCGAGGTAGGCGGCCTGGCAGGACATCGCGGCCAGGATCTCACCGCCGAGCGCCTGATCCGCCGCGGCGTGCGCGAGCCGCAACGCTTGGATCAGGTATCGCTGCGCGATCGGGTGCTGCTCCAAGTCGTAGGCCATCCACCCGGCGAGCAGCGTCATCTCGGCCGCCGCGGAGAACAGCTCCCGGCCCAGAGCCGCCGTGTACGCGCCCTCGCGCAGCAGCGGCGCGACCTCGTCCGCGAGGTACTGCACGACCGTGGAACGGGCGTAGCCGCCGCCGAACAGGTTGTCCAGGCGCCGGAAGGTCGCCGTCACCTCGCGGATCGCGGTCACGTTCGCGGCGCCGACGCGGCGCGAACCGGGCCGGTCCGTCAGCGCCGACGCGGGAGCGGTCATCCACCGCAGCGCTGGCACCAGATAGGCGACGGCGGTATAGGCGGAGCGGGTGAGCATGGCGCGTCGGTGCACGTCGGTCCCGTAGAGGTCGGTCGCGGCGTTCACCGCGGCGTTCAGGTCGAGTTCGTAGGCCAGCCCGAGATCAGGCGGCAGCAAAGCGGGCCGCATGCCGAGGTCGGCGCGCGTCACCTCGCGGCCCAGCAGCCCGGTGAACACCTCGGCGAGCAGATCGGGCGTGCGGCCTCGAGGCTGTTCGCCGCGCAGCCACCGCGCCACGCTGGCGTGGTCGTAGCGCGGCGCCGGCAGGCCCCGGCGCGCTGCCAGTGTCACGACGCGGTGTGCGAGCCCGGCGTGACTGATCCCGGCCTCGGCGATGTGTTCGGCGAGTGCGCTGTTTGCGGGCACGGCTGACCTCCCGGACTGGTCGTCTACGGCGCAGCATAAGCGCGCTGCGACCGCCCGGAAGCGTCGTTCGCGTTCACGCCCCCGCTTCACACCCCGCCCCGTCGCTCACGCCCTGACTTGCGCGCCCTGGGCGCGGCACGGTGGGCGTATGGACACTTTGCGAGCGGCGCGCCTCTTGGTGCAGGTGCGCGCCTGGGGCTTGACCGACGCGGATGTCGAGGACGCGCTGCGCCACGCCGGGCGCGGGTGGGGCCGTGGCGGTTGGGAGTTCGCGGCCGTCGAGCGGCTGACCGGGTCTCCGTGCCCGCTGGACGTGCGCGACCCGCAGGCGCTGGCGGCCGAGGCGGATTTCGGGTGGGCATATGTGGTGACCCGGGCCGCGCGGTGAGCGGCGGCGGGCAGCTTGAGCCGCTGCACGAGTTGTGGCTGCGGATGCGCCGGGTTCTGGGGCCGTTCGGTATCCAGGCCGGGCCGGAGGTGCTGGCGCTCTGGCGTGATCAGGCCGTGCACGGCCACGGGCCGTTGCGTGCGGCGGAGAACGGCGACGTGCAGGCCGTCGAGGAGCTGATCGCGCTGCTGCGGCTGCTGACCGGGACTGGTGACGACGCAGGCCAGGAAGAGGGCGACCCGCAGGCGCAGTGAGCGCTAGCTTCCGTCAACTTGACGGAAGCTTTCGGCGCTGGGCGACCCGCGGGCGTGCTGAGCGCCACATAGACAGGACCGGACGCAGGTGGCCTGAGACCCTGCGTCCGGTCCTTTTCACGTGCGCTACGCGGGCGGTTTAGTCCTGCCCGTGCTCTCGCCCCACGCGCGTACGGCCGCGGCGTCCCACACCTTGCCCATGGCGAGGTCCGCAACGGGCGGCGGGAAGTCGGGCTTGGCGATGAGCTGCTGGACTCGCTGGCGGCTGACGTCGAAGAGTGCGGCGATCTCTGCTGAGCCCATGAGGGTCGGGGGTGAGTCGGTCATAGGCATGAGACTACTGGACGGTTGCCCACTAGTCACTTGACTATAAGGGGGCAGGGGTAGACACTAGTCATGTGACTAGCTCTAGTCGGAAGACAAGAGCGCATGACCAGGGAGGGAACCCCGAATGACCTACTACCGCCGCGGCGAGCACACCCCGATCCGCACCGGCCGCGCCGCCCGTACCCGCGTCGGCACCTACAACAGCCCGCAGCGCCGCGCCGCGAACCTCGCGAAGGTCGCCGAGCGCGTCAACCACGGCAAAGTCACCACCGCCGACTACCTGACCGGCGAACTGCACGCCCCCGCCGAGTTCGTCGCCTCGTACGCGTCGCCCTACGGCCGCACCGTGGCGAAGGTCTACCGGGCCGAGTTCGGCCGCGAGCCGGAGCGCAGCGGCCTGGACGTGCGCGGCAAGCGCCTGGTGCGCGTGTACGCGTACGGCGAAGCCGAACTGCCGGTCATGGACAAGGCCGCCCGCGAGTACCGGCGCACCGCCGAACTGGTCGCGCAACGCACCGAGGCGCCCGCTGAGACAGCCGAGGCCGAGCAGCAGCCGACCGGCACCGCACCGGGCGTCCTGGTCGCCGAGCTGGCCGAGCGGCACGCCGTGCCCGCCGGGTTCGTCGCGCGGCGCGTCGAGGCGATCCTCGACGGCATGCGCAGCAACCCTAGGCTGTACGACGAGCAGCACGCGGCGCTGACGCCCGGCGGCGCGGCCGTCGTACGCAGCGTCCTGTTCGCCGAGCACACTGACGGGATGCTGTACCGCGAGGCCGAGGCGTGGCAGGACGCGCAGCGGCCCGAGTTCGTGCCCGGCGCCCGGGTGCGGCTGCTCGTGTCCGACAGCGCCGACCCGGTCACCGGCACCGTGCGCACGATCGAGCGCAACGCGATCGGCCTGGACGTCGCCGAGGTGGCGCTGCCCGGCGGGCGCACCACACACCAGGTGACCCGGCTCTTGACCGCCGCATAGCCTCTCGTGCGAGCCGAGGCGCCCCGTCCACCGCAGCGGGGCGCCTCGCGCACCCACGGCCCGGTAACGGTTCTGCGAACGCCCCGTAGACCGCCCGGCATAGGCGTAGCGTCGCACGAGTCTGAGAAGCATCGACAGGGGGAAGCATGACCGAATCGAAAACGCCTCGTACACGTGTGACACGCGTCCCCGCGAGGCCGCCCCGTTCCGAAGTGGCGGCCCGAACGGCTCCCGTGGTCAAGCCGAGGATCGACAGGTTCCCGAGGCAGCCGGAGGAGTGGAAAGCGTTCGCCGCACTGCCCGCCGACGAGCGCGCCGCGATCTACCTGCGCTCGATCCGGGCCATGATGCTGTTCTTCACCGTCCTGGCGGTCATCGGCATCGTCTCGACGATCATCCTGCTGCTGATCGGGATCATTTCAGCGAACGACACCTCGACCGTCAACACGTACCCGATCGGCTGACCGCTCCCGCTGCTGGTTGCCGCGGATCGGCATTACGCCCGGGTTCGCGCTCACGCTCGGCCAGTGAGCGGCTGGTCCTTAAACGGGTTGTACCGGCCTGCGTCGAGGACGGCGGACATGAGCAGGGCGTCCTGCTGCGGCTCGGAGAAGTCGAGCGTGCGGATCAGCGAGAGCACTGTGCCGAGCGACGGTGCGCGCCTGGCGTTCTCCAGGTCCCACAGGTAGCCCGGCGATACCCCGGCGCGCCGGGCCGCCTCGCGCAGGCTCAGGCCCGCGTCGAGGCGGCATTGGCGGATCGACGCGGCGACCTGCGGCGGCAGTGTCCGGGGCTCGCGCACACCGGTCACGCCAACACCGAGGCGAGTTTGCGCAGCATCTGGGCTTCCTGTTCGGGCGTGGGCTGCTGCGTGCCGTAGTAGTGGAAGTGGTTGACGATCTCCGGCGCTCCGGCCTGCGGCCTGGACTGCATGGCGACGGTCTGCCCGTGGGTCAGCACATAGGCGTCCTGACCGAAAAGGACCGTCTCCTCGCCGTGTTCGCCGACAGTGGACATGCTGCCCGCGGTGACCGGCCCGCCGCCCGCGTTCGCCTTCAAGGCTTTGCCACTGCCGCCGACGTTCAACACGACCGGGGTGTTGTTGATATCGGCGATCTCGCCTGCCACGAAGCTGGAGAACGCTGAAACCGCGTTAATCGCAGCCCCTGTATCCGCGTGGACTGTGGTGCTGGCGTCCCGCGGTATCAGCGTGATCTTGTCGAGGTAGTCCTCGATCTTGTTCTTTGCGTCTCCGGTCGCGCCGGTCGACTTCACGAAGGCCTTGATCTGGGCGTTGATCGTGTCGTTCGCCTGGTCGATACTGCCGCCCGCGTTGATCTGGTCCAAGCCAAGCTGGACGATCGCCTTGCTCGCGGCCGACAGCGCCCTGCGGTTGTCGATACCGGCCTGCGTGGACTTGTCCATGGAGAACTTGTTCTGCGCAAACGAGGTCTTCGCGTTCAACACGTCCTGCGCGAGGGTGTTCTCCGCGTCGTCGAGCTGGCTCGTCGCACCGTGCAGCGCCGTCATCACGTTGCCATAGCCCTGCGCCGCGTCCGCAGTCAACTGGTAGTTGTAGAGGATGTTCGAGAGGTGCTGGCCGAGCTGCGCCTGCCCGTCGCCGAGCTGCAGCGCCGCGACGGTGCTGATCGCGGACTGCTGCGCGTTGGTCTGTAGCGCCGTAGTCGCGGTGTCGACCATCCCGGCGAAGATCCCGGCCGATTTGGTCGCCGCGAGATACGCCTGGTTGGTGTCGTTCTGATCCTTCAGCGCCTGCTTGACCGCGCCCGTCATCTGATCGAGGCTGGCCATCACCCCGTGCAATCGGTCCTCTTCGGCTTTCGCCGCGATGTTGCCCTGCACAGTGGCCTGCGTGTTCTGCGCGGACACGTGCCCTGAGGCTTTGAGCGCGTCGATCTTCTTCGTGTATGCGGCGTTGACCTTGTCCTGCGCGTCCTTCTCGTTAGATGCGTACTCGATCAGCGTCGCCGTGGACACTCCGAGGTCGCTTTGGATCGAGCTCAGGTCGAGCGTCGCGAGCTTCTTCTGAATGATCGCGGTCGTGCTCGCGCCGACGACGCCGTTGTCCTGAGCGACGGCGGCGGTGAAGTCCGAGGTGGTGAACTTCGCCTGCGTCAGGGACGAGACCAGGCCGCCGACCAGGCCGATACCGGCGCCGATGGCGATGCCCCACGGGCCGCCGACCACGTCCGCCATTTTGCCGAACCCGCCCGCAGCCGACTCGGCTGCGCCGCCGGCCTTCCCGATCAGTCCCGTGGCGCCGTCCGCCTTGGCCGCGATCGAGGTGAACCCGTTGCTGATGCCCTGCAAGCCCTTGCTGATCGCGGGATCGGCCTTCATCGCGCCGAACGCCCCGATCAGGCCGCCGACCGTCGCGGGCGAGGACACCTTGTCGATCACGCTCAGGGCGCCGTTCAGTACGGGCGTCACCGCGGCGAAGTCCGTCGAGAGGACCGCCGACGCGGAGCCGGCCACGTGCCCGAGCGTGCCCAGGGCATTCGAAGTGACGTCGACGAAATCGACGATCCCTTTCTCGGTGGACTGCGCGTTCGTCGTCAGGCCGGTGAAGAACCGGCCGACGCCGCTGCCGAGGGTGGGCAGCGAACCGGTGAACCCGGAGACGATGCCGCGCGACTGGTCAAGCGCCGTGTTGATCCCGGGCAGCGCGTTGGACGCCAGCCCGGTGACGCCCTTGGTGAACGCGAACAGGTCGGGTTCGGCGTCGGCGAACGTGGTCTTCAGCGTCGGGCCGAGTCCCCGGATCGCGTTGTCGGCCTGCACCATCGACGCCTGCACCGCGGGCACCAGCGGCGAGACCGCGTCCTTCATGTCCTTGGACACGTCGTACGCTAGCGTTTTGTATTCGGCCTGCACGTCGACGTTGGACTTGGTCAGCAGCGCGCCGATGCCGGCGACGGCGATGCCCGTGCCGGCCAGGATCGCGGCCGGGCCGACCGTGGCGGCGGCGGTGAACGCGCCCAGCAGCAGCGGGGACATGCCGTTCCCGGCGTCCTTCGCGGTCTGCTTGGTCTTGTCCTTGATCTTATTGCCGAGGTCGTCCAGCCCGGGATCGATACCCTTGTCGACTCCGTCCCCGATGCCCTTGCCGATCCCGTCGCCCACGTCCTGGCCCGCGGCGGTGAACCGGCCGCGCGAGTCGCGCAGGCGGCCGGCGGTCTCGGTGCCGATGTTGTCGCCGACCTTGCCGCCGATACCCTTGCCGATGCGCTCGGCCTCGTCCATGATCGGCACTTCGGCGTCGCGCAGCCCCTTGGACAGGCCGGAGCCGAGCGGCGCCCCCGCTGTGACGCCCGCGCCCTCGACGGCCGCGGCGATCTTCGCGCGCCACGCGGCCTCGTCGATGCGCGGTTTGACGTCCATCCACGCCGAACCGGCCTTGAAACCCTCGGGGTCAGCCATGAGCGCCTTCCAACGGTTCGAGCAGCGCCGTGCGCGCCGCCGCGCCGACGGCGGTCATGTCCTCGCGGGTCACCGCCGGGTCCTGTTCGAGGCGCCGGTACTGCTCGGCGCCGAGCAGTGTCATCAGTCCCCAGGTCATCGCGTGGAACGGGTCGGAGCCGTGCAGCAGCCGCAGGAACGTCAGGGCGTTGCCGGGCGGCACGTGCGCGGGGAAGGTGTAGATCGTGTCGGCGACCTTGAACCCGGGGATGCGCTGCGCCTCGGCTGGCGCGGTGTCGGAGAGCGCCGTCTCAGCCATCGGCGTCGTCCCCGTCGTCGTCTCCGTAGTTGTCAGGCCGCCCGAGTGAGCGGTTCGCGAGCACGTACGCCGACGCGCCGAGCCGGGGGTCGCGCTGCGGCTTCGGCTGCGGCCGGTCCGGGTCGAACACGCGGCGGGCGAGGATCCGCGCGGACTCGGTAGGGGCGTCCTCGGGCAGCGGCTCGCCGTTCCAGCGCGCCAGTCGGCGCGCGTCCATCTCCGCCAGTCTCTCGACTTCGCGGGTGTAAGCGTCCTTGTACGGGGGCGGGGTCTGCTGGCCGGTCATGGCTTCCGTTTCCGTTCTTCCATAGAAGTCGACGTAGGCGTGGGGATTGGGCGGCGGTTTGCCGATCGCGTCCAGGCGCGCCTGGCGCATCCGCTCGGCCGCGGCGAGGGATTCGGCTTCGCGCTCGTATGCGGACTTCCACGGCATCAGCGCGCCCCGGTCGCCTCGGGTGTCCGTGCGGGGCGTCCGACCCGCTGCGGGGGCGGTACGGGCTTCTCGCCGCGGCGCAGCAGCGGCAGGCCGGCCTGCACGGCGGCGCGCAGCGCCTGGCTGCGGGTGGTGCCGTGCTCGCGGGCGACGGCGTCCAGTTCGGGCAGCAGCGGCGCCTCGGTCAGGTCGAAGAACGCGACGTGAGGTCGGGGCATCGGTTCACCAATCGGATAGTGAGTCTTGCTCAGCATATCGATCGGCGGAGTAACCTGACAAGGATTCCGGGCAGCGTCCACACAGGTCAGCGGCCTGTGACCGTCCGGCCGCCGCGCGTGAATGGCTCCATTCAACGTGCTGCCCGGACGGCATGGGGCGCTGCGGATAGACGGTGCCGTGCTTGCTGAGGCATCAAATGACCGGCCCTGGCGTCCCTGTGACCTGCGGCGCGGCAAGCCGTCTCACGGGCCTCTCACGCCCGCCGGGCCTCTCATCAGGCCCGGCGGGCATCCTCGCGCACGGCGCGCAGCCCGGCGCCGAGCGCATCGAGATAGGCGGCGGTCGCCGGACCGGGCCGCAGCCGTGCACGGGCAGCGTTCGCCCGGTTCAGGATGCGCAGCGCGGCGGCGCGCGCCGGATCGATCTCGTCGAAGCAGTCCGCGCAAAACTCGCCGGGGTCGGCGCGCACGGCGAAGACCGGTTCGGTCCGCGCGGGCAACTCGGTCTCACACACTTGACACTCGCCGGGATGCGGGCGCAGCTCGAACACGATCGCGGGAGTTGCAGTCACGGGGTCACGGCCTAAGGGGTCACGGTGGGCTGAGCGGGTGTGGGGGTGTCCGCTATGACGTACATGAGTGCTGGTGTACGCCATAGCGACGCGGGGCGTGGTCAGGCGCGGACCTGGCGCGGGGTGTGGTCAGCGTCGCCGGCCGTGCGCAGGAGCCGATCCCGCTGGGTGGTCAGCATGGCGATGACCCGGGTGAGTTCGTCGGCGTCGAGGGTGACCGTGTCGCCCTTCGGCGCGTCGATGGCCAGGCGGGCGGTCGCCTCGCCGCGGTAGAGGCGCAGGCCGACGACGACGCCGAAGAGGGCACTCCACGAGGTGTGCGCGGTGTGCCGGTGGGGCGTGGTGCACCAGGGTGGGCATCCGGGAGTGTTTCCGCTGGTCGGGATATGCGCCGGGGCGGTCACCGGCCATCACGCCCGGACAGTATGCGACGGCGCTGCTCGATAATTGCGAGCAGTTCCTGCTCGCGCTCGTCCTCCTCGCCCTGCCACACACTCGCCTTGATCTTGACCGGGGCGTCCAAGCCGAACAGCTTCGCCCGGCGCTCGCTGAGCATCCGCAGCTCCCGAATAGCCGCCAGCTTCGGGCCGTCGTCGTACACGATCCGATCCTCGTCGTCGCGCACCACCTTGCCGCCCTGGCTGATGTGCAGATGGTCGCGTTCCAGGACGGCAAGAGCCTCCCGCATGTAGTACTCAAGCCTCTCGCCCTCCACCCGGCGCAACTCGGCGACCTCCTCGGCCGGGATCGCGAGCAGCAGCGCCTTGACGGCCCGGTGCGCGGTCGAGCGATCCGAGTAGTCGAGTTCGTCGGCGATCTGCTGGTACGTCGCGCCGCGGGCGCGCAGGGCTACCGCCCGGGTGTCGCGCTCGTGGTTGGCCAGGGAGCGCACGAACTGGCCCTGCCCGTCGCGTACGGGCATGTGGGCGTCGTCTGCGTGGGCGTGGTCGGTCACAGGTCTACCTCGTATTCGTGGCGCGTGGGGGCGTCGAGGCCGAGCAGTGCGCAGCGCCGGGCGATGATCTTGGTGAGGGCGTCGATGGCGGCGAGGGTGGGGCGGGGGTCGGGCAGCGGTTGGCCGTTGTGCACGAGGGGCTGCCCGTCTGGGTCGAGGTGGTAGTGCGGGGCGTCGAGGACGGCCCAGGCTTGTGCGGCGAGTCGGTCGAGTTCGTCGAGCTGGTCGAGGATGCTCTGGACTCGGTTGCCGTCGTTCGGCGCGGTGTCCTGGGTGGTCATCGCGTGGCCTCCGCGAGCGCGCGCAGGTGCAGGGATACAGCTTGCGGCTGGTCGGTGTCGGGCCAGGTGTAGGGCGCGTACAACTGGTCCGCGAGCGAGTCGAACAGCCACTCGGAGTCGTCGGGCCAGTCGGCGCGGACCGCCTCGAGGGTGGAGTACTCGGCGAGAGTGGCGGCAGCGTGGGTGTCGGCGAACGCGGGGCCGTCCTGGTCGTCGAGGACGAACCAGCGGGGCTCTGCGGCCGGCTTCTCGGTGCGGGGCGGTTCGGGGAACAGGCCGGGCTGCTGGGTTGTCACGTGGAGTTCCTTCCGGTGGGCCGGTCTTCGTCGGGAAGGCATGCGTCGCACCAGTAGCGGCTATCAACGAGGCCGCTGCGGGTGGTGGTGACGCGCCAGACGGTCGGTGTGGGGCACGATTCGCGGTCGCCTTGCAGGATGCGGGCGGCGAGCGAGGCGCAGGGCCGCGGACCGTCTTGGGGTCGGTTGCGGCGGGCCGGCCAGCCTCCGGCGAGGTATTCGACGGTATTGGGGGCGCTGCTCTTCCTGGTCATGGCGTCTTCCTGCGGGGTGTTGAATGGCAGCGCGGCCGGGGCAAGCTCGGAATGCCCCGGCCGGCAGAGGTTCAGGCTGCGTGGATCGTGCGGAGGGCGCTCAGGACCCGGTCGTTCATCCACGAAATCCAGAACCGGCCGGCGAGCAGTTCGGCCTTGATACTGGGCACGTCGCGCGGCGGCGTGTGGCCGCCGGGGTAGCTCACGGTGACGTTGTCGAACGCGTGGACCCGGTCGGACTCCGGGATGAGGGTGCCAGCGATGTACTCGGCGGTTTCCTGTGCGAGCTGGTCACGGTCGGTGTCGAGCATCAGGTGTCCTTTCGAAGGGGTGTCAGGTAGCCGCGCAATCCCGCGCGGCGGCTGGTCAGAACTGTTCGTGGGCGAGCAGCAGGTCGGCGCCCTGGGCGACGGCGCGCAGGTAGTCCCAGGCGGGGCCGGATTCGCTGCCGGGTTCGGGCATCAGGTTCGCGAATGCCTCTTCGACGTGACGCAGGGTGTTCACGGCCTCGTAGTAGCCCTCATGGTTATTTCGGGCGCACCCCATGCAGACGCGCTGGTCGGAAGCGTCCAAGAGGACGAGGTCCGGGTGACGGAGTCGGGCGGGGACCGGGTCGCCGCAGGTGGAGCAGCGCTGCCCTTCGGGGACGAGGTCATAGGCGATGCGCAGTGGCCCGGGATCGATGGCGCGTTGGGCGTCGGCCGTGGTGAAGTCGCCGGGGTCGATGTGCTGGACGAGGTAGTTGCTGAACATGACGCGTAGGCCCTCGATGATCTCGGCACCGTGGCCCGTCATCCATGCGGTAAACGCCTTCTCCGCGCCGACTTCGAAGCGGTCCTTGATGCTGTATTCGCGGTCGATGAGGAACGCCCAGACGGCGCTGTCGGCACCCTTGGCGATCTCGCTGAGTTCGTCGGTCATCGGGCTGACCCTTTCCTTAGGGTCTCAGGGTTCTTGGTCTCGCTAATAGGGTTCTGACCTGCTGCGTACCACTGCGTACCACTTGCGTACCGGTCTGCGTACCACTCAATAGGTACTCTGACCTGGTATTTCTTAGAGATAGAGAGGAGTGGTACGCAGGTACGCAGAAAACATGTCTCTATACGCGCGCGGGGTCGGTGGGCACGCTCAGTAATCGAAGCGGACTCTCGCGAAAAAAAGCACCTATATGTTTGCGGCATCCGCGTACCACTGCGCCGACAGCCACGGGATAGCCGCTGACCTGCCGCGATAGTGCCGTTTGCCTGGTACGCAGCGCGCGTACCAGGCGCGTACCGGAGGTGCTGGAATAACGGACGCAGAAGCGCAATAGGCGCGGTTAACTCGAATCGGACAGTCACTCTGTGTCGCCGCCCTCGTCCGGAAAGACTTCTGGCCCGAACTCGTACAGCCGCGTCTGACTGCCGTTGAGGCGGCGCTTAACCAGATGCGGCGGGCGCTGGCTCGGCATCAGCGAGAGTGCTCCTGCCTCGAGCCAACCGGGCACCACGGCGTCGAGTTCGTACTTCGCGTCAGCGAGGATGCGCCGCAGCCGTTCCGGCAGAATCCCGACGCGCACACCGCCGTCGACCTTCTCGCGGCGACCAAGCCACCCGCTATGCGGCTGGTGCCCGCTGACCGCGCCGGACGCCGACCACAGCTCATCCATGTGCGCGGCGACGTGCTCGCGGATGACGTCGAGCGCCATCTCCGGCCGGTTGTCGGCGTGGTCTGAGGTGCCGAGGATGCGCTGCCACACCTCGGCGGCTGGCGGCTCGAACGGGACGATGCCGAACTCGTAGGCGAGCTGGCCTGCCAGGTGTAGCGCGGCAATCAGGGGCGCGCGCCGCTGGTTCAGGTCTCCGCCTGTCTTGTGCAGCTCGGCGGACCGCAGGTGGCGGTTCTGGAGCCGGTCGCGTCCTTCCGGCCCGGCGAAGCGCTCACACAGCTTCTCGATGAACTCAGGCCCGGCGACGCCGTAGTGCTCCTCCAGGCCCTCGCGGATCTCGTTGACCAGCGCGCCGTTCGCCGTGCCGAACGGCGCCTCGGTCACGCACAGAACACGGCCGCTCGCGCCCTCCTCCCGGGTGTAGGTCAGCGCCGAGCGCTCGCCGGTCGAGACGACCACCGTGCGCCACGGCAGCGCGCTCGGATAGCCTGCACCGCGTTGCGTGCCCTGGTTGAACGGCACCAGGTAAAGCACATCGTTGACGATGCCGTCGTACTTGACGGTCTGGGTCTCGTCGATGACGACCGGCAGCCCATTGACTAGATGCAGCCGCTTCTCAAGTGCGAGCAGCGTCGTCTTCCACGTCGCCAGTGCGCCGCCCTTCTCGGCCGGCCTGGCCCACGGGGACAGCGCCAGCTTGGCGGCGGTGGACTTCCCGCGGCTGGAGCGGCCGGAGATGTCCACGGTGCCCGAATCGAGGTTGAGCCATTCCAGTAGCGGCGCGGCAAAGCCCGCGTACATGCCGATCTGCGCCGCCGGGTACGGCTGCACGAGCTTGACGACCCGCTGCCAGCCTTCCAGGGTGCCGCGCTCGTGATGTGCCTGGATCGCGGGCACCTGCTCGGGGAACTTCGGCTCGACCGGGTACGGGCGCCCGTCGCCGAGCACGAATGTTCCGTCAGGCTGCCACCCGAGTTGACGGGCCACCCGGATGCGCTCGATCGAGGCCCGGTTCAGTGACTCTGCGACGGCGAGCCAGCGTTCGACCTGCCGCGCGTCCGATTCGATGACCGGCAGGTTCCGGTTGCCGAGCGCGGCGACGAGCTTGCGGCCGGACTTGGCCACTGCGCGCGGCACCGTCGCGCGGACCGTGGCGTCGCCATCGGTCCACGCCAACTCGATCCACTGCTCGCCCTCGAACGACTCGTGTACCCGGACCGGGGCGAACGGGGCGTAGGCGATCTGCACCCATACCGTCTCGCCCTCGCGCGTGGTCGTCTCGCGGTGCACGCCCGTGTGGTCGACGCGGTAGCGCGGCGGCACCTGAAAGAGGCCAGCCTCGCCGGACAGGCGCCGTAGCGCCTGCTCCGCCTGGAGTTGCGCGGCCGGGTCCGCTGTCTCTTCCGCTGCCTGCTCGTCGTTCACAGGGCTGCTCCGATCCGGTGGAAAGCGGATGAGATCGACTGCTGCGCCTCGCCGTACTCCAGGCCGATGCGTTCGGCGCCCGTGAGCAGCAGTTCGCGCGCGTCGCGGCTGTTGATCGCGCCCTCGTTGACGGCCTCGGCCATGCGGCACGCGGTCCAGAACAGGACTGAGTTGCGCTGCCCTTGCTCGGCACCGAGCAGCGTGTTGAGAAGGCCGTGCACGCGGCGACCCGGGCTCGATGGTGCAGTCGGCTGCGGGCGTTCGGGCTCGGCGGGTGCGTCGAGTAGCCGCACGAGTGCTTCCGGCGCCGGGGCGAGCGGCGTTCCGGGCGGGCTGACCAGCCGGTATGCACCGCGCGGGCTGCGGCTTCCGGGTCCTACGAGCTGCCCGCCAAGCGATCGAATGTCGATGCCCGGGGCGGCGATGGTGCCCAGCTTGCCGACGCTGTTGCGCACGTGGACTCCGGCGGGCAGGGAAAGCCAGAGGTGCCAACCGCTGGGCGTCTTCACGAGGATTGTCTCGGGGACTTCGAACCCGATGGTTTCGGCGATCTCGGCGAACCGCGCGCGACCGTCGAGGCCGTTCTTCTGGTCGAGGTCGACGCCAAGGATGTTGTGCGGTGTCATGCCGCAGCCGATGGCGTAGCCGTTCGGATTGCGGCTCAGCCGCAGCATCTCGGCGAGTCGGTCCTCGTCGCAGGTGGCGTCATACACTCCGTGCCCGAACTGGCCGCACTCGCCTTTGCACTTGCCGCGCAGCGGATCGCCCGCGGGGTGGGCAGATGAGATCGCCGGGAACTTCCCGCGTGCGGTGATCCTCACGAAGATGGTGGGGAACTGGCGGGCTGCAGCCTCAAACGCTGCGGCAACGCCAAGCGCGGTGTCGCGGGCAGTCATGGCTGCCGCCCGGCGCTGGTGGGCTTGAGCGTGGTCAGGCGTCCGCCACGCCACACGTCGACCTCGAACCCGGCCGCGCGCAGGTTGGCTATCAGGTCGCGGATGCCACCGTGTCCAACGACCCACGCGGAGCGTTCGGGATCCCAGCGGCGCAGCGGGCGCCATAGCTGCTTGATGATCGGCCGGGTTGAGTAGGGGCCGCGGACTGTAGCCTCGTCGCCGTCGAGGTCGATGACGACCAGGCGACGCGTGAGTGCGGCGGGGGCGCTCATGCTGCCGTCCCGAGCGCGGCGCGGGCCTGGTCGAGAGTGGCACGCATACCGATCTCGATCCCGTCGAGCAGGCCGGCGTCATATCCGTTGCCGTATGCCTGGTCCCGCTCGGCGTTCTTCAGCTCAAGGGTCCGCAAGTGGATCCTGAGCGGTACCGTGCCGACGTTGTGGTACTCCCGCGCGGCGGCTCGCAGGTCCGCTGCGGCGGTGGCGCTGGTGCTGTTCATCAGGCACAATGCCTTTCGGAGATGTTCGGCGCTGTGTCCGGGTGTGGTGTCCGGGCCTGTGTTCAACTTCGTGAGGACCGGTCGGCTGATCGGTCCTCACGTGTTTCCGGGCTAGGCCGCGCGGGTGCTGCGGGGCTGGGCGCGGGGGCGCTGACGTGGGATCGCGGCCGGGGCGGGCTCGGAGCGAAGCAGCACGGCGAGCTGATCGCGCTGGGCGGCCGACAACGGCGGCGCTTGGTCGACGTCCCGCTTCACCCGCTCCCAGCGGGCGATCTGTGCATCGCACTTGCGCACCTCGGCCGCGTCATCGTCGGCGAGAGCTTGCGCGCGCCGGGCCTGCGCCTCGGCGATCATGCGGACGGCGTGGCTCATCAGGCCGCCTCGCGCAGCGCCTGCAGCACCTCGATGTACTTGCGCAGCACCCGCTTATCACGTGGCGTCTTGCGCGCACCGCTCTCCCACTGCGACACCGCGAAGCGGCTGACGCCGACGATGTCCGCGATCGTCTGCTGCGAGAGCCCGCTTCGAACGCGAAGCTCACGCCGTTCGGCGGGCTCCGGCAGATTCCAGCGAATGTCCAGCTCAGCGCGGACTTTATCCGCGATCGATGCGACCATGTGAACATTGAACACCACTAGACGAGTGCGATGCAAGCTAGTGGAGCTGAATGATGACAGCAACACGGATACTCATCATTTGTTGACGGCGAAATGCCGACTTGAAATGCTCACTGCCGTGACGGAGGACGAACCGCAGCAGCATTCGACAGGGGCACCCGGCGGCTTTGTCGGGGGAGCGCGGAAGCGGGCCGCGGATGAGATCGAGGCCAGGCGGCAGGCGATCCTCGCCGGGCCTGATGTGACGGTTCGATGGCCTTCGCCAGCCGAGCGGGCGCAGGGGATTGCGGCGCTGTTCACGTATAAGGACGGCTCGGTGGAGATCGAGGGTCATGCATCCCGCGGCGACAGTGGACTAGTCATCACGCAGGTTCAGGTAACGGCGCCGCTGCCGACTGGCGTGACTCAGCGAGCGCTGCGGGACGCGCCTCTCGCCGCCATCATCAAGCAGATCCGGGCCTACGTGCTGTTCGAGCAGGCCCGTCGCGAGGGGACGCGGGCGATTCTCGGCCAGGAGCCCGCGCCGGGCCTCTTCCGGCCCGGCGATGAGCGCGTGCCTCAGACTTCGGGCCGTACGCCGATGACCGACGACCTGCTGCGCGCGGTCGCCCTCGCGTTCATGGAGGAGACGGGGCCGGGCAAGGACAAGCGCGCGATCCAACGTTTGGCGAAGCGGTTTAACCGACCCGAAGGCACGCTGAGAACCTGGATTGCTCGCGCCCGACGGGAAGGCTGGTTGACTCCTGGCTCGAAGGGGCGTATCGGCGCAGAAGCGGGTCCGAAGCTGATCGCGTACGACTTCGAAAAGGGCATCGACGAGCGCGAGCCCCCCGGCGGTGCACCCACGGGTGGCGACCTAGTCCACCTGAAGCCGGGAACGGAGGCGCAAATCGTAGAGTTCAATCAGGAACTCGCCAGGCGCGAGAAGGAGATCCGCGCGCTGCCGGACGGTGACCCGCACAAGGCGCAGTTGGAACGTGAAATGGACGCATTCTTGAGGAGCGGGGGCGCCTGATCCATCCACGCTACGTCAGTGCTTTGTCATGTCTGCATGCCCGTTTCAAGGTCGATTTTCGGCCGCTTCACGTACCCCACAATCAACATTATGGGGTATCCTTGGCCTGTGACCGTCGATCATGAAATCGCGCCGCGCATCCTGACCGGAACCGTCCTCCCGGCCGCCGAACTCGTCCCGGCCGCTGAGCCGTGGCCCGTCATCGTCGACCGGTGGATCGCCGCGCAGACCTCGCCGCGCACCCGCGAGGGCTACCTGCGCGAGGCGTCCGTGTTCACCGAGTGGTGCGCGCAGCGCGGACTCGACCCGCGCGAGGCACGCCGCCACAACGTTGAGGCGTACCGCAACGAGCGCACCGAGGCCGGCGACTCGCCGCGCACGATCGCCCGCCGCCTCTCCGCGGTCTCCAGCCTCTACAGCTACGGCGGCGGCTACGGGCTCGGCGCGAACCCGGTCACCGGTGTGAAGCGCCCGAAGATCGACCGCAACAGCTCGCCGAGCCAGTCGCTCGACCGAGGCGAGGTGCCGCGGCTGCTCGCCGCCGCCGAGGGCGACTCGCCGCGCTCGGCCGCCCTGGCCGCGCTGCTGGTGCTCGCCGGGCTGCGCGTGTCCGAGGCGCTGTCCGCGCAGGTGTCAGATCTGGGCTACGACAAGGGGCACCGGACGCTGACGATCCGCGCGAAGGGCGGCGCCGAGACGAAGATCCCGCTTGCGGCTCCGGTGGCGCGCGCCGTGGACGCCGCGGTCGGCCGCCGCACCGTTGGGCCGATCCTGGCGACCAGCACGGGCAGACCGATGGACCGCCGGCACGCGCACCGCACCGTGCAACGGCTCGCCAAGGCGGCCGGGGCCGCCGACGCCGGGCACATCGGGCCGCACGACCTACGCCACACGAGCGTGACCGGCGTGCTGGAGATGACCGGCAGTATCGATGCCGGGCAGCGCCACGCGCGGCACGCATCCCCGGTCACGACGCAGACGTACGATCATCGCCGCCGCAACCTCGACGATCATCCGGGTTACGGGCTGGCCGGCTGGTTCGCCGCGAAGAACTGACGCGCAGCGCGCCGGGCGACCTCAGGCCGCCTGCTTCCACTCGATATCGATCGTTGACTCGTCGAAGTAGCCGTCGGTGCTGCCCGCCTTGAACCCGGGTAGCCGACCCCGGCGCGCTTTGTGCACGGTCACGGTCATGAGCGCGTCGATGATCGCGCGCTTCCTGTCGAGGTGATAACTGGCCCACTGCTCCGCGATCTCGGGCGTGCCTAGCGGCAGCGAAGCGAGCACCGACCCGGAGGTGCGCTCCGCCATGCGGGCGTTCAGTTTCTCCAGGCGCTTGCGGGTCAACGCGGTCGTGTCGAGCATCTGCTTACGTGTCATTAGGTCGGCGGCGTAGTCGGCGGCGATCAAGTCAAGTTTCGTTCGCAGCGCGTTGGCTTGAGCCGCCAGGTCCTCCAGCGGTTCCTCGGCCGGCGCGGGTGGAAGCAGCAGTTTGGTCGCGTCCTCACGCGACAGCCGCTCGATCGCCCTGTCCTGGACGTACGTGTCCAGCCGGTTGCCGTCGCGCACGGCGTGACGCACGTCCGCCGAACACCTGTAGGTCGGCCGAGACTTCGCGCCCCGCAGCGCCTCCGCCTTCGTCGGACCGGACGGGCTCATCTTCATGGGCTGACCGCACCAGCACCGATACAGGCCGCTGCCGAGCCACACCCGGGCGGTCGACGTCCCCTTGCGCCGCTCGGGATCAGTCAGGACCGCCATGCAGGCACGCCAGCGGCCCTCGTCCACGATCGGCGGCCACGCGGCCCGGCCGACGATCTCGCCGTCATGGTCGATCAGCCCCGCGTTGCGCGGTCGCATCAGCACCTTGCGGATCGCAGCCCATTGCCATTCACGCGCCTCGGCCGCGCCCATGGTGCCGTCGGGTTGCCGCTTGCGGCGTTCGGGGGCACGGACGCCGAGATCCTTCCACGTGCGTTCGATCGAGCGCAGGGACTCGCCGGCCGGGACGGCGTCGATCGCCCTCTCCAGGTGCCAGGCCTCGCTGCCGGGGGAGTTGACCGCTGCAGCTCCGCACGCCTTGCATTCGCGCTCGACCGAGAATCCGTCCGCGCCGGGGCAGCGCGGGCATTCGAGAGTGCGCACGGTCAGCCCGTCGGGCTCGTATCCGAATGGCCGAGGTCCGCCTCGGTAGAGGCCTGCGGCCATGCTGTCCGCTTTGGCGTCGCGCACGCGTTCTCCGATCAGCTCTGATTCGTATTGCGCGTCGATCGCCGCCCGCAGCGCGTCGCGCCGGCCGTCCGCGGTGCCGAGGTCGTAACGGCCCTGCTTCACTGTTTCGACGGCGAGCTGGCGCTCGTTGATCAGCTTGAAGAACGTGAGCCCGTCGTCGAGCCGCCGATAGAGCCGGGTCGGGGCGAGAGCGTACACGCCGATGGCTTGCCCGGCGTCGAGGAACGCGAGCATCTTGTTGTAGTCGGGCCGCGGCTTGCCGGAGTAAGCGCTACGGTCGTCGTCAACGAATACGCGCACGACGATGTCGCCGTTTCGCTCGGCCAGCGAGCGGCATTGGCGCTCTTGGCGCTCGACGCCGTTCTGCCGTCCTTCGCGGTCGTCGCTGATGCGGCAGTAGATCACGACGGGGCGCCCTGGGCGGCTGTCCGGGGGAGTGGTCACGTCCCGAGCGTACAGATTAAAAGCGTGTTGTCGTAGACCTTGACTTGGCAAAGTTCCTTTGAGACGCTTCTGTGGCTAGGCCCAAACAAGACGGCCCCAGCATCGGACTCTCACCTCCGATGCCGGGACCTGGGGCCACCGAACACTTCCATCGCACGGAAGGTCCAGAGCCTTGAGCAGCAACGTTAGCGGCATTCCTGCCGCCCCCGCATCCATGCGGCACCTCATCCAGTACACCGCGCTCGGCGCTGACGGCGGCGAGGTCGCCGGTGTCGCGACCGTCACCGGCGCCACCGACGACGAGGGCCGCCGCGTCGTGCCCTGGTCGCAGCTCGCCGCGATCCCCGGTTTCCGCGAGGGCGACGTCATCGACCACGCCGACGGCGAGCACCGTCCGCTGCTGTACGGACCCGGCCCCGACGCCCCCGGTCACTCCGGCTGGTGCACCCGGCACAACGACGACCTCGGCGACGGCCGCTCGCTGTGCTGGGGCGAGCTGGTCAGGATCGGCGGCGCCTCGCTGCAGGTGACGCAGCCCACCGGCGAGCCGGCCACGGTGTGGCTGGACTTCCAGATCGACGACCAGGGCGACTACCTCAGCCCCGCCGAGGCGCGCGAGCGCGCGCAGGAGCTGCGGCGGGTCGCCGACCAGCTCGACGCGTTCGCCGCTCAGGCCGAGGCCGGTTCGGCGGTGTCCCGGTGAGCGCCCCGACGATCACCCCCGCCTCGATCGCCCGGCCGCTGCTGCGCGTCGTGGCCGAGGACGGCACGCTGCACCTGACCCCCGCCGTGGTGCGCGCGAGCATGGACCGCGCGCTCGCCGACTACGAGAGCGGGCTGCGCGCCCGCCTGGATGACGCCCTGATCGCCGCGCGGTCCGGTATCGGCCGTGACGCCGTGGTGCCGGGCCGGTGCGAGGACTGCGGCACCGGCGTCCTGACGATGCGGTGCCCCGACGGGGCCGGCGTGGCTCGGATGCTGTGCGGCTGGTGCCGCTCGGAGCGCCGCGACGCGGGATCGGCGGTGGCCCGATGACCACGGCCGAGAAGTTCACCGCGATCTACAGCGAGCAGTGCGCGATCGTACGTGCCATCGTCGCGCGCCGCGTCTGCCGCGATGACCAGGACCTGATCGAGGACTTCGTTCAGGAGGCCTTCCTGCGGTACTGGCGGCACCTGCAGGCCGGCAAGCCGGTGGCGAACCCGATCGGCCTGCTCGGCACCATGGCCGTGCGCGCCATCGCGGACTACTACCGGCTCGCGCGCAACACGAGGGAGCGCGCCACGGACCTGAGCGACCCGCTCGCCGGCCGGATCGTGCCCGTCGAGCCGAGCGCCGAGCAGGTCGCGATGTTGCACGCCGAGCTGGACCGGCTGCTCGCGCAGTTCGGGACGGAGGTGGCGGCCTGATGCCCGTCTACACGCGCCGTATCACGTTCCCGCTGCAGCTCACGGCCCGCGACGCGGCCTCGGCCGACCGGGACGCCCGCGACTTGGCGGAGTCCGCGGCGCAGCGCTTGGAGGAGCGCGACCCCGCGGGCGCGCTGAGCGTCGGCAAGGTCACCGTCACCGTGCCGTTCCCGGAGCCGGCGTTCCCGCGCTGGACCGTGGTGTACGGGCAGGGCGAGCACGCGATGGCGCAGGTGTGCGCGTGGCTGGCCGAGGGCAGCGCCGTGGACTCGCGGCTCGTGCGCGGACTGTGGGTGCACCGCCCGGTGCCGTGCGAGCAGCCCGGGACGGGGGCCGGCGCATGAACTTCGACGACTGCGACTTCGACCCGGCGATGGCCTGCGACCTGCACGAGATCGCGCAGGAACGCGACCAGTACGCCGCCGAGGCGACCGTGCTGCGCGTGCAGCTCGCCGCCGCCATCGCGGTCGCCGCCGAGCAGGCCAACACCATCGGCGACCTGCGGGCGCTGCTGGACACGGCCGGCATCGCCTACCGCAACCGGATCCGCGAGCACAGCGTGCTCGCCCCGGCCCTGATCGGAGCGTGACCCGATGAACGAGCGGATCACCGTACACGGCCCGTACGACACGGACAGCGACGCGATGCGCGACGCCGCGCACGTGCACCAGGCCTACCGCGTCAACTATGAGCGCGGGCTGATGGATCGGATCGACGAGGGCATGCTGCTCGGCGCCCTGCGCGAGGCCGGCGTGGAGCTCGGCGCGTATGACCGCAGGATCGCCGGGTGGCTCGCCGGGGGGGAGCCGCACGTCGTGCAGGTGATCCTTGGCTGGATCGAGCGCGCCCACGCGGCCGGCCACAGTGCCGGCAACCTCGGCGCGAACTGGGCACACCACGTCGCCGCGAGCCGCACGCAGGCCGACGCCGAAGCGGCTGAGGCGGTGAGCGTCGAGGACAGCCTGCCCTGGCACGTATACGGCCTGCCCCGTCCGGGCGACCAGGGCCGGCCGTGGCTGGTGAACGCGTTCGCGACGCGGGAGCTGGCCGAGCGGTTCGCGGGACGCCACCCGGAGTACGGGCCGCTGACGGTCGTGGACGCCGGCGAACCGGAGCGCGTCTGCGGCAAGTGCGGTCAGCCGTTCGACCCGAGCGACACCCGGTTCGACGGCCGCGCCGAGGAGCGCTCGATGCCCGGCTACTGCCGCGGTTGCGTCGACCGGTGCCACGACTCCGAGGACGCGTTCCACGTGTGCGTGATCTGTCGGCCCGCCGAGCACGGCCAGCGGGGCGGGGGCGCGTGATGCTGCTGATATTCGGCAGGGTGACGGTCAACACCAAGGGACTGCCCCGGGTCGCCGTCGTCAACTTCCACGGCCACGACGGCGGAACTGTCTACGTCCTGCTGGAGTCCCGGACCCGCGCCGCCGTCGAGAAGTGGGCCAAGCGCCTCGGCGTCGAGGTCACCGAGAGCGACGGCTACCGCCCGGACGAGCGCGAAGTCAGCGCCGAGGCCGAGAGCAACGGCTACCAGCTGCACGTGTACACGTACGTCCCCGTCGAGCCGGTCAAGGTCCCGGCCGCCGACGGCAAGGACGCGGGACTGCCCGCGCTGCTCGCCGCCGCCACCGGCCCGGACACGGTCGTGTGGGCCGTCGACCCGAAGGCCGCCGGGGGTGCGCCGTGCTGAAGTCCCTCGCCGCCTCGCTGGGGTTCGCCTACGTCGCGCACAGCCCGCTGTTGTCCGCGCTGCTGCTGCCCGTGCTCGGCGCGGCGGTCGCGGCCGAAGCCGCCTATGTCATCCGCTCACTGCGACGCACCCGGAAGGCCTCCTGATGACCGCCAACCACGCCACGTGGCGCCTGAGCCCCGAAGGCG
>Ga0207667_10001820_pt1 | contig 26841 bp, 23 predicted proteins | sample KBSCornC52_FD_184301 | JGI IMG/M metagenome (GOLD analysis project Ga0207667, IMG submission 184301) | Corn rhizosphere microbial communities from Kellogg Biological Station, Michigan, USA - KBS Corn C5-2 (SPAdes) (version 2) | ecosystem: Host-associated > Plants > Roots > Rhizosphere > Soil ...
CTCGTTAGCCAAGCTGAAAGAGCACCGGACCGCGGGTGTTACGCTGTCGATGAAGAATTGCTTCGGGATTACCCCTTGTACCATCTACAGCCAAGAAGCACCTGAAGATGAGCCCAGCATTGTTCCTGCCGGATATCGCGCACCCATGCACTCTGGTTCGCGTGTGCCTCCAAAGAGCGCTCCCCAACCTGTTGTTGAATCAAAAGACCCGGGATTTCGTGTGCCTCGAATTACCGCAGACCTGGTCGCTGTAAGGCCGATCCATCTCGCCGTCATCGACGGGATCTACACGATGAGTGGCGGCGAATTGCCACAGCAATCCCGCAACTGGATCCACAAGGCCGTCCACCCTGGATTGCTCATCGCCGGTCTGAACTGCGTATCTACGGACGCAGTTGCCACCGCAGTGATGGGATTCGATCCCATGGCTGATCGCGGCACCCCGCCCTTCGAGACCAGTGATAGCACGCTCCGGCTCGCGGAACATCTGGGTGTAGGCACGCGCGACCTATCTCGCATCGAGGTGACTGGAACCCCCATCGCAAAGGCCCGTTTCCGGTTTCCGCCCCTGACTCAAATGACTTCGTAGCTTGCGATTTGAATCCCGCACGTTCTGGTAATGGCGCAACCTTGCGGAAGAACAAAGGAAGTGAAGTGGTATCAGCGACGCTAGATGCTTCTCGTCGAAATTTCCTCTTTCGCATGGGGGGAGCAGTTGCTCTGACAGCTCTGTCGCCTTGTGGGGCCGCCGCACAATCGAAAAAGAAGCCGTGGTGGCTTGGTGACGGTCTGCCGCAGGAGGGTCCCGATACTCCTAAAATTGCCTCAGCTCTGGGGATCACCAACGGAGCTACGGATGAGGCGATTCGAAGTGTGCTGCAGCTTGGTGTGACCCACGTACTTTCGGGCGGACCTGCGATTCCATGGACCGAGAACCAACTCGAGCCAATCGTTCAAAAGCTCAAGGCCAACGGCATCGTTTTGGGAAACTTAATGATCAGCGGTTTTCCCAAAACCATTTACGGTCGTCCCGGACGTGATGAGGAGATTGAGAAGATTCGCCAGTCAGTGCAGTCGGCAGGCAAGGTTGGAGTGCCCGTCATTGAATACAACTTCTACGCGCACCGGGCTATGGAAGGGTACTACGAAGAAACCGGCAGAGGCGGAGCGGGGTTGACGGGCGTTGACAACGAACGCATGCAAAATTTGCCGCCTCTCCCGGATGAGGGGACACACACCTTACAAGAAATGTGGTCGAATATAACCTACTTTTTGAAAGCGATCGTTCCGGTAGCGGAGAAGGCGAACGTTCGCCTGGCGCTGCACCCTAACGATCCTCCTTTTCCACTCAGTCGTGGTTCTCAGCAGATCATGGCCACACTTGATGGATGGAAGCACCTGATCGAAATCAGCGACAGCCCCGCCAACGGGATCACCTTTGATTGTGGCGTAACGAAGGAAATGGGGGAAGATCCTGTTGCAGTCTGCCGTTACTTTGGTAGTCGTGACCGGATCAACCATGTGCACTTCAGAAATCCTCACGTAATGAAGCCCTACGTGAAATACGATGAAGGATTTATCGACGAAGGTGACGTAAACCTGTTTGCGGTGATGCGCGAATTGCTCCAGGTTAAATACACGCGCGAGATCTATCCTGAACACCCCCGTGCACTCGACTATGATCGCGTGCGCGGCCCCATCCAAGGCTATCCGGGAGGCGGTGGTTACACGGGAGATGTTTATGACATTGCCTATGCCAAGGCGATGATGCAAGCGGCGCTCGTCGAAAAGAGTGATCGCTAAGAGACGCCTCGCATATCTCGCCCCACATTACAGCTCTCGACTCACATTGGCACCCGAGACTCTTCTTTGCCTTGGAGTGTCTTTATACAGGCCCATATACGCGCTGGTCATGGCCTCCAGGCTAAATCTTGAAAAGAAATTAGCTTTGCCATTTTTAGAAAATTGATCCCGTTCCGCATTGTTCAACGCCAATCTTGCAATTGCTTCAGCCATCGCGTTGGTATCAGCCGCTGGCACAACATATCCCGCATGGGCCAGGCGCACAACTTCGGGCATCCCACCCACATCGGGCACAATCACGGGTAGCCCGAGAGACATCGCCTGGAGCAATGAGAGCGGCAGACCCTCTGACTTCGATGACATGATGAATGCATCTGCGGCAGCGAAATATGCGGCCACTTCGAGCTGTTGCCCCCAAAACATTACATGATCGGTGATTTTCAATTCATGGGACAGATTCTCAAGAGCGGCACGTTCACTCCCGTCACCAACGATCCATAATTTCAATCCGGGTAAAGAACAGAGTGCAGATCGAAACGCATTCAGCAGCAGTGACAAATTCTTGATCGGCTCAAGTCTCCCCACATAGAGGAGTGTGAATCCCGATTTGACCGGCAGCTTAACTGATGCAGGCTGAAGCAACTGTGTGACGCCGTTGTAAACGCGTACAAGCTTGCGAGGCGGAATGGTGTGCAGATTGCGTAAATTTCCCGTGGTTGCATCGCAGATCCCCACCACCCAATCACACCATCGCGCTGCAATGGAATACTTGAATTCGGCAACTCGATCGTGCGGAGGCGCAACCAGGCTGTGGCGCGTCGAAATTATGGTCGCGGCACCAGCAAGCCGGGCTGGCAGCGAGGCGTAAATGGTTGGCGTTGGGTTGTGAATGTGGACAACATCAGGACGCGATTCTCGAAACAAACGATACAGGTTCAGCATGGAGTCCGCCAGATGTCGTCCGATGTTCGCCTGCACGCGGAAGCCCTCGGCGCGCATTCGTTCGCCCAAAGCACCCAAGGCCGCAATTGCGTAAACCGCCACGTCGTGCCCCTGCTTGCGCTGCAACTGACACATCTGCGACACCAGCGTTTCGGCGCCCCCGACCTCCATGCTGTCAACAACGTGCACTATCTTCATAAGAGATCAGCGGATGTGATAAAAAATGCGAATCAGGAGTACAACGTGATCAGAAGACAAACGGCAAGCGTTTCAATGCGAACTCAAATTGATCTAACATAAGAGAGACAAACCCTCCAAAACTGCATTACTTATTTCTTACGCAGTCGTTAGTGGATCGAATAACCTTCCCCAGCTCCATCACTTCGAAGTCGGTCACCTTCAAGGCCTGCAGATCGTGGGGACCGAATCCCAGGTCGGCATACTTGGTCTTTGTATCGGCATCGCTTTGCGCCGTGAGTGCTATGTTGCCGCCGTCGGCGAGAAACATTCCGTATTTTTGCATTGCCTTTGCCACTGTCTGTGCGGACGGGCTAAGTTGTGAGAGATCGAATGACGCTTTCAATCGCAGGTGAGCTCCGTACGGCGGCGCGTTTTCAGGACCTTTTGGACCGCCGGCGTGCGTCGCAGGACGGACAAATACACCCGCCCGTATCCGGGAATTCGGCAGAATGAACCGGATGGCATGGTTGATGTTTCCGGACGCTAATTCATCGGCATTAAACAGCAGCGGAGCGATGGGAAATCCCGCGGCATCGGCGCTGGTACACTGTTCTCCGCGTCCGGATGGCGGATACACACGGTTCAAATCCCAAACGCCAACGAAAGCTGCAGTCATGACGTTTTTTCGCATTGTTGCCTGGAACGCTTCGTAAAGTTTATTTTGAGACCGGTCGACTACGATGAGATGACAGTCACTCTCTTCCACCTTGCATTCGTACCCTGTCGTGCCTTCGATACCTCCGCTGGGGGGAACTGGGATTGTTTTGATCGAATCGGAATCCGGCATGTAAAACTCGTCTCCCGGATGAAACGGCACTAGCGGGGTACCGGCATCAGCCTGAACAACACGTATCGTGAAATCGATCTGCATTCTGCCGTGGCCCCAGCCACCAGCACTCGCGAGCCAATCGATAATGTTCTGAGATCTAGGATCGACCGGAGCGTTACTAATGTCTTGACTCCACACTGAACCCACTGGAAAATACAGTTGTTGCGGTTGAGTCGCAGGATCCAATTTGGCGGCAGAGGCTCTAGCATAGTGGTCGCGCACTGTGAAAACAGTGAGCAGGCAGACGGCGAAGATGAAAGCAAAAATCAGACTCCTTCTATCGGTCATCGCAGAACGATGCTCCCTTCCTACTTACGAACTAGCGATGCCTCTTCGACGGCTGCAGTAGCAGCGACACTTCCCAAATCGATACTGATTGCCGTCGAGGCTTGTAAGCTCTGATACTTGCCCAAGTTCCAGATTTTCCAAAGCGGACCATGCGTAAACAAAAATCTGTAAAGCCCCACAACTGCAGCAACGTTCAACGTCAGCAGTGCACTCGCCGGAGAAACAAATTTCTGCATTCCAGGTACGTGGTATCGGAGCCCCGCCAAGGCAAGCACCCATACGAGCAACTGTAGAGATGTAAAGATGGCAAACACTTTCGACTCTGGCGACAGCACGGCCGACGAGATTAGCAATGTGGTCATAAAATACGGCACTAAGAGCCGCATAACTTTATGCGAAAACAACTGCAATACCGTGCGATTCTGCGGTGTCAGCGACCACGGAGCCATTTTGAACAGTTGGAAGTTGCCGGCCAAAGTGCGTACTTTGCGATGGAACTCGCCCTCGATCCTGTTTGGCCACATATCATATACAAACGCATTTGCGTCGAGAACAGACCTGAAGCCCTGGCGAATTATTGAAAGCGGCTGGAACATGTCGTCGAGAATAATGCCGGCCGGCATTGGCGTGAAAAGCTCTCTGCGGATCGCGTAGAAGCCTCCATAGACTCCTACCGGAGAATCGAAATCGGCTTCGCATTTTCTGATCCACTGCTCGTATCGCCAGTACAAGCCTCCCACGGCTCCCGATGCGGCATCGTGGCCATCCACCTTCAGGATCAAGTCACCAGCAACGCAGCCTACGGCGGGATCAGCAAAGTTGTTCACCATATGTTGAACTGCCCCCGGGGCAATCTCGGGGCGTATGTCGACGAATAACAGAATCTCCCCCGTGGCAATACCGACACCTGCGTTAACCGCAACTGCTTTGCCGCCGTGTTCGCAAAGGATAACCGTTTTGACCCGCGGATCATTCACGTTTTGCAGAAACTCCGCCGTGCCATCCGTGGAACCGTCGGAAGCAATAATGATCTCCTTTATCTCGGAATAATCAAGATCCAAGAGATGCTTGAGCTTCGCCGGCATTCGCTCAACCCCGTTGTGCACGGCCAGCACGACGCTCACGCTCGGAGTGATCGCGGCGATCATGTGCTTCCGCCTCCGGAGACGGGACAACGCCCACATGCCTATCGGATATCCCAAATAAGTGTAGAGAATTCCGCCCAGCGAAAGCAGGAGAATGATTTTCACTGAGAGCCTCTCCGCAACAGAATGGTCTTCACCGTCTCAAAGATGACAAGTAGGTCGAGCCCCACGGACATGTGCTTGACGTAGTAGAGATCGTATTCGAGCTTATGCTTTGTTTCTTCGAGTGTTGCGCCATATCCGTAGCGTACTTGCGCCCAACCGGTGAGCCCAGGACGAATAATGTGCCGAAGTTCGTAGAACGGGATTTCGCTGCTGAGCCAATCCACGAACTCCGGACGCTCGGGCCGAGGACCTACAAATCCCATGTCTCCCTTGAGCACGTTCCACAACTGCGGAATTTCATCGAGACGGGTCTTACGCATGAGGCGTCCAACTCTGGTCACCCTGCTGTCGTTCTTCTTGGCCCACTGCGCCCCGTTCTTCTCAGCGTCGTGGCACATGGTTCTAAACTTGATCACCTCAAACGGCTTTCCTCGTAGCCCGACGCGCACCTGACGGAAAAAGATAGGCCCAGGAGAAGACAACCGAACCGCAATGATGAGGAAAGGAAGAATGGGAAGGCAAAGCACCAGTCCCGCCAAAGAAACGCTAAAGGAAACCAATCGGCGAAGAACTTGTTGCGACGACTTGACGTTGAAGCCATGAGTAAAGATGAGCGTACTTGGATTCAGCCCATCGAGACTTAGCTTGCCAAGCAGTCGCTCAGTCAGAAAACTGGCGTCCTCAATCACAACACCACGTAGGCGCAGATCAAGTAGCTCACGAACAGGCATTGAGCCGCGCCGGTTTTCCATGGCCACAATGACCCGCTCAATTGAAGGCTTCAATTTGCCGAAGGCGCGAAGATCCGCTGCAAAACGCTCTTGCTCCGTTGCGAATTCTCCTGTTACCTCAGGTTGGACAATTTCCATACCTGCGTCACTTCGGCTTCTAATTAGTTCGGCGACCGACCTGGCCCGATCGCCACTGCCAAGGACATAGACGCGTTCGCGAAATGCCGCGAGGCCCAGAAACCATTCGTACGACTGCCGCCAGATAACAAGGATCACGGCAAGCGCCGAAATCCCAATCGTGAGCACATGAGGCCCGATATAGATACCAGGGAAAAAAAAGATCACGACTCCGAGTACAAAACAAAGCACACTCAGTACAAGCAGCAACCGGAAATAAATCTCCCAGCCTCCCGAGATACGTTGCGGCTCATATAGATCGAAATAGTATGAAAGGAGCAGGGTCAGCGTTGTAATCCCCAAGATCTTGAGGATGCCGTTCTCGTAGATCAAAGCAATGTAGGTATCGGGCCCTATCTGATACGTGGCCGTCAGCAGAAGCACCCCTGTTACCAGGAACGCCTCACAAAGCAGCAGCATCAGAGTCCGGGTCGGATAATACACATTGAAAAGCCTGATCATTACCGACTCCCGCTATTTGTCCCGCTTTGGCTGGTCGCCGCTATCGGGCTCGTCGCGGTGGTAATAGTTGTAGTTGTAGCTGTACGACCCGGTTTTCGGCGCATCCTTAACGTCGTTGAGAACAAACCCCAGTATCCGCGAACTGCCGAAGGCACTTTGAGTGCGCTGAGCCACCTCATAGGGGGTAGTCCCGCCGCGTGCAACCAGGAGAACCGCGTCGGCTGATCGCGCCATTTCAACAGCATCAGTTACCGCAAGCACCGGAGGCGCGTCAATAATGATCCAGTCAAAATACGGAGAAACGCTCTTGATCAGTTCTTTCATGCGTTCGCCGGAAACCAACTCCGTAGAATGATCCGTTGCTCTACCCGAGGTAATCAAGGTGAGGTTCGCAACTCTCTTGACACTTGGCTCGCCGTCCGCACCGCGGTCGCGGTCGCGCTGCATTACGTCGAACACCTCAGCATCGCCTTCGAGATAATCCGAAAGACCGGCGGCGTTAGGCGCACCCAGGAGGGTGTGCAGAGAAGGCCGCCGAAGATCTCCATCAATAAGCAGAATATTATGCACGCTGTTGCGCGCTAAGCTCATCGCCAGATTTGAAGCAATAAAGCTCTTGCCTTCCGACGGCATGCCACTGGCAATCAGGATCGTCTTCAGTGGTGCTTCATAACGCGCCTGATACACATGAGAGCGGAGGCTGCGAAACTGCTCTACACCAGCGCCACGATCGGCGAGCGTTGGAAACGAAGCAAGTGACGGATTCCATGTGTGCTGGGTGACATTCTCAAGCTGAATCTCAGCTCTGGCCAGCGGCGGTCCATCGAGAACCGATGTGATCTGAGACGGCTCATCCGGATCAGTGACCTGGAAATCGGCCAAAACTGGTGTCCTACCGCGTTCCAGGTATGCTCTTTGAAGCGCTTCGTGTATTCGGCTCATAGCTCAATATCCTTAAAAATGTCGTTTGAACCCACGGCAGGATTAATTGCGTTTGAAATCGCGGGCGGCATCGGTTCTTCGGGCATGCCCGAGATCGCCATTGGAGAAAGGACAAACGGCTGCGAATCCAAGTCGAGCTCACGGCAGACTGATTCGACGATTCGCGGCGGAATTGGCTTGATCTGTTCTACATAAGCGCTGATCATCGCGTGCTCACAAATCAAGTTGATTATGCGCGGAATCCCATTTGAATACTTGTGAACCAGTTGCACCGCATCCGGCGAGAATATGGGCTGAGTCGCACCGACGATGCGCAGGCGGTTTGTGACATAGGCCTTCGTTTCCTCGGCTGTTAGAGGCCGGGTGCGGCACCAAAGCGAAATGCGTTGCCGCAACTGGCGAACCGACGGATCCCGCAACTTTTCTTCGAGTTCAGGCTGGCCGGATAGCACAATCTGAACCAACTTCTCCGACGAGGTTTCCAGGTTGGTCAATAACCGGATCTCTTCAAGCAGCTCCCAGGAGAGGTTTTGTGCCTCGTCCACCACGATTGCGCACAACTCACCATTGCGGAATCGATCAATCAACCAGCGATTCAACTGCATCAACATGCCAGACTTGGTCTGCGGCATGCCCTGCCGGCCACGCGGACTTGCGGGTATTCCGAAATCCGCCAGAACGAACTCGAGAAAATCAAGCGTGTCGAGCCGTGGATTGAATACGAACGCCGTGGAAACACGTCGATCGGTGAAGGAACTGAGTACACTCTTCAGCAGAGTGGTCTTTCCCGTACCGACCTCGCCTGTCATGACAACGAAGCCCTTTCGCGAAGCAATGCCGTACTGGAGACATGCCAGCGCTTCCTGGACATGCGGCATCTTGTACAAAAACCGCGGATCGGGACAGGCGCCAAATGGAAAATCGTTGATGCCGTAGAAGTATCTGTACATGGTTATGCCAGGGGACTCTCAGTAGGTTTGTTGAATCGTGAGAAAGGGTTCCAGCGGCTCGCTGCAGCGTTGGCCTGCGGTAGACCATCGATATGAGAAATCACGGCCAGGGTCGAGAGCTTGGTGAACGCCCAAACATCGCGTTCCGAGCGCAACGTCGTATCGCGATACTCAAACCAGCCTGCCAGAAGCAAGCCAACCATTAAGCCGCCGGCAAGTCCGGCACCTGCCAGAAGAAGGCGGTTCGGGAAGATCGGAGAGTCAGGGAGATTAGGCGGATCCATGACACGGAACTGCTCACCCTGTTGGCGCTGTTCGAGTGCCGTTGCCATTGAGGAGTCATTCAGTTTCTTCAGGAGAGCGTTGTAGAAATCCAGCGCCGTCTGGTGGTCGCGCGTAAGCTGCTTGTACTCCGCTTCGACTTGCGGGCTCGACTCAATCCTGGACTCGTATGTCCTTATTTGCTGCGAGAGGCGAATTTGATCCGATTTGGCATCTTCCATTCCCTGTTGTGCGGAGCGGAGCTGAGCCTTCAGTTGCTGAAGTTGCGGCGTGTCAGGCCGCGCCACGCTGGTGGTAACCATTGGCGCCGGCTCTGTTGCAGAAGCTGCAATTTGGGCTTGCAGAGCATTGATCTTCCGCGTTGCCTCAATGACGTCAGGGTGATCGGATGTGTATTGCGCCTGCAGGGCCTGTTTTTGCAAGATGAGGGCTTTAAGTTGTGTCCTGCGCTCATCGACGACGGCGGCGGCAGCCGCGGGTTCCGCATTCTGCAACTCATGCGATTGCTGAGTGACCATCGCCTGAAGAAAAGTCACATTCTGCTGTTGCCTGCTTAGTGATTGGGTGACCGCATCGAGTTGGGTCGTTAGCGCCTGCAGCGTGTTGGCGTTGGACTGCTCTTGTTCAGGTAACCGGCCGAAATACTTCTGCTGGAAGACCGCAAGTTTTGCGTCCTGCGCGTCGAGGCTTTTCTTCGACTCATCCAGCTGTTGTTTCAGAAACGCCGTCGTGCCTTCGGCCGATTCTTCCCGCGCACTCAAGTTTTCCGACACAAAGAGAGAAGTAATTTCCCCGCAAACCTGCTGCGCGAGGTGAGCGTCGTTGGCCTTAAACGTAACGAAGAACCCGGGCATGCCACTCGACTGGCCGGCAGGAATAGGCTTGACGGCGATTGCCTTCTGAGTCAAAGCAATTCGATCATCCATCGTCAACGTCGCACTTGTGAACAGGTTGAACCGTTTTATGATCGGCTCAAGACGTGACCGGCTGAGGATTTGCTCTCTCATTGAGGCCAGCCGTTCGGAAAGATCCTGCGCCACCACCGGCCTCACATACTCCTCCGGTACCTTCGGCTGCTCAATGAGGATCAGCGTCTGAGACTGATACTGCGGGGGAATGACGTGGCTCAGCGCGATACCGACCACGAGGAAGAGGCAGGCACACATTACGACTAGAAACCAGCGTCGCTTGAGGATCGCGACGTAATCTTCCATTGTTAATTCACGATGACCGAGCATACGACTCCTTGAAACGTTTACGGCCTGATGCGGGGTTCCCTTGATGACAAGCCAAACCCGAAAGATATCGTGTTATACATGTCATTCAGTACATTGCCGGGCAGTTGAGAGCTAGAGGACTGTGAAGTTCCGGTATAGTTCGCAAACACAATCATTCTGGAGCCCAGCCACCACGTTGCCTGCGTTCCGCCGTAGACACCGTTGGTCACACCTTTGTTGTTGAACGCGGCGGTTCGCTGGTATCCACCGGTAATCCCGAGTACGAAGTTCGGTCCAAAATGATGGAGATAATTGCCTTGGGCACTGTCCAGGGTTCCACCTATCAGGTACCCGCCACCACCATTCGTTCCGTGGAAATAGATGGCACCAAAACTCGATGACCTCAGCAGATATCTCATGAAGGCGTTCAACTCAAAGTTGGTCATTGCCGGCACTACCGATTGAACGCTACTGTCGATCCACTGCGGTCCACCAGAAACATCCAGATCTAAATTCCTGGACACTCTTCGCCGAAACCCGCCCAGGGCCGTCTGAGTGCGCATCGAAACCGTCGTTGACGGGTATTGATACAGAGAATATTGATACCTGCTCAGGAGTGATGTACGCGCGCTGATGCGCCGATCGATGCCCACATTTCCTGATGTAGTGCGCGTATCGATGCCGTTCGCGTCAGGAAAATACATATAATCCGAATTGCCACCTACGACTAAGCTCGTGGCGTAATCAAGAGTACGTCCAACACTGGCCATGGCGGAATTGCTTACCACGTGCGTGTTGAGGGTAAGAATCGATTGGTTCGTCGACGTCAGGGGGTTGCCCGAACCGATCGGTTCTCCAATCCCGGGGATACCTGAAAATCCAGTAGTCGGGGCCTGTGGAAGGTAGCCGACATTGTCAGCAAGATTGAAGTTCCACCGGCGCGTGTTCGCGCCTTGGCTCAGGTACAGCCGGTGGAACTGGCCAGTCTGGTAATCAGGCCCCGAAAGCGTCCATGTGTAACCACCCGCGTAGTTCATGCTGAATGGTTTTGTTTGACTTCCGTTTTCGTATGAAAGGGACCCAGAGACAACGCTCGTTTGTTGGTTCGAATAGTGATTGCTCAGTTGCGCATTCTGTGCATAGCGAAAAGCATATTGCAGCTGGCGTGCAGCGGAAGCAACCGATGAGCCTCTTGCCGCCGGACCTACCTGCGGAAAAGCGGTAGAACCAAGGCCACAAATTGTAAGTGCAATACAAGCAATCCGTTTCATCTTCGTCACCTTACGGAACCACAATTGTGTCGCCTGGTTTCAAAGCGATGTTGAAGTTACCATCGCCCTTCAGGGCTTTCTTGTACTCAACCGGTACCTTCACCTGACTTCCGCCTTCCTGGTTTCGCAGCAAGTAGATCTTGCGCGAATTGGCAAAATCAGACAGGCCACCCGCGCTGGAAATCGCCTCAAGTAAAGTCATGCCGGGCGTCATCTCCACTGGTCCCTTCTTGTTCACTTCGCCAATGAGAAAAACCAGCTTGCTGTGAATCTGTGACACCACCACCGAAACCTTAGGATCCTGGTAGTACTTCTTCAGCTTTAGTGCGATCTGATCCGCAAGCTGAAGTGGCGTCAGTCCCGAGGCGAGCACATCCCCGAGAAGCGGGAGAGAAATCATTCCATCAGGCCGAACAAGAATTGAACCGGAAAGCGTGGCCTCTCTCCAAACCGTCACGCTCAACACATCTGAGGCGCCGATAATATAGCTGGAGTTCGAAGCAAGATTGGGAGCAGTCGGTAACGCAGGGGCCGTTCCTGCCGGATCTGCGGCCTCTTTCTGCTGACCGAAGCCGGCGATAGTTGTAGCAGAAAGTAACAAAGCAATTAGGAATTTTGATTTCATATTCCAACTCCGTTCTTATGAGGCGCAGGCCGGAATTCAGCGTCCACCTGCTTGAGCTTGTACAGAAGCGCTTTGTAGCTGATGCCGAGTTCGTCTGCAGCGCGCTTGCGATTCCCTCCCGTCGCGGCAAGGACTTCAGCGATCAGCTGCCGTTCGATCTCTGTCGACGCCGCCCGTGCTGCTTCCTTTAACGAAAGTGATTTCCGGCTTCCGTTCGCTTTCAGCGAAGCCGAAGCCGCCTTGAGCGCCGCAAGTGAGACCGCCTGATCTCCGATTGCTACGAAAGTTTTGATCGCCGTCTGCAACTCAGACAGGTTCTCGGGCCAGGTGTGTTCCAGCAGAAATTCAGTCATTTCCCCCTGCAAAACCGGCTTGGGGCGATCAAACTGTTTCGAGTACTGGGTGAGGAGATCATCGGCGATCGCAAGGATCTCCGACTTTCTGCAGCGCAAAGGTGAAACACGCAGTGTGACTGCCGATACCAAGTAATAGAAATCCTCTCGCATTTTGCCACTCTTGACGTCACCAATAAGTTCGCGGCTCGTACCACAAACGAGGCGACTATGTTGGGAATCTGTCGAATGGAAATAGCACTCGATGATCTTCTTCTGCAGATCAGAGCTAAGCTCCCCAATTTCAGAGAGATATACGGTTCCCCTACCGGCAAAGGAGGCAAGCAGCATTTCTAAATTGGCCGCGTCACTATGGATTTCGATCATAGCGTTGCGAGATCGGTGTGACTGGAAGTGAATCTGGGTGGCAATCGAGCGCTTGCCGGTCCCGTGTTCACCGACGATCAAAACCGGGCAGTCGCTTTCCGCGATGCGGTCAACCGCCCTTTGCACCTGGCCCTCAATCATGGCTGGTGCCCTCGTCTGTCGTTTTGCGACTGGTATGTTTTCACTTACTGACATGAAGAGTCTTTGAGTCCTGCCGTTGCTTTAGCAAGGCAGGGTCCAAACTTCAAGAATGCCTGTGGAACAGGGTTTCCACGCCGCAACGCCGCGTTTAGTCACATTTATGGATCGGTCCGGTTCCAGGGATAGGAAAAGTATTTCCTCTTCGAAAGGAAATAAACTGGCACTTAGTTTCCACTGAAGTGGTAATTGTTTTCCACTTTCGAGGCCATTCCTGTTCCGAGAGGTCGAAAACTCATGGCCATCGCTCGCGGGCTTTCAGCTTCCATTAACGGCACTCAGATTGCTAAGCATGATGTAGCACTTTTTGTGTGCAGAAGCATTCGTCCCAGAGAACATGGCCCAGAACGCCCAAATGCCGACGGTACTGAACAGCTCCTGGCACCTCAAGTTGCCTTCGTGGGTCTGGAATTGGACAGTTGTAGTTGTCCTGGTTCTGTTTGTTTACTGGCATGTTTTGTCAAGGCTGGTGAATGCATGGCTTGAGATTCCTGATTACTCGCACGGCCTGCTTGTTCCCATATTTGCCTGCTTTCTTATTTGGGACAAAAGGAAAACCCTGCGAAACACGGAAATAACACCAGAGTGGAGCGGCATCGCTGTTATCGCCCTGGCGCTCGCACTATTGTTGCTCGGCCAGTTCGGCGCTGAACTATTTGTGTCCCGTATTTCTGTTGTCATCCTTTTGGCAGGGCTAATTCTCGGATTCGGCGGTTGGCGACTTCTCCAGGAGCTCCGCTTTGTTCTCCTGGTCCTTGTTCTGGCGGTACCGATTCCGACGATCATCTTCAATCAGTTGGCGCTTCCGCTCGAGGGATTGGCTTCGACGCTTGCCACTGCCCTTCTCCATGCAATGGGGGTTCCGGCGTTGCGGCTTGGCAACATAATTGAATTGCCTAATATGCGCCTGGAGGTGGCGGAAGCGTGCAGTGGCCTCCGTTCTCTCGTCAGCCTATTCACGCTTGCGATCTTCTATGGATACTTCCTCGAAAAGACCTACTTTCGCCGCACGTTGCTAGCGCTGGCGAGCATTCCTATTGCGATTGCTGCAAATTCAGTCCGCATCTTCGGAACCGGCATTTGCATTCAGTACTGGGACGCGGACCGAGCACTCGGGTTCTTCCATCAGTTCTCCGGATGGCTGATGTTCATCGTATCGCTCGCGTGCCTGTCGCTGGTTCATTACGCGATGCTCTTATTCTCTGTTCAATTTAGGAGCAATTCGTGAACGCGCGCTTTTGGACCGTCGTGCTCCTCCTGGTCGGAACTGCCGCCCTGATCCGGTTCCGCGGCAATACAGACCGGATCCCGGACAGTGAGCCGCTCGCACAGATTCCCATGAACATTGCCGGATGGTTAGGTAACGATATGCAGATCGATCCGGAAACCCTCGACGTGCTAGGCGCAGGAGATTTCCTTTCGCGGATGTATGCACGCAATGCAAGCGGACAAGGGATCGAACTCTTTGTCGGCTATTTTCCCACGCAGAGGACAGGCGTCTCCGTTCATTCGCCCAGGAACTGCCTGCCCGGCTCAGGGTGGACCTTTGAATCATCCGACTACCTGGATTTGAGAGATGTCAATGGGAAAGCGCACCATGTCGGAGAGTACATCGTCACTGACGGTGAGAGCCGCGAGTTCGTCATTTACTGGTACCAGGCGCACGGACGCAGCATAGCCAACGAATATCTTGCAAAGATGTACCTCGCTATGGACGCGATGAGAACCAATCGGACGGATGGAGCACTCGTTCGGGTCGCGACCCCGATAAGCCCCGCAGAGAGCTCAGCACAGGCAAGAATGCGAGCCGAGGCATTTACTTCTCAACTTACGCCAATGCTACCGCGCTTTATACCTGATTGAGCAGTGTCCAATACGCTCGAATGACAGTCAGGCAAAGAAATGAGATTCGCTTCACAACAGGGCTTAATAACTCACTTCAAGTTTAGGTAAGGTCGCAAGAAATGAATCAACTCCAACACGCTTCATTAGCAATGCTTCTGACCGTCCTCATGCTGTCCTCAGGCTGCCGCAGCAACCCGGACGTGAGAAAGCAAAGATACTTTGAGAGCGGCCAAAGGTTCAATTCAGAAGGCCACTATAAAGAGGCATCGATTCAATTTTTGAATGCGCTCAAGGTGGACGGCGACTATTCCGAAGCGCACTACGGACTCGCACAGGCCTATGAGCATATGGGTCAATTTCTGACCGCATCAGAAGAACTGGAAAGGGCAATCGACGCTCAACCTGGAAATGTCGCTGCCCGCCTCGATCTTGGGAATCTAATGCTTGCCGGCGGGAGCGTTAGCGCAGCACAGGAACAGGCGAACGCCGTGCTGACAGTGCAACAGGATAATGCCGGAGCGCATGCACTGCTTTCCGCTGTTGCGAGTCAGCAGGGACAGAAAACCACGGCCCTCGCCGAAATTCAACGAGCCATCGAACTCGAACCGCAATGCGCGGCGTTTCACGAAAATCTGGCGCTACTCCAGGCGGGTGATCCCAAATTGGCCGCGCTGGCTGAAAGCGAATTCCAGAAAGCTGTACAGCTCGATCCTGGATCGACGAACGCGCGACTCCTGCTCGCCTCCTATTATGTCTATAACAAGCTGCTCGCTAAAGCGGAAAAAACCGCCTGGGATTGGGTCGCAACCGACCCCCGGAGTCTCACCGCCCGAGCCGACCTTGCACAGATCATTTTGAAAGAGGGGGATTGGGCTCGCGCGGAACAAGTGCTTCGCCAAGCTTCCAAGGATTTCGCGTCTAGCGAACAGGGCGCCAGCATACTTGCCGACTACTATGCCTCATCTCAGCAGTTCGATAAAGCTCGCGCAGAATTCTCGGCACAACTTGCCAAATCTCCCAGGAATAGGACCCTGCAGAAGGGATACATCCGGGTCTTGATCCAGATACGGGACTTCAAAGCGGCAAAAACCGTGCTCACCAGCTTGAAGAGCAATTCGAAAGATCCCGAATTTACTGCCCTCAACGGCATCATTCAGCTGAATGAGGGAATAACGAATGATGCGGTGAATGCGCTTCGCGATGCGGCGAGATCCCTCCCAGAGGATTGGTTTATTCAGTACTGGTGGGGAAAGGCAGCCCAGGCAAAAGGTGAAATGAATGTCGCTGAAAACTGCTTCCGGGAAGCCGCAACTCTCAATCCCTTCTCGTTGGAACCCCTTGAGGAACTTGCCAGGATTGCCGGCCAGCGCGGCGACACAGCATTGCTCGAAGATGTAGCGGGCCGTGCTATCGCCTCTCATTCCGGAAACCCGAACGGTTATGTCTGGCGCGCCATTGTTGAGATGGATCGCGATTCGTTCGTCAAAGCAGAAGCGGATCTGCGCATCGCCGTAAAAGTCGCTCCACGGTCATGGCAGGCCTACCTCCAATTCGGCAAACTCCGCCTGCTGCAGAAGCGTTTTCCTGAAGGATCGACAATGCTCGAGCAGGCCCTTAGGTACAACCCTAATTCAGTGCAGGCGTTGCGCCTGTTGACAGATTACGATGTATTCCAAAAACACCGTGATCGAGCCATGAGTCGCGTCAAGACACAAATTCAAAAGAGCCCTGCCAATAGCTATTTCTACGATCTGCTCGCGCAACTGCAGATTCAAAACAATCAGATCGAGCAGGCAGCAGAGACGGCGCAACACGCGTTCCAGATGAATCCGGCGGACGGTGAAGCTGTTTCGCTCTTTGCACAAATCTCCGTCCGCCGTGGCATGACCGCGCACGCCATTGACGCGTGGATGCAATGGTCGAATAACCATCCTAACGACGCGGGGGCGTTAGCAGTGCTTGGAGCGCTCGAAGAGTCGCGCGGCAGCTCAGGCAGAGCGGAAACATATTACAAAATGGCACTCCAAATCCAGCCGCAGCAGCCGATCGCCGCAAACAATCTGGCATACCGAATTTTAGAGAACGACGGAGGCGTCGATAGCGCGCTCGCACTAGCTGAAGCTGCTCGACGAGGCATGCCCGACTCGCCAACCACGGCCGACACACTTGCCTGGGCCTACTACCACAAGGGCACTTATCTATTTGCCCGCGATCTACTGGAAGACGCCATCAATATTGATCCGGACTGTGCCTCCATGCATTATCACCTCGGGATGGTCTACACGAAACTTAATGACAAGCACAACGCGGCGCTTCACTTGAAAAAAGCTCTGCTGCTTGCACACGATCCGCAAACAACGCGAAATGCAAAGGCCGCATTGCGAGGAATTGGATAGAACGACACCGGCAGACACCGCCGTCAGAGACCATGAGGTCCAGAAATAAAGTTTGAATTACATGAGGACAGAAACGACCCATCAATGTCGAATGCAAAAACAATAGCTAAGAACACCGGATGGTTTGGCCTGGAGAACGCAATCAGCGCCTTCCTGACGATCTTCACTTCGATCGCCATTGCGCGCACCTTGGGCCCAACCAAGATGGGCTACATCGTTTACGTCACTTGGATCGCGTCGGCGGTCGCAGACCTGGCCGGACTCGGCATTCCATCAACAACGCGGAAGTATATGGCAGAGTACCTGGGCATGGGCGATCGTGGAACAGCTCGGTATATCTACCGGCACACTTTTATGCTGCAAGCTTGCTTAGCAACGTTTGCGACATGCGGTCTGCTCATCTGGGTACTTCGAGATGCGTCCCCAGAATATAAAATAGCGGCGACGCTCATCGTAATCAGCATTTGGCCTTCCATGGTCAACGCCACATCGTCACAAGCGAATATCGCGATGGAGAACCTTTCTAGAAACCTGCCAGGTTCAGCCGTTTCGATAATCGTGTTCGCTCTCATGATTGTCGCCACTGTGACGCTGCACTGGGGAGTCACGGGCGTTGGAGCGTCCGTCCTGGGTATGCGTTTGGTCGATTTCCTCGTACGGATTTTCCCGACCGTGAGAGAAATTAACCGTTGGGACAGAGCACACTCCTTTTCTGACGTATTGCGCGATCGAATGCTTCGGTTTGCGTGGCAAAGCGTCGCACTGATGGTTGTAGGAATGATCGTATGGCAAAGGTCTGAGTTCATTCTTCTTAAGCACTTATGCAAAGACATTCGACAGGTCGCTTTCTATTCCGTCGCTTTCAGCATGGCAGAGCGCCTTCTTATCACCTCGTCGATTTTCGGGCTGGCTTCGGGCACAACTGTATTTGTTCAATACGGGCGCGATAAGTCCAAGATCCCCAATATCACGGCATCCACGTTCCGCTATCTCGCCCTCACTTCTATCCCTCTGCACTTTATTGCGGCAGCTCTCGCGGCGCCAGCACTGCTGCTGCTTTACGGAAATCAGTACACCGGTGCATTCGCCGTCGTCACCATTGCACCTCTTCTGTGCATGCCCAAGGCATTTAATGGCCCCGCCACCAGTTTGTTGCAGGTTTACGAGGGGCAGAAGCTTGTCATCGCTGCGACTTTGACCGCCGGTATCGTTGACATCGCGGTCGCATGGTTGCTCATTCCCGCATACGGGGCAGTAGGCGCCTGTATCGGCAGTGGAGCGGCAGAGACAACAGCGGTCGGTCTTATGTGGGCATTCAGTGTCTATCTCTATAAAGTCAGGCTCCCCTGGGTTTTAGTAGCCAAGGTGACATTGATCAGTGCATGCGCGGCCCTTACCGCTCGCTTTATTGCTCTCAGGTTGCCAGCCATCTGGGGCATCTTAATCGGGGGCAGCATCGCACTTGCTGTCGTTTTCGGCCTGTTTTACCTCTTGCGTGTGCTTGAACCAGAGGACTCTGCTCGCTTCATAACTCTCAGCAATTCGCTGCCAAGGCGATTTCGGGGAATTACGAATCGCCTGCTAGCCGTACTGGTTCACCCGAGTTCGACTACGCTTATTCCTGCAGAAAATGTGACTTCAGGCGGTCCGAAATGATTCCCGCAATTGTTCACATTGGAATTGGCGCCAAAATCCGATTCGAAACAAATGCTTCAAAACGTCTCGTTGAGCTTGAGCAATTTGGAGCGATTCAATTAGATGGGAGGATAGCTTGAAAATCAGTGTAATTATTCCCGCATACAATGCAGCTCCGTACATTGCAGAAGCTATCGCGAGTTGCCTGAATCAGACCAGCCCTCCTTACGAGATTATCGTTGTTGATGATGGGTCCACCGACGATACGGCTTCCATTGCAGCAACGTTCTCTCCTCCCGTCCGAGTAATCCGGCAGAAGAACGCTGGAGTATCAGCGGCACGCAACCTGGCCGTTGAGTCCTCTACCGGCGATTGGATCGCCTTTCTTGATGCAGATGACTGGTTCTATCCCAGGAAACTTGAATTACAGCAGCGTTGCGCACAGCACAATCCTGACGCGGTACTCATCTATACGGGCGTCCAGAGAACATTTCTTGACGGCCAGAAGGCCGCTCCAAACTATACATCGCCAGAGCATCTCGAGTCAGAACTTCGGTACCGCTGTCCCTTTCACATTTGCAGCGTCATCATGCGTCGTGAAGCGTTCGACGCCGTTGGGGGATTTGATCTCACGCTCCGTGGCATAGAAGACTGGGATCTATGGCTGCGACTTGCTGCTCGTTTCTCAGTCAAAACGTTCGCAGCCGAATCTGAGCCGCTCGTAGCTTACAGGAACGTCCCCGGATCCCTCAGTTCAAATGCGATGCGGATGTTCAAAGCGCGCATGGCTCAAATTGAAACCAGGAGTCTATACGGAGTGTCAGGCCTGCGACGCTTCTTCTTGCGGCGAAGGATTCGTGCATTCCATCATTACGATACATCAATCATGTTACGAGAAGAAGGTTCGGTATCGGATCTCTCCATGATCCTTAAGAGTTTCGTGTTATGGCCTCTTCCGGGGACACTCTTACTTATGAAGCGCTATAAGGTCGCCGCAGCTATGTTGAAGCAGCACCTGAGCGTGCGCAACAGAAATGATTCAACTGACACACTCGCCACTTGAATGGCTCGTTGGGGCCCTCATCCCTGAATGAATTTGGTTTGGTTGAAGGATGCTCAGAAAGGTAGAAGCAATGGGAACAATAAGCGTTGTGATACCGGTATATAACGGAATGAAGACACTCGCGGCAGCCGTAGAGAGCGCCATTCAACAAACGTACTCCATTGAAGAGATCATCGTCGTTGACGATGGATCCACTGATGAGACTTCAGAGGTCGCCCGATCACTGACCGAGAGATATCCATGCGTCAGGTATCTTGGCAAACAAAACGGGGGCGTCTCTTCGGCGCGCAATCTCGGCATCGAACAGGCTTCCGGGGAGTGGATTGCCTTTCTTGATGCCGACGACACGTGGGATCCTCGTAAGCTGGAAACTCAAATCAACGCGTTAGCAAACGCGCCGGATTGCTGCGCGTCTTACACCGGCATGTGGGCACACGATCTGACAAGCGGCGAAGTAACGGTTTACCGTGCCAGGACCTATGGAAGCCTGCTAGAACGTCTGCGGTACGGGAATTGCGGGATTGGTGCGTCAACTCTCATGGTCCGTAGATCCAGCCTTCGCGAGATTGGAGGGTTCGACACTGCCTACAACGGAAACGAAGACTGGGATCTGGTATTCCGCTTATTAATGCGAGGAAACAATATCTTACCTATCGGTGACCCGTTGATTCATTACACGGTAGCTTTAGGTTCTCTTTCAACGAGCGATGACATGTTGAAACAAGACCTCAATCTGCTCAACACTGGCAAGCTATTAGTTGGGCTAAGAGGATGGAAGAAGTTCTATATGCGAAGAAAGATACGGGCAGAAATCTATTGTCGTGCAGGAATCAACTCGCGGACACGTGGTGATTTAAATGATGCATTATTGAGATTTGTTCAGTCCGCCGCATCCTGGCCTACAAGGAAAGGTGTCAAGGCCGGCGTGGTAACTGCGATACGATGCCTGAACACTCGATAAGCAAGACACCTTCGCATTGTTGAGTAGTCGCGGAAGACGCCCGGGAACCCAGTTCGCATCTTTACGAAACAGCTGCTCAAAAACACTTTTAATGGATTTCCATTTACACCACGTTTTGGAACCTTGCCAATCGCCAAAGATGGGTTCGTACTCTTCTTTGAACCTTGTCAGCAACTGCGAACTTAAGGGAGCGAAATCAGCTGATCTTGCATCGACCAGCATGCCATTCAGCCACTTCCCTATCAGGTTCGGCATCCGCGCCGTTGCATCCTTGATCACCAGCTTGAAACTGAGGTGCTTGCTTCGGGCCGCTAGTGACAGTGCTCTAACCAGATCCAAGCGTCCAACAGAAAACGCATAGTCCATTGCATCCGCACTAAGAAACGAAATCATTTCCAGAGCCTTGCCACTAAGATAAGCTTCGTCGGAGAGTTGCCTGACAATAAAGCAGCATACAGTTATTTCGCCAATTGTCTGGCGCAAGCGCCCCGTGCGCAAACTAGCCCTATTGTTGCCTCCATGCGTTCTGATGCGCACCGTCGGATGCGCAATAAACCCTATCTGTTTTTCATTGATGACACATCGAAACGTAAACTCAAAATCCTCCGAAGGAATTCCGACCATGCGGGGCTCATAACCGCCTAACTGATCGTAATAACTCTTCGAAATTGTCGTACCCGAAGGCCAGAACGGACACCATCCGCGAGCATCAAAGAGGTGCGCTGCCACTTCAATTGGATCAGTCAGAATCCATGTAGCAGTACCCGTCTCCTCCTTCGCCATCTCCCAGAAACCCTCTGGCGCCATCATCGCATTCGATGTTGACGTCCATGGAGACTCGATGCTTTCTCCGATGTACATAAAATCGTTGCATACAAAACGAACCTCGGGATGAGCATTGATGAGGTTGGAAATACGCTCTAAGTGATCTGGCAACCAGAGATCATCGCTGTCGCAGAGTGCGAGCCAGGCGGAAGTTGCCAGCGCAGCGCCCGTATTGCGGGCGATCTGAACGCCGCAATGATCAATTCTCTTGTAACAAACGCGGCTGCCAAAGCTTGCGCAAACCTGCGCAGTGTCGTCTGTTGAACCGTCGTCAACAACAATAACCTCGCGCGCCGGAACGCTCTGGCCAAGAATTGACTCGATCGTCTCTCCGATGAGATGACCACGCTCATAGGTCGGAACTATGGCGCTCACTGAGAAACTCATCTTTGATTCCGCTCCTCGATCGTTCACAATTGAGCTTTTCAACGCGCTGACATGGCCGCCGAAACGATCCGATGCGGATTATCACCGGAGCGGCTTTCCAGCCATGTCTGGATGACGGGGATGGTCAGGTGAAACGAGTCATTGAACCAGAGATCAAGATTGACCCAGCCGCTTGATCCGACCTTCCACAAAGTCTCAAACCAAAGCGCCAGACCTATGAACTTCAGATCGTCTCTGTCCATTCCCGATTGAGTGCACAACGACTCAAGGCGTACCGCAAGATCATGGTCTTCGACTTCATCGGCCCAAAGCTGGCGCAGATAAAATGGAAGCGTAACTTGGTACTTGCGCGCCGTGGAGTTAAGCAGCATATAAAGAGCGTCCAGCAGGGGTAAGCCATTTCTGCGCGGCCATTCCCAGTCGATGATGCCCACGATCTGGTCCCCTTTGAAAAGCACGTTGCCAAGCCAGAAATCACCATGCGACAAGTCCGCAGGCAGCCTGGCGAGTTCGCACCATTCTCGAAAAACATCCATCATCGGAGTGATTGAATCTATGTAAGCCGGAAAGAACTGGCGCAAATCGCTGAGCCTCGAATCAATCTGATAAAAGCCCTGGCGTTCACGTGGAACTTCGCGAGTTAGCCAAAATTCGGTGGCCCGGTCCACTTTACTCCAGCTGAACTCGTAAGGATCGGATTCAATCCTCGATTGCGCGATGATCGCCGAGCCATCGGCCAGCTTTCTGAATGAAAAGGTACGAGCCAGGAAAGGCGCGAATCGCCCGTCTTGAAATACCAACGCATAGCCAGCGGCTCGCTTCACAATGTCATCTACTGCGTCATCGCATTCCCCGTAATGAATAACCGCCGGATACCCTTGCCAGTTCGCCATCACCACCACGGTGCAGTGAATGTCTGAAATATAAAGCTGAGGCACCGGGGCTGGGTCGCAGCCCGTAATCGCAGAGATGCTCTTTACTGGCTCTCCACCGGGTACCACAAAAAAGGGACGATCAATCTTTCCGAAGGCCCTCCAATGCGATATCAGGTGGTCAGCGAAGTAGTCGATCCTACCGTTGCGGTAGGCGAGTTGTTCCCCTGAAACCAGCGAACGATTGCGGCCAGTCGTCGTCAGGACGCCAGCGACTCCGTGGAAAACTTGCAACAATCGCTCTGTCTTCCCGGGGGCAGTGCAAGGATAGGCACGCATCGAAACCTGGACGGGCTCACCAGCAATCAACCTGAGCGCGCCCTCAATTGCGCACACGACGTGCCGTTGGGGATCAACCTCAAGTGGGCTCAACTTATCTGGGCTGCACTGGAGCAATGTGCGCTTCCCTTCGAATGGTCCGGCGGATTTTACACAATCATATAGGAGGAAGCAACGTGTGTAGAAATACAACATCAGTGGGTACAGTACCGAACAAAGTAGTTACTCCAGAGATCTCTGACCTGATAAGTTCAGTTGATTCGAAAGTCCTGACAAAATATGATTAATGGTTCCAATGATTACCCATTTTGGCCTGTACGAATAGGTGAAATCGCCGGTGAGCACTGTTACGGCTATCGTGCCACACTACAACCGCCCAGAAATGGTTCGGGAAGCTTTGCTTTCGATCCAGCAGCAGTCCGTTAGGCCCGATGAAGTTCTGTTGGTCGATGACTGCTCGACACCGGAGAATCAGGAAAAGCTCCAGAACCTATCCTCACTTGCTTCGATCATCTCCACTCCAAAGAACGTGGGCCTGGCTGGGGCGCGCAACTTTGGGGCGTGGAACGCATCGAGCGAGTGGCTGGCATTTCTTGACGACGACGACACCTGGATGCCAGACAAGCAGGAACGCCAGATTCGCTATCTTGAAGCGCATCCCGAGATACATGCTCTGGGCGGGGGAGCGACTATGAGGACGGTTGATGGAAGAGAAGAGTACTGGGGAGAGAAGCCTAGCTATCGCGTTAACCTGGCGAATGCGCTCGCGCATACAGCGTCGCTGGTGCCGGCAATGCTGATCCGACGCGACGTGCTTCTTGCTCTTGGCGGTTTCGATACCTCTTTCCGCTATCTCGAAGACTACGAATTCGGCATTCGACTTCTAGCTGCTGGGTACGAAATGCATTTCCTCGGCGAACCGCTATTCATCTACAACCGTGGTGGTCGCCAGCAATCAAGCCTTCAACACTCGAAGATGTTTGAGAGCGAAATCAGGATCCTGAATCTGCATGCCGGCTTGTCTCGGAAACAGTTTGGTATTCTCGGGCCAAAACGCCTTAAAGGGCGGTGCTATCAAAAGTACGGTGTGCGCATGGGCGGGGTGCGAGGCCGTTGTTTATGGTCCTGCGGCGGTATTATGCAGGCTATGTTCGGTCATTGGCTCGCGGGAATTCCAGGCTAGTCGGTTCTAAAATTGACGGTTGATCGGAAAAGGTTGCCATTGGACGCGCGATCACTATTATGAATCAATTTGACCGGCTTGCCAGGTTCCTCGAAAGTAACGGCGCGGCAGTTGGTCAACGGGTGCCATTGGTGGTGGCTTCCGTGTATCAGACCGGGCTCAACCTTATGCGCGATCTGGAGCGAAGGGGCGTTTGCGCTATTGGCGTGGATTGCGATCGGTCTAACCCTGGCTTTCGCTCCAAATACGGATTGTCGCTCGTATGTCCTGATCCTGACCGCTCTCCTCACGAATGGTTCGAGTTTATGATCTCCCTCTCGTCTGCCATTGGACAGAAACCTGTTCTCGTTGCAGCGGCCGACCTGTATGTCGCCGCAATTGGGCGTCACGCCAAGGCTTTACGAGAGCATTTCATTTTTTCGGAGAAAGGCTGTATCCTTCAAGCCGCTCTCACGCCTAAAGAAAAGCAGTACGCGATCGCACGCGAATACGGGTTGCCTTCGCCGCAATCCGCATACGTTGAAGACATTGATGAACTCCGCAGGTTCGCCAAAGAAGCGCGGTTTCCCGTTCTGCTCAAGCCCCGTTCTCACCGCGAATGGCAGGTTTTAGCAAACGACCATCCCTTTCGCAGCGTGAAAACAGTCTCCTCTAAATCGCCTGAAGAACTTTCAGCCAACTACGAAAAGATTCGAAGCTATATACCGCGGGCGGTTCTTCAGGAGGAGATCGTTGGTCCCGATTCTTCCAAATACTGCTACCTGTCGGTTTATGCACAAGACGGGCACCGCATCAATGCTTGTGTCGTTCAGGAGTTGCGCGCGTACCCGCTGCTCTACGGCTGCGCGACGCTCGTGGAACCAGTTATCGACCAAGAAATTGATGACGTATGCAACCAGTTCCTGTTGGCAATCGGTTTTGTCGGCCTTTGCGAAATTGAACTCAAGCGCGACGCTCGCGATGGTAAGCTGCTGCTCGTTGAAATCAACCCGCGCTTCAGCGGTACCGGCGACTGCGCCCGTTACGCGGGACTTGAACTGGGTTACGACCACTACCTGGATCTGATCGGCAAAATGCCGCCCACCATTGCTCCAAGCCGATTCAATTTTCGCCACGCCATGCTGGTTGCGGATCTCACGGCATTTCCAATCTATCTTAGTGAAGGCAAGATCACCTGGCGTCAGTGGCTGCAGTCGCTCAGCGGTCCACTCGAATTTTTTGATTTCGATACGTCGGACTTTAGAAATGCGTGCAGCACAATATTTAGGGGCATCAAAGCGCTTCTTGGTGGACTTTTGCGATGCTGGCGACTGCGCAAATAAGATCTGAGCCCCCGCACAACTTCGTTCAAGAATACCGGAACAGAGCCTTGAACCCATAGTCCATGTGCTGCTGTATGTGGCAATGGAAGAGGGTTAGTCCCGGCTGGTCGGCGGTGAAGTCAACAACGGCGCGGCCAAAGTACGGCACCACGACGGTGTCCTTAATCAGGCCGGAGGTCTTCTTTTCGTTCACAGATCTGAGTTCCCACAAGTGCCGGTGCATGTGCATCGGGTGTGCGTCATCCGTCCGGTTGCGCATTACTAGCCGGTAGCGAACTCCTTTTTGTAGCGTGAGTTCTCCCTGGTGCGGATAGGGCTTACCGTTCACCAGCCACAGATTGAACTTACCCGCACCGCCCGGCATTTTTTCGAACACTAACTCAATGGTCTGCTGAGGTTCCGTCGAGGCGGTGTTCACGCCGCCGAAGATCGTGTAGTCCCACGGCACCCGGGGTGGATCGATCCACTTTGGTTGTTGATGCTGGCCCGCGTATTCCACCACTGCGCCCAATCCCGAGTCGCGAAGCATTTTTTCCGTTGAGCCTAGAATCCAAATGCCGGGATTGTTCATCTCGATCTCGACATCGATTCGCTCTCCAGCACCGAGAAAGATTGAGTCGAGCAGTTGCGGATTAGGCACAGGATTGCCGTCCATCGCAATCACCTTCATCTTGTGTCCCGCCAAGGCGATGCGGCGATTTTCGATCGCACTCGCATTCAAAAAATGTAGGAGCAGCCGCTGTCCTTCACGCACGCGAATAGGATCGCCGGAGCCGAGTGCCTTGTCATTGATGGAGTATGTCATCGACCCGACCTCAAGCCCATTCGGTGCGGTATTCATTGTCGCGGGCTTTTCCAGCAGCGGGCCATCGTGCGTGTAGTCGTCGTCGTCATCCATTGAGCCAGTAAAAAAAGGCTCCCAATCTCGAACTGCCAGGAAAAGTTCCTGATCGTAATGCCCCGGATCGTTGGCGCCATCCACATAAACAAACCCAAATTGTCCGGTATACGCGCCCTTATGTAGGTCGTCCATAGCCATAGCATGCGAGTGATACCAGCGGCTCCCGGCTGGCCCGGGAGTCAGTTG
>Ga0207667_10001822_pt1 | contig 26821 bp, 20 predicted proteins | sample KBSCornC52_FD_184301 | JGI IMG/M metagenome (GOLD analysis project Ga0207667, IMG submission 184301) | Corn rhizosphere microbial communities from Kellogg Biological Station, Michigan, USA - KBS Corn C5-2 (SPAdes) (version 2) | ecosystem: Host-associated > Plants > Roots > Rhizosphere > Soil ...
CTGGCTTTGGCGGAGGTTTACCGAGCTCCATTCCTCCGCGCCCGTCCATCGCGGTCACGGCAGCGGGGCCCAGCAAACCTCCGCCAAAGCCAGTACGGGACACGGCGGCCATGCATACGACGCGAACGCCGACGATTCCGCCGCAAACGATGCCCAGCCGGAAGGGCACGCTTCCGTTCGGGTTGCCGACGCCGCTTGCCGGCCAGTCACGGCCCGGCGGGGCGCTCGGGTCGTCTCCGCGCGCCGCCAGCGCGCCTCCCGCCAGCAAAGAGGAGCCGGAGGTGCTGGCCGTGTACACCCGCCCGGCCGCAACCATCAGCTTCGACCTTTCGCCGGTCGAGCCTCCGCGCACCACCCACCCGGTGTCGAGCGCACCCCAGACGCTCGCGCCCACCACGACCGACAGCGCGCAGCGCCGGGCCCCGCTTCCGCGCAACGCGGACCTCAGCGTCGTGGCCGCCAGTGATTTTCGACAGGTTCAGCGCAGCTCCAAGCGCTTGGTCTGGATCTCGTCGTTGGCGTCGGCCGCCGCCGCTTCGCTGGTCACTTTTGCGGTTTCGCGCGGGGGCTCTTCGAGCGCGCCCGCGGCCGCACCGCCCCCAGCACCCGTGGCTGCCGCCCCAGCACCGCCCCCGGCGACGCCCAGCGCCGCGCCTTTGCTCGCGCCGACGCCCAGCGTAGAGCCCGCCCCGGAAGCGCCGCCCCCAAGCCACGCAGCCAGCGCCGCACCCGCCAAGCCAAAGCCAGCGCGACGGGCCAAAGCGGTCAGCATTGCGCCTCGCCCCGCCAAGCCTCCGGCCGAGCCGGGCTCGAGCACGCAAGATCCGTCGAGCGAGCCCAACCCCTACGACGTGAAGCTGGACGAAGATCCGCCCGCCGCCAAACCCGCGCCGGCCAAGCCCGCCCACGGCTCCGGTCTCGAAGCAGACGGCGACGCGCCCCAAGCCTCGTCGGCCTCGCCTACGTCGCCCGGTTTTTAAACGCGCTCGGCAACGCGCGCGAATGTTACGGTGGCGAGCGCATGATTCGCCGGCTCGACCACGTCAACGTGCGCACCTCGAACCTGGAACGCCTGGTGCGCTTTTACACCGAAGCGCTCGGGCTCGAGCAGGGTGAACGGCCGCCGCTCGGCTTTCCCGGAGCGTGGCTGTACGCGGGCGACCAAGCCGTGATTCACCTGGTCGGCGTCGAGCAACAGCCCCAGCCCCAAGGCAGCCTGCGGCTCGAGCATTTTGCGTTTTCGGCCAGCAATTTGGCTGGTTTTCTGCAGCGCCTCGCGCGCTACGGCGTCGAATTCAAGCAGAGCCGCCAAGCCGGCACCGGCAACGTCATCATCAACGTGCAAGACCCCGACGGCAATCGTCTGCACGTGGACTTTCCGGCGGCCGAAGCTGCGGAGTGACGGGTGCCCGCGGCCCGAGCGTTTGCGACGCCGGGGCGCTTACCAGTCGATGCCCAAGCGCCGGACGAGACCTTGTCCGTCGCGCAGGTCGGCAACGTAGACGAAGTTGCCCTCCACCAGCGGCGCCACCGCCACCGCGCTCGGACCACCCAAGCTGCTCAGCTTGCTGACGCGCGACTCCGTGCTCGGCCGCCACTCGAAGCCGTAAAGCTCGCCGCGCCCATCGGCTTCGACCGTAACCACCACGCGGCAGCTCACGTCTTGGCAGGCGATGCCCAAACCGCGCGGCACGCCGGCGTTGATGGGCACGACGCTGACGTTGCCGCTGAGATCGCCACTCGGCGACAACGCCGCCAAACGCACGCTGGCCGCCGTGGCGTCGACGCCTTCTTCGAGCCAGGCAACGATCGGCGTGGCCCCGAGCTGGCCGACCTGCGGCGAGAACGAATGCGGACGGGTGCTGCTCAAGCGGTGCTCGCCGCCGTCGCGCGCGGCGTCGCTGGGGCGCAGAAAAGCACCGTAAATGTCGGCCCAGCCCGGCTCTTCGGCGGCGCGGGCATCGGCCCACACCGCGTAGGGCTTGCCACCGACGCGCGCCAGCGTGAGCTGCGAAGCCGCGCCGTCGGAGGTGGTGATGCGCTGTTCGGGGCTGGCTTTCTCGAGCGACCTGCCGACGCGCGTGGCGTACACCTCGGCGTCGCCGCTGCGTTCGTCGACCCACGCCACCAGGTAACCGCCGTCGACCAGCAGCCCGGCGACGTCGCTTGCCTCACCCGACTTGCGGGTGAGCATCCGCTGCTGCCCGCGCTTGCCGTCGGCCCCGACCGAAGTCAGAAAAACTTGCGGCTCGCCCTTGTCCAAGCCGGTCCACACCGCCAACGCGTCTTTGCCTTGCGCCGGATCGCTCAGCAGGCTCAACCCGCCCAGCGAGTGCGCGCGCAGCGAAAGAACCTGTTCGTCACCGAGCGGGGCGCGGGCGCCGTCGACAGCGAACGGCCGCAGCGCGATGCGCGCGCGCAGCGGCTCCAGGCGGCCGTCTTCTGCGGGTTTCGTGAGCTTTTGCCAGGGCGTGGTCGGATCGAAATCGGTGACGTAGCCGACCAAGCTGCGCCCATTCAATTCACCGACGGCAATTTGCGACAGGGGCGCTTCGGCGCGCAGCAGCACGTCGCTCGCGCTCACGCGCGGCTTGGGTGACAGCGTCGTCTCTTCGGCGGCGGCACGGTACGCACTCGGCCGCAGCGGCAAGGGCACCGTGAACAGCGCGGCGGGGCTCTTGCTGGGCGCGGCCAACGCGAAGCAGCCTGCGCTTTGACACGTGAGGCCCCAACCCAAATCGGCAGCGTGACCGCCCAGCGCGTCGAGCAGCAGCGGCTCGGACGCTTGCACTTTGAGCCCCGCGTCGAACGCCACGAAGGTGGGCACCGGCGGCCCGTCACAAGCGGCGTCGCTGTCGCCACTGCAAGCCGCCGCCAGCGTCAACGCGGCTACGCCGTCCTTGTACGGCGCGAGCTCCGGCGCACCGCCGTCGGCTCGACCGTACAGCAAGCGCGAGTGCGCGCCGCTGGCCCGCCCGTTGGCGTTGAGCGCGGAAATCTCGAAAAATCGCGCGCCTTCGGGGCGCTCGGCCAGGTTTTCCCACACCAAAAAAGCCGGGGAGCTGGGGGTCGGCCCCGGTGAAAGAGCGATGACGGCTTGCTCACCCAGCGCCGCGACGGCCGCACCCGCGGGCGAACGCACCGCGCCGCGCACGTCGACCACCGCCGTCACGGCGCGCGGCTCGAGCTGTTCGCGATCCGACCAGGCGAGCACGAACGCGTCGGGGCTCGCTACCAAATCCAAATCCAACGCCGCGCGACCGCCCAGCTCGACGCTCTTTTCGCTTTTGGCGTTGGCGCCCAGCAGGTCGAGCGTCACGGTGCCGGTGGCGCAGCCGTTCGGTCCCGGCCTCACGCTGGCCACGGCGGCGCGCCCGGCTACCGCCGCTGCCTGCCACACGCACGCTTTGCCGGCGACCAGCACCGGCGCTTGCGCCTTGCCGTCGACCGCGACCGGCATGCCGTACACGCTCGCCGGATCTCCCGGTTTGGCGCCGCTGGGCTGCTCGGCCCACAGCAGCAGCGGCTGCTCACCCGCGACGACGAAGCCGACCCACAGCACGCGCGCGGCGCGTTCGGTCAACGTGGTCGGCCCCCACAGCGCCACCGCTGAAGCGCTGAGCGCCGTGACGTCGATGCTGGTTTTTTGGTCGCTCTTGCGCGTCGTCACCACCGCAAAGCGCGGCTTGCCCACCGCCTTGGCCGAAGCCGCGCCGAAGCCGCGCACCAGCACCAAATCCAGCTCGGGCGCCAGGTTGCCGATGCGCGCCGGCTTGGCGGGAATGCCGTTGGCGTCGATGGCGGCCGCGAACAAGCTGCGTCCGGATGGTGCCGCCTCGGCCCACGCCGCCAGCGCCGCGTCGCCGTCGCGACCCACGTACGGGCCGACCACGTCGGTAACCTCCGCAAAGCGATGCGCGACCATGGGCGGCAGCCCGGCCGCGGTCGTCCCGCTGCGGTGCTGCGACGCATTCGGGTGACTGGTGCGAGGCAACGTGGACGCGGCCGTGCCACCGCCACAGCCAACGGAAACGGCGGTCAATCCTGCGAGCAAGAGCGTCGAACGGCGCGGCACCGCGGCAGCCTACCACTTTCTGTCAGCGTGCAAGGCTCGCGGCCGCGCCCAACGGGGCCGGGCTGCCGCGCGACGCGGCATGCGAGCCGGCCGATGTTGTAGGCTGCCGGCGTGAGCTTGGCAGAGCGGCTTGGTTTGGCGATCTTCGCGCTGACCGTGGGCGTGCTGCTCGCGTTGGGCCTGGGGGTGCGGGAAGCCTGGCGCGTGGCCGAGGAACGCAGCTTCGAAGCTGCTTTCTCGCAAGCGCTGGTGCCGCTGCGTGACCAATTGGCAAACGAGGTCAGCGAGCTGCCAGAGCTGGTCGGCCCGCTTTGTGAGGATGATCCGCTGGTGGACAGCGCTCTGGTCGGTCTGGTCTCCGACGATTTGGCAGCGCGCCGTCTGCCCATCAGCCTGCGCGTGCCCAAATTGGCGCGCGCGCTGTCGCTCGATCAACTGGTGGTGTTGACGTCGTCGGGCGAGATCTTGGGCTCGACCACGCCCGGCCACGTCGGCCAGCGCGACCCCGAGCTGCTGGCGCGCGTCGGCCGAGCCAAACCCGTAGCCCGGCTGGCAGGCGCGACGAGCGACTTGGCCGTCGAGGCCGCGTGCATCAAAAAGGACAAGCAGCATCCCAAGCTCTGGATTGGCGTGTACGCCGCCCGCAATTTGGGCGAGGTCTTGTCGCGCATCGGCAAGAGCTCGGGCGTCGAGCTCAGCTTGGAGCCACCCGTACCCTCGGCCGATCGGCTGCAGCGTACGCTGTCTTTGCCCGAGCAAACGGGCCTTTCGATCACCGCCACGCGCTCGCGGCGCGCGTTGCTCTCCACCGTGGAGCAGCTCGATCTCACGGTGCTGCTGATCGGCAGCGCCACCCTCGCGTCGGCCTTGCTCATCACCGTGTTGCTGTCGCGCGGCCTAGCGCGACCGGTGCGCGCGCTGGCCGAGCAAGCCCAGCGCGTGATCCACGGCGACCCCAATCCGGTCGTGGCCACCGGCGCCCGCGAGCTCGTGGAAGCAGCCGAAGCCTTCAACCGCGCCATCAGTGACTTGGTGGCGCTGCGCAAGCGGCTGGCCGTGACCGAGCGCATCGCCGCTCGCCGCGAGATCGCCCGCCGCGTGGCGCACGAAATCAAAAATCCGCTCTTGCCCATCCGCGCCTCCGTCGAAACGCTGCGTCGTCTGCGCGCACGCAACGACCCCGCCTTCGACGACTACTTCGACGAAGCCACGCGCACGGTCTTGGACGAGGTCGCGCGCATCAGCAACATCGTCAGCGAGTTCACGCGCTTCGCTCGCTTGCCGGCGCCCGAGCCCGCGCCGTTCGACGCCGAAGAAGCCGTGCGCGGTGTCGTCACCCTGCACGGCGCCGCTGGCGCCCCCATCGACTTCGTGGCCGAGCCCTGCCCGGAGCTGAACGCCGATCGCGACCAGGTCGTACAAGTGGTCACCAACCTGGTGCAGAACGCCCAGCAGGCCCTGGCCGGTCGGGCCAACGGCCGTGTCCAAGTGCGGCTGGGGCGGGAGCACGACAAGCTCGTGCTCAGCGTCACCGACGACGGGCCGGGTATCGCACCCGAGATGCGCGGCCGCCTGTTCGAGCCGTACGCCACGACCAAAGCCGAAGGCACCGGCCTCGGACTTTCCATCGTGGAGCGCATCGTGGTCGAGCACGGGGGCGAAATCAGCGCGGGCGACGCGCCCGGCGGCGGGGCGTCTTTCGTGGTGAAACTGCCGCTGTCCGGCCCGACACTCTTGCCCCAACCTCCCCGGGACAGCGTGGCCGAGCCGTAAAGCCGGCTTTGTGGGGAAAGCGGCGTTTGCCGCTTATTGAAAAGCGCCCGCAAAAGGTGCCGGCGACAACTGAAAAAAACTGTGCTTTCGTCATGTGCTCAGGGTTTTGCAAGCTCAGGGTCGAGCCGTATGAATCGCGTGTCCCAACGTCAGCTATTCGCATTGGCCGTCCTCGCGGTCGGCGCGGTTGTCCTCGTCTGGCTCGGCGGCATGGAGCCGCGGCTAAGCATGGGCATCGTCGTGTTCGCGCTCGTCGCCTGCTACTTGGTGGTCAGCGCCGGGGGTGACGGCGGCTCGAACGAGCTGGTCGAAACCATCGCCAGCTCCGTGCGCCGCATGGTCGACGGGCGCCGGCCCGAGCCGCCGCGCGACGCCGCGCCCGCGGTGGTGCGCCTGTACGAAGAGCTGGCCGAAGCTCACGACGCCATCAAGCAAGCCAAAGAGGGCGGCGTCGATCGCGAAGAAATCGCCGAAGCGGCCAGCAGCCTCGGCAGCGCGCTACGCATGCTGACCGACGGCGTGGCCCAGCAGCTCAACGCCAGCGACGAGACCGCGCGCTACATCAAAGAGATGACCAGCTCGCAGCGCGAGATCGCCGAGCACGTCGAAGTGCTGGCCACCTCCGCCGAAGAGTCGAGCTCGTCGGTCATTCAGATGACCGCCACCAACGAGCAGGTGGCGGGCAACATCGTCGATCTGGCTACCAGCGTGCGCGAGACCGTCGCCTCCATCGAGGAGATGGCCTACTCCATCAAAGAAGTCGCCAAAAACGTCGACGCGCTGTCGCTCACCGCTGAAGAGACCAGCTCCAGCATGAACGAAATGGACGTCTCGATTGACCAGGTGCAATCGAACGCCAACGAAACCGCGCGCTTGTCCGAGGAAGTGGCGCAAGACGCTGAGCGCGGCGCCGAAGCCATCCTCAAGACCATCGGCGAGATTTACCGCATCAAAGAGAGCAGCCAGGAAGCAGTGGCGGTCATCTCGAACCTCGGTTCGCGCATCGACGCCATCGGTCAAATCCTGAACGTCATCGACGACGTGGCCGAGCAGACGAACTTGTTGGCGCTGAACGCCGCCATCATCGCCGCGCAAGCCGGCGAGCATGGCAAGGGCTTCGCGGTCGTGGCCGACGAAATCAAAGACTTGGCCGAGCGCGCCGGCGCCAGCACCAAGGAAATCGCCGACCTCATCAAGACCATCCAGAGCGAATCCAAGAACGCCATCTTGGCGGTGGAGCGCGGCGCCCAAAACGTCGACCGCGGCGTCGAGGTCTCGAACGAAGCCGAGCGCGCCCTGAAGAAGATTCTGGAAAGCTCGCAGAAGAGCACGAACATGGTGCGCGCCATCGCGCGCGCCACCGTCGAGCAGGCCAAGGGCAGCAAGCAAGTCACCGACGCCATCGGCCGCATCGCCGCCACCGTGCAGCAAATCGCCGCCGCCACCGCCCAGCAAGCCCGCGGCTCCGAGCTGATCATGAAGAGCGGCGAGAAGATGCGCACCATCTCCCAGCAGGTCGAGCGCTCCAGCCAAGAGCAGTCGCGCGGCAGCCGCCAAATCACCCAGGCGATGGAGAGCATCAACAGCCTCGCCGGCCAGCTCAACTCCGCCCAGCGCACCCAAACCCGCGGCTCCGAGCGCGCCCTCAACGCCGCCATGCAAATCGAAGAAGCGGCCCGCAAGCAAGACGGCGCCCTCCGCGACCTCAGCACCCACACCGACCGCGTCAAAAAGAGCGTCGGCGGCTGAAACCGCTGGAGCTAGGTCCGCGCGCAGCGGCGCGGCTCTAGCTTGCTTGGCTCGGCGTGCCGCTGCTCGTCGACGGCGATGCGCGCGTAGGCGGCGCGAATGACGGGATCAGCCGCTTCCGATGGCACGTCCAGCGTAGGCGCTCGCCAACTGGAAACAGAGCCGAGCGTGGGCGGTTTCGTCGCCCAGCGCGCGCGTGCAGTCGTCGATCAAGCCCGCGGGCGCACCCAGCGACAACAGCTGCAAGCTGAAGCGCGCGAACGCGGCGATGGAAGCGTGCTCGAGCTGGACCATCTTCGTCCAGTGGCGCGCTAGTAGACTGCGTTCTTCCGGCGCGAGGCGGAGAAGCCGTGGCTCCGGAGGACGCATGCCAACCAAGATCCGGCACAAAATCGGCGCAATCAGCGGCGAACCTGACACACCTGGCACATGCGTCGGGCGGCCGTGCCAGCCAGGCCGGGCTGCGAGCTCACACCCTTGAGCTCAGCAGACCGACGGAAGCCGTGTAGCTCCCGTCAGTCTGCGAGCCGGAGCGATCAGGGAGTCGGAGCGATCTTGTATGCGTTCATCGTCGGGCAGACGATGGGGCCGTCGCCACCGATGGGCATGTCTCCGCCGACGCCGATCGGCCCGCCGCCGCCGACAGCACCCGCGCCGCCAGCTCCAATGGGAGGAGGAGCGGCCTTGACGCCACCGTCGACTAGGATGGGATCCTTGGGCGGCGGCACGCAGGAGCAATCCCATTCGAGGATGCATTGCCCGCCGCAATTGACGTACGGATACTCGCAGTAGGTACCCGACTTGTACATCTCCAGCTCGGCCGGCAACTGCGCCAGCGCCTCCGTGAAGTATTGGTCGATGCCCTGCCGATTCACTTCGTCGCCGGGCCGGAGCATGCCGTTGGCGTCGAGCGTATCGTACAGGGTCTGCAGGTAGGCCTTCGGGTCGAGCGCGGTGAGATCGTTCACGACGTCTTCGCACATGGTCAACGTGTCGGCCCAGCAGGTGGGGTCTTCCTGGCAACGAGTGGCCAAGACGTTCTGGCCTTGCAAGGCCACGTGGCCCCACGAGCCCATGCTCAGGTCGATGGAGTAGGGCAAGTACTGGAATTTGCCGTCGGCGCGTTCGACCAGCACGCTGTTATTGCTGTTGTGCAGCGTGTCGTCGCCCGTGGACAGCGCCCACGACAAGCACTGAAAGCGGTGAAACATCGGCCAGTCGATGTAGTCGGCCACCGCCGCCTTGAAGCCTTCGCCATAGGGCGCCTCGCTCAGCTTGGCCTCCAGCTCCTTGACCCGAGTGCTGTCGCACTTGCCCATCTGGCAGTTGTTCGGATCGTCGAAGGCGTCGTTGCCCACGAAGATAGGGCCACCCTTGCCGCCTCCGCCTCCGCCGACGACGTTGAAGTCGCTACCGGCGTACTCCCACATGTTCGGGCAGCCGCCGCCGAACAGCTCGGCGTAGCGGTCGCAGAACGTGCGCTTGTAGCGCTCTACCAGGGTGTAAGGGATGGACACGTCCGGCCCCCAAACGTTGCTCTGGACCCACGCCCAGGTCGCCAGCGGCGCCGGATAGTCGAGCATGCGATACAGGTCGTAGGCCATCTTGTCGCGGAAGATGCTGCCGCGCTGCCCGTTGCTGAAGCGCAAGTGCTCGTAACCCGCGATGCGCTGGCCGTCCACGAACTGATCGGCGTCGATATTCAGATTGGGGATGTTGTGCTCGTCCCACGGAAAGCGCGAATACTGGCCGACGACCTTGGCCTGCACCTTGCCGTAGTCGGCCGTTTGCGGATCCTCACCGGCGGTGGTCACCCAGAGGTGGTCGACCCAGTTGGCCTTGCCAGACCCGCCCGGAGTGTAGAGGCCGTCCTGGAAGCAGCACACACCACCTTGATCTCCGCCGTTCATTGCCGTCCGCTGCTCGTCCGAGACCGCGAACCAGTAGCGGTTGCCGACGGTGCCGAAGATGTCGAGCGCGAAATCGGCGACGGCGGTGTTGGCGACCGGCGCGTCGGGGTACCGCGGGTCGATGCCGCTGGCGTCACCGCCGACGCCGCCGACGCCACCGTCGGCGCCACCGACGATGGTGCTGGCGCCAGCCCCGCCGATCTCGACGACGGCGGGCATGCCGCCTTCGCCGCCCAATTCCACCGGCGCTTTCCCGGCGCCGCTCGCCGTCTTGCCGGCGGTGGACGGCTGCTCTGGCGGAGCGCCGCCCTCGGTGTAGTAATTGTTCGTGTAATAGTGGTTGGTGACGTCGTCGCTGCAGCCGAGCGCCAACGCCCCCGGCGCGACGAACAACCCGAGCAACGACAAACGAACGCGACCGCGAGATCCCAATTGTAGCATTCCCATGACCCTTCCGTGACGGATCGATAGCTCAACCGCCGTGCAAAGACAACTTCCTCCGCTCTGATTCATCAACTCATGACCCGTATCAAAAGGGATCACCGCGCGCGCATTGCCGACGGTTTGACCATTGCCGTGGCCGTCAGCGCTGCGGCCCTCGGTGGGTTGGCGCTCGTCACGTTCGGGTCGACAGGCTGTGACGCACGACGGCGCGCGACGCCGCCGGGTGCGGTCGAGGCGCGAAGAGTCGCGAGCCCGACCGCGCGCGATGGTGCGCCGCAAGTGGGCAGCGCGGGCGACGTCGACGACGCGGATAGCCCGAGCGCGCCCGTGCCCACGACGAAAAGCGACGCCGGAGCTCGCCCACCAGGGCGCTTCGTCAGCGACATGCTTCCGCCAACGAAGCCCGGCCGCATACGGCTAGCGGTGATGGGCGACTACGGCTGGTCGGGGCCGCACGAGCAGCAGGTGGCCGAGCTGGTGCACTCGCTCCATCCCGACTTCGTCCTCACCACCGGGGACAACAACTACCCGCTGGGTGCCGCCGACACTATCGACCAAAATATCGGCCAGTACTTCAGCGATCTGATTTACCCCTATCACGGTAGCTACGGCCGCGGCGCAATCTCGAACAAGTTCTACCCGGTGATGGGTAACCACGACTGGTACACGAACGAGGGCGCCGCGTACCTGGCGTACTTCACCCTTCCGGGTAACGAACGCTACTACGACGTGGTGCTGGGAGACGTGCACTTCTTCGCGCTCGACAGCGACGAGCACGAGCCCGACGGGGTGAGCGCCACCTCGGTGCAGGCGCAGTGGCTGAAGCAGGCGCTGGCAACGTCCAAGAGCGCGTACAACGTCGTGGCCATGCACCATCCGCCCTACTCGTCCGGGCCGCACGGCGACACCAACTACATGCAGTGGCCCTACGCCGAGTGGGGAGCCGACCTAGTGATGGCCGGACACGACCACTGCTACGAGCGACTCGAGATCGACGGCATCACGTACATCGTCTCGGGCTTGGGCGGGGCCAGCTTGTACTCGTTCGCGGAGCCAGATGCGGGCAGCGTCGTGCGGTACAACGACCAGTTCGGCACCACCGTGCTCGAAGCCAGCAGCGAAGAGATGCGCTCGTCGTTCTACGACGTCGACGGCAAGCTGATCGACACGGCGACGTTTCGGCCCCACGTGGCCAAAGCCTCGCCGTAGTTGCTCACATTTTCGGCTGGTCGTCGCCGGACATGGCTCGTTCGAAGAGCTCGAGCAGCTCGGGCGTTTGCACCAACACTCGGCCCTGACCGCAGTTCAAGCCCTGCACCGAATCGTACGACAGATCCAGATCCGCCAATCGCCAGCCGCTCTCGTTGCCCATGCGCCGCCCGGCGGCCACACCGGGCCCCGCCGGAACGTCGCAAGCGGTCGGCTCATGGGTGCTGGGGCTGCCGTTGTATTTGCCGCTCAGCAAACGAACGATTTCCGGCTCGGCGTTTTCGCTGGTGAGGAAGGAAATGCCCAGCGCGACTCCAGACTTGAGCGCGACGCTGAGCGTACAGCTGCCGCTCACCCAGTCCGGACAGCGGTCGGCCGACAAGCGCACGAGCGCAAACTCCACGCCCTTCGGAATGGGCCGACCTTCGGCGGCGGCCATACGCTGCGCCAGTGTTTGCACGGTAGGACCGCTTTGGGCACAACTGGCCGTGACCGAGCGTTGCTTGGCCTTGGCCGTGCTCGTGAAGGCGCGCGCGTCGCCAGCGTTGACGACCCCGGGAGCGCATGCCGGCAATTTCAAAGCCTCGCCCAGCTGAATGCCGAACACGTTGCGCTGGTCCGGCGTCGACGCAGGCGGGGCGGGCGGCTTGAACACGACGGGCGTCACCGCCGGGGGGGCGGGGCGTGCCGGCGCGGCGGGTGCCGGTGCCGCAGCAGGGCGCGGCGCGGGGGGCGCCGCCGGCCGGGCGGGAGCGGGAGCGGGAGCGGGCGGCGCCTTCTTTTTCGTCAAGCCGCCCAATAGGTCAAGAATATTGACCTTATGCTCCTGCGGCTGTTGTTGTTGCGGTTGCTGCTGAACCGTCGGCATTGGGAAGGCAGGGCGCGCTGGCGGAGGGTTGGGTCGCACCGGCGCGGGGCGGACCGGCGGCGGGTTTTGATTCACGGGTGGACGATGGATGGCCGAGACCGGCGGCTTCTTCGGGGGCGGGTTGTCGCTGCCACGATCTGCAGCTGCCTTCTGGGTGCAGATCGCCATCAACCGCTGGACTTCTTTCATCTTGCGCGCGGCGTCGGGCTTTTTAGGGTCGATGGTGGCGCGCAGCGTGGTTGCCTGGGCGCACTCCTTGATGGTGATGGAGGGGCGCGCCAGCGCAGTTGCCGGCACGGCCTGAACGACCAGCGCGGCTCCCAAGAACGCCAGCGGTTGCAAACCCAGATGAGTCCGATGAGTCATGTTCCCTCTTACGAGCTCTTCTATCGGCGTCTCCCCCGCTTCAAGGGCGCGAGAACGATTGTAGCAAGTTCGTTCACGTCAGATCGTTGACGGCTTGTGTGCCTATCCATACGGTGGCTCGGCTCGAGCGCGTCTTGGCGAATAGCTTCTTGTTACCACTACGAAACATAGGCCTGGGCGGCTGGTCCCAGCGTTGGCCGGCACTTTTGCTGGGAATCTCGCTCGGGGGCTGCGCCAGCGCGCAATCCAACGTGCGGGCGCTGCGCATGTATCAGCACGAGCAGCCAACGGTCGCGCTGTTGGAGCAGCACATCAATGAGATGGACGCGACGCTTCAGCTGATCGACCAGATGCTGAATCGGACTCCATATCAGCCTGGAGCCAGCTGGGTCACCCAGTTACCACTGGACGGCGATAAAGCCGAACGCGCCCGCGCGCTCATTAAAGACGCTTCGGCGCGCGCGTCGTTCGTGGCCGTGTACGCCGAGCACGTGCGCTCGGTCTTGCAATCGGCGCCAGCGCTGGTCCCGTCGGTCCTACCCACCGTGCCGGAGGTGCCCGGGGTGCCGACGCCGGAAGTGCCGGGAATGCCGACGGTGCCCGAAGTGCCAGCGGTGCCGGCCGTTCCCAAGCCGTCCGCCTTGCCCGGCTACGGCTCGCTCGCGCAGGCGCTGGCAGCAGTGCGCCCCGACGCGCCGGCCGTCCCTCGCGCGCCCGACCAACCCCAGCTGCCGCCGCTGCCGCCCGAGCTGCAGCAATTGGCTGCCACGCAACAGGGTCGCATCGTCGAGGACGCGCTCGTCACCACTTCCGTCGCCATTCGCCTGACCGCCGAGGCGATGGCGCTCGCCACCGTGATCGTCCTCGAATCGGCGTCGCTGGCGGGGCCGCGCTCGTCGCAATGGCTCACCGGCGCGCCCGACGCCGCCCACTTGGCCGCCGCTCTGCCCGATCGCGCACGCAGCATCTACGGCCGCTTGGAAAGCGATCAGCGCGGGTTGCGTCAGCTGTTCGACCAGCTTTCACACCAGCGCGTCCAGCTGGCAGATTCGGTGGCTTTTCGCTTCAAAGACGGCCTGGTGGACGACGTCGTCGGGATGGCGCTCGACTCGGTGCACCTGGATCTGCAGGCGGGCGGCGACGCGCTGTTCTACAACGCGCTGGCCGACGCCGAAAAGAGCACCAACCGCGAAGGCACCTTCGACTACACCGGCCGCCTCACCAAGCTCGAGTACAAAACCGAGCCCATCGTGCTGGCGTCCGCGCAGCTCAAGCTCAAGGTCGACTGGCCCAACTGGGCCGAAGCGCTGGGCATCAACCTGGGTTATGCCACCAGCCGCGTCTACAAGAGCGGTGGCGACATCGAAAACGGCTCGTTCGCCAACGAGCTCGGCATCAAGAATCGCTTCAGCGACGCGCTCGACGCCGCCTTGGGCATCGCGGGCGTGAAGGCGGGCGTGCGCATCGCTCACTTCACGCAGGGCACGGTACGCGACATCTTGGTCGCCGACGACTCCGAGCTCGCGAGCGCGCCGTTCACCTTCGATTTGAAACAAGTCGATTTGAGCTACGACTTTTTGCCCAAGCGCGGCGGCCTCATCCAATCCTTCGCAATGGGCGTGCGTTACTTCGACTACACGCTGCCGCGCATTCTGTACGAGTTCGTCAACTCGACGCCCGGCGCCGAGACGCCCGCTTACGTCTACTCGCGCGAAACGCCGCCCCAGCGCATGCGCACGCGCTACTACATGGGCACGCTCACGGCGCGCTTCGAAAAGCCGCTCACGCCCCACCTCACGCCCTATTTCAGCCTAGATTTCGGCGTCGGCTACGGCCCCACCAAATACTACTTCTTGCGCGACATCGAAGACGTGGACGTCCCCAGCAACCGCGACACCACGCAAAGCTACAGCGTCGGCATCGGCGCGTTCGGTATGCTGGGCGTGCGCTGGTTCGTGGCCAACCCCGAGTCGCGCCTGAACGTCTTCTTGGACGTGAACTACCACGTGCAAAGCATCAGCTCCGTCTTCAACGCCAAGAACGACGAGAACACCGCCATCACCACCGGCTCGACTGATCTCTTCCACGGCCCCACCGGCTCCCTCGGCGCCACCTTCTGAGGCGGGGGCTGCCACCACGCAGCCCACATCACATCCGCGATGCATCACCTCCGGGCTGCCAACATGCAGCCTGAATCGCAGAAACTTCTGTGGCGGACTCAGGCCACCTCTCACGATCGAGATTTCACAAGAAGGACAGAAGGTCAGAAGATCGAACAGAAGGATTGGGGTTCGCGCTGCCGCCGGCGGGCCCTCGCGATCGGAGCGAGCGGGGCTTCAGCCCTTCGAGGACATACTTTTGATTTTGGTCTTCCAAAAGCAAAAGTGCGTTCTTGCCTCTGCCCTTCTGTCCTTCTGTCCTTCTGTCCTTCCTGTGAAATCTCTGGGAGGCTCTCGACACGACCCGTCATCACGACAGCAGCCCGAAGCCCTCGCTCGGCATGGCCACCGCGACGCTACGGAAGCTTCTGCGATTTGGGCTGCAGTTGGGCAGCCCTCACTCGATGGCGTCGCTCAGGAAGCGCGCTTTGAGGAGGCATTCGTCGAATTCGGATTGGCAATCGGAGTCGACCACGACGCCGCTGCCCACGCTGAGCCGGCCTTGCCCGTGGCGGTCGACGAAGAGGCTGCGGATGGCGACGTTGAAGCAGGCGTCGTTTTCGGGGGAGACGAAGCCGATGCTGCCGCAGAAGATGCCGCGCGCGCTAGGCTCGAGCTCGTGAATGAGCTGCATGGTGCGCAGCTTGGGCGCACCCGTGACCGAGCCGCTCGGGAACAAGCTACGCATCAACTGGCCGAGGCCGAGCTCGGGCTCCACTTCGGCCACGATCGTCGACGTCATTTGCAGCACGGAGTCGAAGCGCTCGACCGCGAACAACTCGGGGACGCGCACGCTGCCAGGCTTGGCCAAACGCCCGATGTCGTTGCGCAGTAGATCGACGATCATCACGTTCTCGGCACGCGTTTTGGGATCTTGGCGCATGCGCTCGGCGATGGCGGCGTCTTCGGCGGTGTCTTTGCCGGGCGCGGCCGTGCCTTTCATCGGTTTGAGCTCCACCCGGCCGCCTTGCTTGCGGAAAAATAGCTCCGGAGAGAGCGAGACGAGCGAGTACTCCCCGGTGTCGATCAGCGCCGAGTAAGGCGTCACCTGGGCCGCGCGCAGGCGCTGAAACAGTGCCGTAGCGGAACCGTGGACGTCGAAGCTGGCCCGGCGCGATTGGCATACCTGGTAGGTGTCGCCCGCTCGCAGATGCTCTTGGATGCGCTCGAAGTCGCGGCCGTACTGGGCGCGGTCGCTCTCGAAGCGCAGGGGCGAGACCGACGCCGGCACGCTGCCCGCGCGCTCGCTCAGCCAGGCCGCGACGGCACGCCCTCGCAGCTCGCGCGGCGCCGCGAAGACACCGAACCACAGCGCGTGCTCTTGCAGCGACGGTACGGCCAGCTCCGACAGCTTGGGCAAAAGTCCGTAGCCGGCTTCGTAAGCCATGAAGCCGGCTACGAATTGCCCGGCCCGAACCGCGCTTTCCACCCGCTCTAGCGCGGCCGGCACGTCGCGCGGTTGTCGGCACGCGATCAGCTGCTGCGGTGCCTCGAACAGCAGCGCGCGCTCTTGGTCGAGATCGCGATGACTCTCGACGAGCAGGACGAACGGAACTTCAGCGGCTGGCGCCACAGCGACCGGTTCCGGGCGTCTTCGCGATCACTTTGTAGTCGCCGACGTCGATGTCGAACGGCACCGTCACGCGCCCTTCGAGGTTGCCGTTGCCGTCGGTCGGAAAAGCGCCCAGCCAGGTTTCCACGCCCGCGGCGTCTCGCAAGCTCACGTCCACCCGCGAAAACTGACACGGCTCGCCGCCCGCCTGCACGTTGCCCGACAGCTGAATCGACGCGCCACGTTGGCCGCTGCTGCTCGAAAGCTTCAGCTCGACGCTTGAGCGCGGGCGGTCGTCGCCGGGTGCCGGGGTGCGCGCAACGGCCCCGTCGGGCGCGGCGGCACTGGGTGCCGGAGCCGGGCTGGGCGGGCGAGCGGCGGACGCGCCCGGAGCGGCTCCGTTTTGCGGGCTCTGGCCGGCGCCCTCCAGCGTTTCGGATAACATGGCTTGCCCCGACTCGGCGTTTTCGGGCCAGCCGAACGCATCGGGCGGAGAACGATACAAATGATCGGCGGTGCGCGGCTCGAGCTCCATACGGCCGGCGGCGCCGCCCAAGTCGATGCGGTGAAAGCGCACGCCGTCGTACACCTCGACCCAGGCATGCGCTTCGTTCCGCACCATGCGCGTGGGCAAACCCAGGCCCAGCGCCGTAACCGTGAACGCGTACGCGCGATGCCGGCACACGCCCTTGCGCGACAGCGAAAGCTCGGCGTAGAGCTGCGCCCCGCGCGAAGCCTTGGGCGCCGCGTCCGAAGGCGAAAAACTGCGAAAGTACGCCACCAGCGCGGAAGCCACTTGGCGCGGTGTCTGCCGCTGCGACACGCCGATTTCGCGCGCCACGTCGAGCGCGGCCTGGCGAACGGTCGGCGGCAACGGCGGCAGCTTGGGCAACAGCTCACCCCAAGTGGCGTCGGCCAATTCGGTGCCCAGCGACGCGCGCGGCGCCGCCAGCTGCATGATCAGCCGCACGCGCCGGCGCGCATCGGCGATCATGAACCAGTTGTCAGCGTGGTCTCGCTCGAGCGCGAACGGCAGCTCCGGATCAGTGCGAGCCACCAGCGGGCGCGCTCCGGGCGCCACGCTGGGAATGCGCACTGGTAGGCCGGGCGCTACGTCCACGAACAAGTCGGCGTAAAACTGGTCGTCGGCGGGGCCGGGCTTGCCGCCAATCTCGAGCTTGCTGAGTGATTTGTCGAAGACGGTCAGCTCGAAATTTTCGTCAACGTCGTCGTAAGCGTACAGGCGCTTGAACGGCACGACGGCGGGAATGAACGGCTCGTCGTACGAAACGGTGTCGGGCCGAGTGGTGTCGCGATCGACACGAAAGCTCGCGTCGATGCTGTCGGGCGTGGCGTTGCCACCGTAGGCGTGCTCGTTCTTCGGCTTGCCATCGCCGGTTTCGGGCGCGGGCACGACGCCGCTTTCGGTTTCCAACGCCGCCGGCATGGCGCCGTCCGGCGTGGTCGCGGCAAGCTCGACGTCTTCGGTCGGGTTCGGCTCGATGTACTCGTGCAACACCGGCCCCTCCGCCCAGGCGGCCACGGCTACGCTGATGAGCGCGAGCGGCAGCATGCGAAGGGGGCGGCGACGCATCGGTTACCGGCGCAGCGTAGCACGACGCTACGGTGCGGACGGAGGGCGCCACTGGCCCTCGACCCAGACGTAGCGCACCGCTTCCCAGTGCCAGTAGCCGCAAGCCCACTGAAACCCGGGTGCCGGCGGCTGGCCCTTCGGCTCACAGGCGTCGTCGGTAGGACGCTCGCGAGCCTCGGCCGACGACAGACGCTGCTCACGCTGTGTCGCGCACGCCACACACGTGGCAAGCGCCAACAGCAGAGACAGCGCGCTGGGGAGGGGAAGGCGGAGCCAGTGAAGCTGCATCCGAACGACCGAAGAACGAAAACCCGTCTCGCCCAAGTTATGCCAGATTTTGGCGCGACGCTCGCCCTCAGAAGAATTAGGCTCCCCACCCTGCATGACCTCGCTCGAAGCCCAGCTCGCCGCGCTACCCGCTGATTTCCAAAACACCCTCAAGGAATGCGGCTTCAACGCCGCGCGGTTGGTCGAGCTGGCCAAGCCGCTGCAAAACGGCGTGGCCGCCGACAACTTGGTCAAAGGCAGGCTGGCTCCGCCCGGGCCGGGCGACGTCGTGCAATTGCCACCCGAGGGCAGCGCCGAGCACGCGCGCTTGACGGCGCTGGGCGAGGCCGCGTTGCGCCGTGGAGAGTACGCGCTGGTGGTGTTGGCCGGCGGCATGGCCACGCGCATGGGCGGTGTCGTCAAAGCGCTGGTCGACGCGCTACCCGGCAAAAGCTTTCTCGATTTGCGCCTGCGTGAAGTGGAAGTGATCCGCGAGCGCTACGGTGCCTTGCCGCCGTTGTGGCTGATGACCAGCCAATCCACCGACGCCAAGCTGAAGAGCGCGCTGGGCAGCCGGCTCAAGGGCGACGAAGTCGCGACCTTCTTGCAGGAGCTGTCGGTGCGCCTGACCCCGACCGGCAGCGTATTTTTGGGCGCCGACGGCCGGCCCAGCGAGCACGCGCCCGGCCATGGTGATCTGCCCGACGCGCTCAAGCGCAGTGGTCTCTTGCAGCGCTTCGTCGCGCGCGGCGGCAAGACGTTGCTGATGACGAACGTGGACAATCTCGGCGGCACCATCGACCCGCTGATTTTGGGCTTCCACCTGGCCCACGGCCTGCCCGTCACCTCCGAGGTGGTGGACAAGCTCGGCTCGGATCGCGGCGGCATTCCGGTGCGCGTCGACGACAAACCGTGCGTGCTCGAAGAGTTCCGCATTCCGCCCAGCTTCGATCCGGCCAGCGTGCGGGTGTTCAACACCAACGTCTTCCATTTCGACGCCAAGGCCTTGCTGGAGCTGGACATGCCGTGGACGTTCTTCACCGTGACGAAGAAGGTCGAAGGCCAAACCGTGATTCAGTTCGAGCGGCTGGTGAACGAGGTCACGTCGGTGCTGCCCACCAAGTACCTGCACTTGCCGCGCACCGGCGACCACTCGCGCTTCTTGCCCGTCAAAGACAACGACGAGCTTGCGGCACGCGTCCCCGAAATCGAAGCCGTCGCCCGCGCCCACGGCTGGCTGTAACGCGCGAACCTACCGCGCTCAAAACGTAACGGTTTGCAGCGCGGAGCCGTCGGGAAACGACCCGGTCGCGACCGGGGTACCCCAAGTGGTGCCATCACTGCTCACGTAAAAGGCCCAGTCCTTGATGCGCCCGTTCGTCTTGTTGTCCTGCCGCGGCAAGTACGTAAAGCCCGTGACCACGTGGGCCGCGCCGAAATCTACGATCAGGTAGTGCGGCAAGGGCGCGTCGGCGTTGGCGGCCCAGGTCCAATGCGTGTGCCAGTACGTCGCGGATTTGCCGTCGATGGCGTTGCTGGCGGGCGCGGCTTCGGTCGAGGTTTCTTCGGAGTCGGCGGAGATCGACCAGCCGCTCGAGCTCAGCGGTTTCGAGTCGGTGGTGAGCACCCCCAGCTCGGCAACGGAGCTCCAGACATGGCCGCTCTGCTCAGTCAGCGCCACGAGCTTCACGTAGCGGAAGGCGGTGGGAGTCACTGGCAAAGCTCCGCCCTCGCCTCCCGCGTTCGGCATTCCGCCCGCACCCGCCGCGTCCGGCGCGCCGCCCATCTCCGGCGCAGGCGCCGTGCCGCTGCCACCGCCGCTGCCCGCAGACGGCGGCTTGCCTGCGCCGCCGAGCTCGCCTCCGGCCGCGCCGTCGCTCGTGGAGCCCGAGCTGCTTCCATTCGAAACGTCACCGCCGTGTGCTCCGCTCGCGGGCGAGCCTTGATCGCCGGCTGAATCTCCACCGTTCGCGCCCGAGCTCAGAGCCGGCGAGAGATTATCCGGCGGCGCGTCGTAGACCGAGCACGCGACGAGCAAAGCGGAGACGATGCCTGCGCGCCAGGCTGCGGAAGTCCGGCGCATCTCGTGGCGCATCCCAACAACTTGGCACAGCACCAAAAGCTAGCCAATCGTCCTCCGTACATCGCACCTCAGCGGTTGAAGCGCGAGCGGGTGGGTGTAGGTGACCTTATTTCTGACAGACGTGCACGTAGTCAATCCGCATCTGCTGCGGAAATACGGTGGTGCCGTCGGGCGCGCCCGGCCAATCTCCGCCAACGGCCAAATTCAAGATGATGAAGAAGGGATGATCGAAGACCCAAGTGTTGCCCTTGATGTCGTTCGGGGTCTTGGTCGAATAGAGGCTGCCGTCTACGTACCAGCGAATCGCGCTCGCTTCCCACTCGACGGCGAACACGTGAAAGTCGTCGGAGAGCTTGGCGCCGCCGGGGAGCGTGTAAAAGGCGGTTGGCCCGGCCGCGCCCGAGTAGCCGGGACCGTGAATGGTTCCGTGCGCGATGGACGGCTCGCGCCCGAGATTTTCCATGATGTCGATCTCGCCGGTGTTCGGCCACGAGTTGCCGCCCAGCATCCAGAACGCCGGCCACATCCCCTGTCCGAAGGGCAGCTTCATTCGAGATTCGAAGCGACCGTAGGTGAAGGTCTTCTTGCCTTCGGTCTTCAATCGCGCGCTCGTGTACTGCTTGCCCTCGCGCGCCTCTGCCCGCGCCTCGATGACGAGATTGCCATTTCCGTCGAGCGACGCGTTGGCGTTACCGGTCGTGTAGTCCTGAAGCTCGCCGTTGTACCAATTGGGGCCGCTATCGTAGGCCCATTTGCCGCCGTCGACGGCGGTGCCAGCCGCGCCATCGAAGTCGTCGCCCCACAGCAACTTCCAAGTCGCGTCCGGGCACTTGGCAGTCGATACCGGGGGACCGCCGGCGCCTCCGCCGCCGCTACCGCTACCGCCGCCGCCACGGCCAGCGCTGGTTGCGCCGCCGCTACTCTGAGTCCCGGCTGCGCCGCCCGAGCCTTGACCGGCACGACCCGCGTTCGTCTGCGAGCCAGCCGACGACGCCTCGCCCGCACGGCTGGGGTCCGTGCCGCCGGTCGTCGCTGAGCCGCCGCCGCTCGGCCGCGAGCCGTCGGAGACGTTGCCTCCGAACGAGGTGCTTCCACCTGCTGGTTCTTCACCAGCCGCGCCGCCCCGCGCTCCGTCCTTCGGCGCCGTCGAAGCACAGCCGCCGAACAGGGTTACACCGAGCAAGAACCAAGCGGTAGACGCACGTCGGGGCATCGACAACTGGTTTCAGTTATCATACGTCGGCTCACCGGGCTCGTCCCAAAGACGCATGATTGATGCATGATGCATGGCGCCGATGTCGGTCGGCTGCCGACTTGCGGCCAGCTTGTAGAGTTCTTGTAGCGGTCGCCCGTCGTGACGAATCCTCAGCGGCGCCGCGCATGTCGATTTGCGAGGTAAGGGCCTTTTCAAACGATGGCAGCTAGCCACTGTTCCGCGATGGTCTCGACGAAAGAGGGAAAGTCGGGCGCGCCGTCCAAGGAATACAGGGTGTACTCCGGGAGGGAGTGCCATGGGCGTACGTGCTCGAACGAATGGTCGGGCGCAAACAAGACGATCTCGGCCGTGTTGCGGTGGCAAAGCGTGGTGTTGCCGTTCGCCTCCCGCGCAACCGAATAGAAATCCCCGACGTCGACGGGCACCCGCTCGTCGGGAAAGGCCCAGGCGTAGTCGTGCAGAAAAGACGCATCGAACGATGCTTCTTTCTCGGTGAGGACGCTGTTGTGATTGAGCAGCCAGGAAGGCGGCTCCTCGAATCGCTCGACGATGCCACCAAAGCTTCGCAGGAGCACATCGTGCGCGGAACAGACACCCGTCGGGGGCGCGTCGGTCGGCGGCTCACAGAGCCACCCGATAGCGGCACCGTCGACGACCCAGCTGAACAGAATGAACGACTTGTCGTCCACGACAATATCCGTGACGTGTGCTTGTCGCAGCAAGCTTTCGAGGCGCGGGAACAATCGCGCAAACTCGTGAGAGCAAGGCTGCCACGCGCCGGGCGCCCGAGCCGCGTCCGCTCGCACGGCTTGATCACTCCGAACGAACCACGGGACGGCGGCCTTGAAGACATCCCAAGGTTGCATCGGTCTGCGCAACTTACCGCCGTCGAGCAAGGGTCGCATCAGGAAATGAGGAGGCGACCGGTGGCTTCTGCTGGCTCACCTGAGCAACGACGAGGAGTCCGGTCGTTCTGCTACGCGAGCTCCAGGTGAATGCCATTGCCGGGCGGATTGTTTTGGGATTCGGCGACATCTCTACCACCGTTGAGCAGCGGTCTCGCGCGGTCGCATCTCGCGCCCGGTCGGATCAGTCTCAAGAACTGACTCGTGCAGTCCGTTCACGCTGGCAAGGACATTGCCATCGTCATCGACCTTCACGAGGGACCATGCGACGTCCGCTACCTCGGGCTCAACATCGCGAGATTCCGTCGATGCGAGGAGGTGGCTGATTGCCTCGTCCGGCGCCGGTTCGCCGAAAACGTGCCCGTATCGATACGGATGTCGCTCAGCGTGTTGATCAGGATGCGCCAATAGTTCGGCAACGAACAATGGCTTCCCGCTGTCGAGCAGAGCCTGGAGCTCGGGCCCCGGCACAGCGATGGTTCGTTCGACGTCCACCACGGGCTGCCGTCGAGCGAGAACAAGCAGTTCGCTAGGTGTCATTCATTTCGCCCGCCCAAATGAGTATGGAACGACCGCCTCGAGTTCACCAAGTCGTGGGTTACGCTTCGAGCTGCGACCAAAACGCAGAGCCACATGGTGGAAGGAGCCGACCATGGCCAAGAATACGCGATTTGTTAGGCTGGACGTACACGCTGAGGCGATCGCAATGTCCGTCGCGGAGAGACGCGGTCAAGTCCGGGCACTGGGTACAGTTCCGAGTCGGCCGCCAGCCAAACCGGGCGATCCTTCAGAACGGCTTGTTGGGCGGCGCGTTCACGACGCATCAAGCAGCGGATTTGAGATTCTCGCGGAGGATGCGTGGATGTCGAGCGGCGATTCGCAATAGGGCCAACGCGGGCCCCTCTGGGGAACGGCGGTCCTGTTCCCAATTTCTGAGAGTGTGTACGCTGATGCCCATGGCTCGAGCGAAACGCGCTTGGGTCAGGCCAACGAAACGCCTGAGGGCCGCGATGTCGTCGCCGGATTCAAATCGACCTTTCATAAGGCGTTTGCGGACGCTGGCTGGAATTGCTCGTGCGAGCTGTTTGGACGTGAGCTCAGGGATGGCGGTCATGTCGGTTTCCTGAAGTGAGAGCGGAAGAGCTTCTGCTCGGTCCGAGTGGCCCAGCGGGCGGAAATGATACGTACAACGTCACCGTCGCGTTCGGTCCAAACGACCAAGACCAGGCCCTGCTGAATGGGACCGATGGCGATAAAACGATCCTCATCGTCGGAATGGTCTTCGTCAAACAGTTCAAGGTAGTCGACACCCGAGCGAAAAAGCTCGCTCGCCTCTTCGAAAGAGAGACCGTGCTTCTTCTGGTTGGCAAGGTTCTTCGCACGGTCCCAGGTGACCCTCACCGCGACAGTGTAAGCCATTGGCGTAGTCCGTCAATGGCGGACCCGCAGGAAGCCCCACGGCTTCCTCTCGTCAATCCAACGTACCGCCGTTGAGCAGCGGCCGCATCAGGAAACCCAGGCGGTAGCAACAAGCTATGACCGAGCCCGTGGTACATCACCACGGGCGATGGAGGACGGCTCAGATCACAACGAGGCGCGGCCCTCAGCTTCAAGAGCTTGTTGGGCGGCGCTCGCATCTAGCTGGCTCCACGCGACCGCGCTTTCGGCTTCCCGGTTTCCTTTCGGGTCAGTCGTGAGATGGCCCGCAGCACAAGCGGCCTGAGAGTAGCGGGCGCCTGGCCAACGCCCTTCCCGACTATGCGCTGTTTTCGGATCTCCCGGGCGCGCGGCGCACGCTCGCCCCGCGGCTGCTCGCCGCCTTCCGTGAGCGTCGCGAGCGCTTCGCCGACGCCTCCGCCGTCCAGAAGTGCATGGGCATCGCTCCCGTCATCGAACGCAGCGGCAACAAGAGCTGGGTCCACTGGTGCTACGGCTGCAGCAAGGTTCTCCGCCAGACTTTCGTCGAATGGGCCGGACAGACCATCCCCCGTTGCGCGCGGGCGAAGGCCTTCTACGAAGCCTTCACCGCCCGCGGGGGCCGTCATCAGGCGGCTCTCCAGCCCTCGCCTTCAAGTGGATCCGAATCCTGTACCGCTGCTGGGTCGACCGCATCCCGGCGAGCGCTTGGTCGTAGGTTTCTCGTGATCTCACGCGCCACCGGTATGCCACACCGTCAACGACAAGCTGCCGGGATCCAGTTCTCGGAATCGTCATGGTTTACCCGCCCGCCCCACGTACCGCCGTTAAGCAGCGGCCGCATCCAGAAAGGCACGACGCGTCCGGAAGCGATCAGCGAGCCCGTGGTAGATCACCACGGGCGAGAGGGAGGCGGCAGCAGGTAGAGACAAGGCGCGGCCGTCAGCTTCAACAGCTTGTTGGGCGGCGTAGTCGTCGGCGACTTCGACGCTTCAGGTAGCAGCTTCGTCCGGTCGCCATTCCATCTGGTAGTGGGTTTCGGTCTCTCCGGTGATCGCGAAGCCATGTCGGGCGTAGAGGGACCTGGCCCTGTTCTGGAGTAGTACACGCAAGGCGATGGGGCGCCGGGTGCGCTGCGCGTGCTCAATCTGGTCTCGCAGCAGCGCTGACCCGAAGCCACAACCCTGGTACTCCGGAAGGATCTGAAGCTCGACAAGATGAAGGCGGTCGCTCTCAACCCTCATGCCGATAGCGCCGACGGGGTCGCCATTCTCCTCGACGATGCTGAACTCGGCGTCGGCCAGGCCCAACTCAAACCACCGGTCTTGCGCACCCTCATCCCACGACCCGAACTGTCTGGTCACGACGTCGCGATAGACACGATGATGAAGTTGTCGCAGGAACGGCGTGTCGGTCGAAACTGCTGGACGTAGCTTCATCTCGTCGTCCGCCCAACTTGTATTTAGCCTGCGAGCCCGACGCAAGCCGTGGAAGCGCAACGCCCCGAAAAGGTCCGTAAACGCGGCAAAAAAGGCTGCGCGGTAGCATGATAACGGCTGTGACGGGTCGAGCGGGTGCGGCTGATAATGGCTGCGACTAGTCGCCGTCGACGTCGCTGGCGCCGGGCTGTGGGTTTCGTTCGTGCACGGTGGCCGAGAACCGGCACGATAGCTTCTGCAAGTCGGGCTGCGATTGGGCAGCCAAGCCAAGAGGACGGGAAGCGTCTGCCGGGATTCTCGGTTCCTTGGGATGGAGACCAGGCTACTCGGCGGCTTCTTCGCGGGCGGCGTGGTCGGCCCAGAAGGCGGCGGCTTCGGCTTGGCCCCAGGGGGGAAGGTCCAGCTCAGAGAGAGCGCGCATCAATTGGGCGGCGCTGGCGTAGCGGTCATCGGGGCTTTTGGCGAGGCAACGTAGGATGACGCGCTCGAAGGCGGGCGTGATGTCGCCGACGCCGCGGCCTTGCAGCGCGGCGGGGGCTTGGGTCAGGTGCAGCATCGCGATGGCGGCGTCGGTCTTGGCGACGAACGGCTCCTGCCCGCACAGCAAGAAATAGGCGACGCAGCCGAGCCCGTACAGGTCCGCGCGCGGCCCGGATTGGGAGCTGGCGAACGCCTCCGGCGCCATGTAGCGGGGCGTGCCCAGCAGCGTGCCGGGGCCAGATTTGCCGGCTTCGACGCCGCGCGTGACCCGCACCAGCCCGAAGTCGAGCACCTTCAAGAAATCGAAGATGCCGCCGTTCACCCCGACCATCAAGTTGCCCGGCTTCACGTCGCGGTGCACGAGGCCAAGACCGTGCGCCTCCGAGAGCGAGCCGCACGCTTGCACCAGCAAGTGACGCACGCGCCCCGCCGGCTGCGCGCCGTGTTGGTGCACCAGGCGCTCCAAGTTGATGCCGTTCACGTACTCCATGGCGTAGTAAAAATCGCCACGGCGCGTGCGCCCGTAGTCGAACACCACGACCGTGTTCGGGTGGCACAGCGCGCTGGTCGTCTTTGCTTCGAGATCGAAGCGACGTAGCTGCTCTTCACTGGCTTGCTCTTGGGCCACGACCTTGATCGCCGCGCGGCGCCGCAGCAGGCTGTGCCGCGCTTCGAACACACGCCCCATGCCGCCACCGCCGATTTCTTTCAGCAGCGTGTACGGGCCCAGCGCCTCAAGCGCCTGAAAGCGTTGACCCGACTTGCGCAGCGAGCCCACCAAGCCCACCAACAGCGCCACCAGCACGCTGCCCACGCTGCCCACCACCAGGCTGGGCGCGGCGGTCGCCAGCTGTGGTGGAGCCGGCCCGGAAGTGACCAGCGCCCAGGCTCTGCCGGCAAAGTGCAGCTCGCGCCGAAACGCGAAGCCCTGCGCTTGGCCGGCGCCGGGGTTGCCGAACAACAGCGCATCGGCCTTGGAAAGCTGGGGATCCAAGTCGAGGAGCGCGACGCGGCTGGGCTCCAGCGTCGTGCCCGCCAGGGCTGCGTTCATCAGCGGCGACAGGCGGTACAGCGCAATCGCGAAGCCGCGCAGCTCCTGATCTCGCATCGCCACATCCGCCGGCGCTTCGCCGTCGGCATACAGCGGGTCGTACACGGCCACCGAGAACACGCCTTCCGGATCTTCGACCAGCCGAAATTTTCCGGTGACGGTCGGCACGCCCGCGTGCGCCGCCTCCGCAATCTGCCGTTGGCGCACCGGCTCGAACATCAGGTCCAGCCCGTGCAAAGCCGGTTGAAACGGCAGATTGCGGAGG
>Ga0207667_10001824_pt1 | contig 26813 bp, 18 predicted proteins | sample KBSCornC52_FD_184301 | JGI IMG/M metagenome (GOLD analysis project Ga0207667, IMG submission 184301) | Corn rhizosphere microbial communities from Kellogg Biological Station, Michigan, USA - KBS Corn C5-2 (SPAdes) (version 2) | ecosystem: Host-associated > Plants > Roots > Rhizosphere > Soil ...
GCAAGCAAAGTCTCGCATCGCTTCCTCGTAGTCGCTGATGCCCAAGATTTGGCCGCAGCCGCCGGCCGCTGCCAGCACCGACCACAGCGCGAGAAAGCGATGCGAGACTTTGCTTGCCATAGCCAGCCCTAAAAGGTTCCGCTGATGCCCGCGCTCTGCGCGCCGATCCAGGGCTCCACGTGCACGTGGCCGAGCGGCTCGCGCTTGGCGAGCTTGGGCGCGCTCAGGCTGGCGCTATTGTTGTTGCCGGTGACGAGCAGCACCACACCGAGGCCGACGCCCACGATGCCGACGGTGAAGCCCACGGTCGAAATCGTGGCCATGCTCTTGGCGCTGTCCAGGGTGTCTTGTTGGCTCGACGGGCACTTCGAGCCCACGCAGCCTTCGAGATCGCCCTTCTTGCCCAGCGCCAGGAGGCCGGTGATGCCTCCGACCAGCAGCCCCGCGCCGCCGACGCCGAGCGAGACGTAGGCAAGGGTGTTGTTCTTCTTCGGCGCCGTGTCCGCCGGTGGAGAGGTCGGCGCCGTGGTCACGACGGGCACGCTGCTTGGCGGGGGCGGGGGCGGCGTTGCCGCGGCCGCGTTCGGATCCTTCTCGAGCTTGACCGAGATTTCTTGCGCGCCGCCTTCGGCGAGCGTGACCGTCGTCCTTTGTTCGAGGTAGCCGGGGGCGGTGACGACGACCTCGTGCGTGCCCGGATCGGTGGGGCGCTCGACGCCGATGAGCGCGGCGGGAACGAGCGCGCCGGCGACGGTAATTTGTGGATTGACGTTGGCGGGGTCGACCTTGACGGTCAGGTGCGCAATCTTCGGCAGCGCCGCCGCCAGCACGCCCTTGGCGCGCTCTTGTGCGTCGCGGAAGGCTTTGGGTGCGTTGGGCTCGAGCTGCTCGCGCACCACGCGGTTCAGGTTTTCGGTGCCGAGCACGATTTGCCCGACTTTGACCTGGCACTCGCCCAGACGGCTGAGGATGGACGGCGCGTGATACAGCGACTCGGCGCGTGAAAGCTTTTCGATCGCGCCCTTGCAATCGCCCGCGTCGGCCAGCTTGATGCCCTGCATGCCGAGCGAGCGCGCCGCCGCGATGCTTTCGGCTTGAGGTTGGTCCTGCGCCAGGGCGGCGGGAGCGACGAGCGAAGTCGTCAGTGTCGATACCAAACCGAGCGCGACCCAGCGGCGTCGCAAGCTGACACGTCGAGCGGATGAGCCAATAGTCATAAGCACCCGCCTGCCGTTTTACCGCACCTTGTGGCGGGCGCGCTCAGAAACCGAGATCGGAACCGGGCGTCTTGCCGGGCGTCGCTTTGGCTGCCGGCGCCGGAGCGACGATTGAGCTCGGTTTCCGCGGCGCTGCCGGCTTGGCGCGCGGTTTCTCGCCCTCGGTAGTGATTTCGGCAGCGACACTGGAAACCGGGCTCGGCGCGAGCGCGGGCTCGGGGGCGAGCGGCGGCGACTCCGGCTGTGCGGCCTCGAGCTGGCTTGCAACGCTGGTGGCCGGGGATGCAAGTTGAGGGGTTGCTGACGCTACGGAGGCACGGGCGCTCGGCGTTGCGGCGCTGGGGCCTGACGTGCCACCGAAAAGCACGAGCAATACCCCGAGCGCCAGGACCACGACCACGCCCAGCCCCACGCCGAGCGCCAGCGGCGGCAGGCCTTTGCGAGGCGGTTGCCAGCCCGCCGAGGTGTCACTGTTGCCGGTGATGCCGACGACGATGGGCACCGCCACGGGCGGGCTCGGCGTGGCGGCGTGCGCACCGATCAGCTGTTGAGTGCGTGCCAGGCTCGCCGGACCCGCATCGAGCAACGTCGCCAGGGCGGGCGCGGCGTAGCCCACCAATGTTTCGGGCGCGATACGACCTTCGGGAGACGACTGATGTCTCGACGGCGCGATGCCCCCGCTGGCGGCCTGCAAGGCTTCGCTCATCTCGTCGGCGCTTTGAAAGCGCTCCAGCGGTTCCTTGGCGCAGGCGCGCTGAAACCACTGCTCCACCGTATCGGGCACCCACGGCGCTCTTTCGCGCAAGAGCGGCAAGGGCAGGGTGCAAATGCCGATCAAGATATCGCTGTAATTGGCCGAGTAATAGGCATAGTCGCCAGTCAGCATGTGAAACAGGCACATGCCGAGCGAGTACAAGTCGGCGCGGTGGTCGACGCTGCTGGCGCCGCGAACCTGCTCGGGGCTCATGAACAACGGCGTGCCCAGCACGGTGCCGGCTTGCGTCGTGCCGATTTCGCCCTGGCTATCCAGCTTGGCGATGCCGAAGTCGAGCACCTTGGCGATCCAGCCGACCTCGTCGTCCTCGCTCTTGACCAAGAAGATGTTGGCGGGCTTTAGATCGCGATGCACGATGCCCTGGGCGTGCGCTCGGGCCAGCGCGCGCGACACGTGAGCCACGATGCGTACCGCGTCGGCCAGCGGTACGTCGTGCTCGCGCTCCAGCCGCTGCTCCAGCGTCTCGCCCTCCAGATACTCGAGCACGATGTAAGGGTTGCCCTCGGGCGTCTCCCCGTCGTCGTAGACCTGCACCACGTGACGCGAGCGCAGCTTGGCGGCGGCCTTGGCTTCCACGCTGAAGCGCTTGCGCGCTTCGGTCGACTGCAGGTGCTCGCCCGAGATGAGCTTGATGGCCACGCGCTGCCCGAGAGTGACGTGCACGGCGCGGTACACCGTGCCCATCGACCCCCGGCCAATTTCTTGCTCCAGCCGGTAGCGGCCGGCGATCACGAACCCCGGCCGGATGTGGCTGGGGACACCCTCCGTCAGTATCGCCGTGTCGCTCATCGGTAAGCCCGCTCTCGCTACCTACGGACGGAGCTCAGCCGTCCTGAAGCCCACGAGCTTACGACCCCCGTGTCCGGGCGTCGAGGGCGGACAGGACCCGCAAGCTTTCGTCCTCGGTACCGCCGTAGGGCTCGCCGAGCCAGGCGAGCAGGATTTCTTTGGCCACCGCCGCGGACGTCAACCGCAGGGATAGCGCGAGCACGTTGGCGTCGTTCCACTTGCGGGCGCCTCGCGCCGTCTCCGCGTCGACGCACAGCGCGGCGCGCACGCCGGGCACCTTGTTCGCGGCCATGCTGACGCCCGTGCCGGTCCAGCAGCAGACGACGCCCTGATCGTGCTCGCCGGCCGCGACGGCTTCGGCCACCCGTTGCCCGGTCGTGCCCCAGCTTTCGTCACGGCCTGCCGCTTTGCCGTAGCGCGTGACGACGTGCCCTTCGGCACGCAGCAGCTCGTCGATGACGTCGACCTCGTGACTTGCTTCGTCGGCGCCCAGTGCGATGCGCATGCGCTGAGCGTAGCAAGCGAGCGACGGGAGCGAAATCGACGGCGTTCGGAAACGTGGGGGTGACGGTTTGCCGGTCTCCCGCCGTCAAGACTCGTCGAGCAGCCCCTGCAGGCGCGCGGGCGGGATGCGGAACTCGCGCTTGCAGTACTCGCAGGCGATTTCCAGCACTTCCCCGCCGGAGAGCAGGTGCTCGATGTCGTGCTTGGGCAGGGTCGAGATGGCCGACACGACGCGCAACTCGTTGCACCAGCACTCGAAGCCGACCTTGCTCTCCTCCATGCGCGTGAAGGGCATGCCGTACAGCAGCTCTTCCAACAGCGCGGTGGGGGTGAAGCCCGGCTCGCGCAGCTGCGCGTCGATGCTCTCGAAGTCTTTGAGCCGCTCGGTCATCACCATCAGCGGGCCGCGCCCGACCTCGGGCAAGAGCTGCACCAGGTAGCCGCCGGCGGCGACGACGCGCCCTTCGTCGAGCAGGGTGCCCATGGCCAACATGGACACGACCTGCTCGGAGGTTTGCATGTACTCCATCAACGCGCGCGAGATGCCGCCGGCGTCGGGCACCTGAACGAAGCCTTGGTTGATCTTGCCATCCGGCAGGGTGCGCATCATCTGCATGATGGCGCCCGGCCCGATCGCAATCTCGCTCGTGCCCTCGGTAAGCTGCACGAGGCCGCGGGTTTTGCCCGACGGGTGCGAGTCTGCCACCAAGCTACCCGAGCCCCCGGAGCCCTTGAGGATGCCCTGCACGCGCAGGTTGGGCGCCATGGTCTCGCGGAACAAGACCGAGCCCGTGACCAGATCGCCCAGGTGCCGGCCGGTGTGGCCGAGCGCGCCCTGCGCCGTCAGCACCTGCTGCACGGTGTCGGTCGTGCGCGCCACGATCACGCGGAAGGCGCCGTCGTCGGTGATGGCGCGGAGGACGGAGTCGTTACTTTCCATGGTTCACGAGAGCGTGTGGTCGTCGCCTTCGGGCGCGCCTTCTTCGCGGGACGACACCGGGATGCGGTACGCCTCGCTCAGCCAGTTTCCGAGATCGATCATCTTGCAGCGCGTCGAGCAGAAGGGACGCGGACCGTGGTTCTCGGGCGCGTCGGTCAGCACCCGCTTGCAGATCGGACAGTCGATGCGCATTGCGCTCCGAGCCTAGCACCAGTCTCGAGTTGGGCGATCTTGGAAGACCAGATCACGACCGTCATTGAGGCAATGAGCCACGAGAACGACCGGCGAGACCGGCGCCCGCTGCGTGTGGGGTTGGCATGAGTCGCGGGAGTTTTTCAGCCGACCGCTCGCGCCGGCGACCCCGTATCGACCCGCCCAAGCGCCAGAAACGCCGCGCGAAAACCGACGAAGCCTAGACTAGCTGCGTCACCCTCGGGGGGCGCCGCGGCCCGGCCCCAGGTGGCTCGCGTAGAAACGCAGGGCCTTGGCGTGGGAAGGAAACGCCAGGTCCTCGTCGCGCAACGAGCTGGGCGGGAGCCAGACCACTTCGATCACGTCGTCGAGCGGGCTGGCCTCGCGGGCCCGCACCTTGGCCGTGAAGAACAGGTCGACGATGGGGTACTCGACCGAGCGGTAGGTGTAGAGGTTGGGAAAACTGGCTAGAAATTCGACCCCGTCGAGCTTCACGCCCGCTTCTTCGCGCACTTCGCGCACCGCGGCGGCCTCCGCCGTCTCACCGCGATCGATGAAGCCGCCCGGCATCGCCAGCTTGCCCCGACCCGGGTCGCGCGCGCGGCGGATGAACAGGGCGTGGCCTTCGGTGTCGAGGATCAGCACCGCCGAGGAGACGGCCACGTTGTAGTAGTAGACGAAGCCGCACGTGTCGCAGACGAAGCGCACCGCGTCGGCCTCGCTCGTGCGCCGAGCCGCGCAGCGAGGGCAGTGCTTGAACAGCACGCCGGGCGGTCCGCTGGGGTGAAGGTCGTCCACGGTTCACTCTCGCAGCGCGGCGCGCGCTGCCTCCACGGTGCGATCGATGTCGTCGTCGCTGTGCGCGGCCGACACGAACGCGGCCTCGAACTGCGAGGGCGGAAAGTACACGCCGCGCGCCAGAAGCCCGCGATGAAAGCGCCCGAAGCGCTCGCGATCGGACTCCGCGGCGTCGGTCCACGAGCGCACCGGCCCGCGGTGGAAGAACAAGGTCAGCATCGAGCCCGTGCGTTGCACGACGCCATCGACCAGCGCGTCGCGCAAAGCCCGCTCCAGGCCGACCTGTAGCTTGCTGGTCAATGCTTCCAGGCGCTCGTAGACGTCGGGGGTCAGCGCGGCCAGCGTGGCCAGGCCGGCCGAGATCGCCAGCGGGCTGCCGCTCAGCGTGCCGGCTTGGTACACCGGCCCGAGCGGGGCGATGCAACGCATGATCTCGCGTTTGCCGCCGTACACGGCCAGCGGCAGGCCGCCGCCCACCACCTTGCCCAAGCAGGTCATGTCGGGGTTCATACCGAACAGACGCTGAGCACCCCCCGCCGACAGGCGCGAGCCGGTCATGACCTCGTCGAAGATCGAGACCGAGCCATGCTCGCGGCACAACTCCAAGATCCGCTCCAAAAAGCCCGGCTGAGGCGGCACCAAGCCCATGTTGCCAACGACGGGCTCGACGATCACGGCGGCGATGCGCCCGCGCTCGCGCTCGAACAAATCGCGTAGCGCATTCTCGTCGTTGAACGGCAGGCTGGCCGTGTTGGCCACGACCCCCGCCGGAACGCCCGCTGAATCGGCGTTGCCGAACGTGGCCAAGCCGCTGCCGGCCTTGACCAGCAGGCCGTCGGAATGGCCGTGGTAACAACCGTCGAACTTGACGATCACGTCGCGCCCCGTGAAGCCGCGCGCGACGCGCAGCGCGCTCATGGTCGCTTCGGTGCCGCTCGAGACACAGCGCAGCATCTCGATGCTGGGATAGCGCTGCACGATGGCTTCAGCGAACTCGACCTCGAGCGCCGTGGGCGCGCCGAAGCCCAGCCCTTGCTCGGCTCGCGCTTGCACGGCCTTCACCACGTCAGGGTGGGCGTGACCCAAAATGGCGGGCCCCCAGCTGCCGATGTAATCGATGTACTCGCGACCGTCGGCGCCGAACAGCTTGGAGCCTTTCGCGCCGTTGATGAAGATGGGGGCGCCGCCGACGGCGCGAAAGGCGCGCACCGGCGAATTGACGCCGCCCGGTAGCAGCAGTTCGGCGCGCTCGAGGAGGCGCGCGGAGGTCTCGTCGCTCATGCGCCGGTTGTACCGCACTGCGGCGCGCGCGCGGCCATCAGAAGCCGCCCCCCTACATTGGCGGCGGCGCCCCTACGTGGAATGCCCTTCATTTCCGGGTTGCGCTTGCTGGGTATGCGTTGGATTCGGCGGCCGCCGGTTGCAGGTCGCATTTCGAAGTGTGGCGAGCCCACTCCGGACACGACGCTTAGCTTGCGGCGAGGTTGCCGCTGTCTGCCGTAACTGCCGGATTTCATTCACTACCCGATGAGACACCCCATCCTGAGCCGAAATGCAGGGCGCGTTTGGTGGGCGTCGGCGTTGGCCTCGTGGCCGTTCATCGCGTCATCGGCGTGCAGCATCTACGACAACTCGATGCTGGGCGATGCCTCGGCGCCGCCGGGTGGCTCGGGGGCCGACGCCGGGACCGGCGCCGTGGCAACCGCCGGCAGTGCCGCACACGGTGGCGGTGCCCGCGGCGGCACGTCGAGCGCGGGCTCGGGCGGCGTGGCCACGGCCGGCAAAGCGGGTGAAGCATCGCAAGGCGGCAGCAGCGCAGGCGCCCCGACCACGGGTGGTGGCGGCGCGGCCGGCAACGCTGCGGCAGGCGGCGCTGGTGACGCTTCGGGCAACGCCAAGACCATCGACGACATGGAAGACGGCGACGCCCAGATCGAGATCAGCGATCGACGCAACGGCTACTGGTACGTGGGGGGAGACCTCACCGCGGGGGCTACGCTCGAGCCGCCCGCGAGCAAGTTTGCGATGACCGAGCTCACGGGCGATCGGAGCACCACTGTTGCCCACGTCAAGGCCGCCGGTTTCGAGGATTGGGGCTCGGTGATTGGCTTCAACTTCATCGAGCTCTTGACCAAAGTGCAGCCGTACGACGCCTCGGCGTTCTGCGGCATCGAGTTTTGGGCCAAAGCCGCCGCGACTACGGCGGTGCGTTTCCGCGTGCCGGACATCGACACGCACCAAAGCGGCATGGTCTGCACGGATCCGGGTACCACCGGCACCGCCTGCTACGACCACTTTGGCACCTCGCTCTCGGTGGTCGCGGCCTGGCAACAATACAGCCTCAAATTCAGCGATTTGACGCAGGCCGGCTCCGGCTACCACCCGCCCGACGGCAAGCTGAAGGTAGACCAGCTGATGGCCGCCGAATGGGCGCTGCCCGGCGGCACCTCCAAAACTTACGAGCTCTGGATCGACGACGTACAATTCACGAAGTGTCCGTGAATCGTTCGGTCGTAACGGATCTGTGTGGACCGAGATTTTTTCACAGGGAGGACGGGAGGTACGGGAGGTTTTTGGGGCGCCGCGTCGTGGCGTCGTTCGCGTCGCGCTTTACGAATTCGTTGAGGAACGACGCGAGAGCCGGCTCGGATTGGCGCCCCAATCTCGCCTCTGTCTCGCCTCTGTCTCGCCCTCCCGCCCTCCCTGTGAAAAAATCTCGAGACTTACAGGGCGGTGCTTTCGCCGGTTTGTAGACGCCACAGGGCGGCGTATTGGCCGCCGCGCGACAGTAGTTCGTCGTGCCTGCCCGATTCGACGATGCGGCCGGCATCCATGACGTGGATCACGTCGGCGCGGCGCACCGTGGACAGGCGATGCGCGATGATCAGGCTGGTGCGGCCGACGACCAGGCGATCGAGCGAGCGCTGGATGGCGGCTTCGGTCTCGTTGTCCACGGCGCTGGTGGCCTCGTCCAGCACCAAAATGCGGGGATTTCTGACGATAGCGCGCGCGAGCGCGATGCGTTGGCGCTGGCCGCCGCTGAGCTTTTGTCCGCGCTCGCCGACCTCGGTGTCGTAGCCGTTCGGTAGCTCCGAAATGAACTCGTGAGCTTCGGCCGCGACCGCCGCCGCGACGACGGCGTCACGCGAGACGTCGGCCAAGCCGTAGCTGATGTTCTGCGCGGCGGTGGCGTCGGCCAGGAAGCTGTCCTGCGCCACGTAGCCGATGCAGCGCCGCAGATCTTGCAGCTCGAGCTTGCTGATGGGCTGGCCGTCGAGCAAGATCCGGCCGCGGGTGGGCTCGTAGAAGCGGAGCAGCAGCTTGACCAACGTGCTCTTGCCGCCACCGGTGCCGCCCACGAAGGCGACCGTTTGTCCGGGCGTGATGCGGAGCGAGATGCCTTGCAGAGTGGGGGTGTCGCCGTAAGCGAAGTCGACGTCGTCGAAGGTGAGCTCACCCTTCACGCTCTTGGCTGCGAGCGGCGCGCCCGCGTAGCCGATCTTCACGGGCGTCTCGACCAAGTTGATGACGCGCTCCACCGACGCCATCGAGCGCTGGTACAAATCCGACATGTCGGCGAGACGCGTCATCGGCCACAGCAAGCGTTGGGTCAGGTACACCAGCACCGAGTAGCTGCCGACGCCGATTTCGCCTCTCAGGGCCAAAAAACCGCCATAAAGCAGGGTTACGGTGAAGCCGGCCAAGATGGCCATGCGAATCACCGGGGTGATGGCGGCCGAGAAGCGGATGGCGAAGGCGTTGGCGCTGCGGTAGCGGTGCGAGCTCTCTTGGATGCGTGACGTCTCGTAGTCTTCGGCCGCGTAGGCCTTGATGGTGGCGATGCCGAGCAGGTTGTTGTTGAGGCGAGCGTTCAAGGTGCCGGCCGCTTCACGTACCTCGGCGTAGCGCGACGCCAGGCGCGCCTGGAACCAGAACGCGCCGTAGATGATGAGCGGGATCGGGATCAGCGCCAAGAAGGCGATCTTGGTCGTGAGCGTGAAGAACACCGCGCCGACCAGCAGCGTGCCGGTGAGCACCTGTATCAAGTCGTTGGCGCCGCCGTTCAGGAAGCGCTCCATCTGGTTGATGTCGTCGTTCAAGATGCTCATCAACGTGCCGGTGCGCGTTCGCTCGAACCACGACAGCTCCAGCCTTTGCACGTGTGCGTAGCTCTGCATGCGCAAATCGTGCTGCAGGTTCTGCGCGAGGTTGCGCCAGCGCACGGCGTACAGGTATTCGAAGGTGGATTCGAACACCCACACGAACACGGTGATGACAGAAAGCGCGATCAGCTGCTCGTGCGGCTCGCTCACGCCAAATCGCGACAAAAACGAGGCTTTCCGGCTGACCACCACGTCCACCGCGACCCCGATCAACACCTCCGGCAACACGTCGAACAACTTGTTCAACACCGAAAAAATGCTGGCCAGCACCACCTCGCGCCGATACTGCCGCGCATGCAAAAACAGACGGCGTAACGGATGCATCAGTCCCCAGATTTTTTCACAGGGAGGACGGGAGGACGGGAGGTTCTTGTTGTTCGAGCCGTGCGTCGCAGCTCGTCGGCTGCGCTGTCGCGCAGCGATGCTTTGTGGCTCGAAACCCAAAAATTCTCGCCTCTGTCTCGCTCTCCCGTCCTCCCGTCCTCCCTGTGGAAGAATCTCGAGCGCACAGGGAGGCCTAGAGACGGCACGGAAGTTTCTGCGAGTTGGGCTGCGATTTGGCAGCCCTCAGACGGGGATGCCGGGGGCGGGGAAGCCTTTGCACATTTCGGCGACTTCGGCGGCGACGCGGTCGATCAGCTTGTCGTCGCTGGTATTGGTGACGACTTGGTCCATCCAGTTGGCCAAGCGCACCATCTCTTCTTTGCCCATGCCGCGCGAGGTGATGGAGGGCGTGCCGATGCGGAAACCGGACGGATCGAAGGGCTTGCGCGGGTCGAAGGGGATCGAGTTGTAGTTGCCGACGATGCCGGCGCGATCGAGCGCTTTGGCAGCGACTTTGCCGGTGACGTTCTTGCTACGCAGGTCGAGCAAGATCAGGTGGTTGTCGGTGCCGCCGGTCACGAGCGTGAAGCCCTTGGACAGCAGCGACTCGGCCAGCACCTTGGCGTTCGAGACCACGTTCTGCGCGTACTGCTTGAACTCGGGCGTGCTCGCTTCTTTGGCTGCCACCGCGATGCCGGCGGTGGTGTGGTTGTGGGGACCGCCTTGCAGACCGGGGAACACGGCGCGATCGATGTCTTTGGCGTGCTCGGTCTTGCACATCACGATGCCGCCGCGCGGACCGCGCAAGGTCTTGTGTGTCGTGCTGGTTACGACGTCGGCGATGCCGACGGGCGACGGGTGAGCTCCACCGGCGACCAAGCCCGCGATGTGCGCGATGTCGGCACACAGCTTGGCCCCGACTTCGTCGGCAATTTCGCGGAATTTCGCGAAATCCAGCTGACGCGGGTAGGCGGTGGTGCCGCACCACAAAATCTTCGGCTTGTGCTCTTTAGCCAGCGCGCGCACCTCGGCAAAATCGATGCGCTGATCCGTCTGCGTGACGTTGTAGCCCACGGCTTTGAAGTAACGGCCGGTGATGCTGACGTGCGAGCCGTGCGTCAGGTGACCGCCGCTGGGCAAGCCAAGGCCCATGATGGTGTCGCCCGGCTGACAGAACGCCAAGTAGACGGCCAGATTGGCGGGGCTGCCGCTGTACGGTTGCACGTTGACGTGCTCGGCGCCGAACAGCGCCTTCAAGCGCGACACCGCCAGCTCCTCCACCTGATCGATGATCTGCTGCCCCTCGTAGTAGCGTTTGCCGGCGTAGCCCTCCGAGTATTTGTTGGTCAGGATCGAGCCCGTGGCCTCCAAGACGGCGCGCGACGCGTAGTTTTCACTCGGGATGAGGCGGAGCTTGACCGTCTCGCGAACCTCCTCTTCTTTGATGAGGCGGGCGATCTCGGGGTCACGTTCGGCGAGGGAAGGGTCAAGGAGCTTGGTAGACGGCATGGGGTCGCGGAGAGTACCGCCCGTTATTGAACCGCGCCACATGAAGATAACTCAAGGTAACTGCAAGGGAATTCAAGATCCGCCCCGGGCAGACGCCGAGCTGGCCAGGCGATGGCGCCGCCTTTCGGGCCGGCTAGCTGTATGGGGTCTTTCTCTGTCCGCCAGGGATCTCGCGGCTCTCGACGTGGGGTGAGGGGTGGCTAAACTCACGCCGGTGCGATGGCGAGACCTAGTCAAGCGAAGAATCCCGAGAAGCCCGAGGAAGCTTCTGGGGCTTCGGACCGTCGCACGCGGGCTGACGTTCCGGGAAACGTAGGCGACGAACCAAGCGGTACGCCGCAGCACACGAACGCGACCGAAGCCGAACGCGAGAAGCCCGCACTGAAGACGGATCCCAAAGCAGTGGCCGACGAAGAAATCCTGGACGCTCCGCGTGAGCCGCAGGAGGCCGATAGCGCGCCTCCGAGCATCCCTTCGGCGGCTGCCGTGTTTTCGGAAGATTCGACTCGCGCTGCGACCAGCACGCCGGTGCTGCCGGGTCACGTCATCGCCAATCGCTACGAAGTGCTGAGCGTGCTCGGCGAAGGCGGGATGGGTATCGTCTATCGCTGCCGCGATCAGGCGAACGGTGAGCAGGTCGCGGTCAAGCGCGTCATTCCGCCGCCCGGCAATCTCGCTCACGACTACGTGATGTGGTTTTACAAAGAGGCGCGCGCGCTGGCCGCCTTGGACCACCCCAACATCGTGAAAGCCCAGGATTTCGGGCAGTTGCGCGATGGCTCGCCCTACCTGGCGATGGAGCTGGTGAGCGGCGCGTCTTTGCACGAGCTCGCGCACGCGCGCATCAAGTTTCCGCTGATCTGGGTGACGGTCGATCAGATCTTGTCGGGGCTGGCCCACGCGCATGCGCGCGGCATCGTCCACGGAGACTTGAAGCCGTCCAACGTTCTCGTCGAGCGCATCGACGGCGAGACGCCGCGCGTGCACATCTTGGATTTCGGGTTGGCCTGGCTGCGCCAGGACGCGCACGACGAGCGGCTCGACGGTAGCAAGGCGATGGAGTTTGCTCCCCACGCCGGCGCCGGCACGCCCGGCTACATGGCGCCGGAGCAGATTCAGCACGAGATGCACCACGTGTGTGGCGCTACCGATCTGTATTCGCTCGGTTGCATCATGTACCGGCTGCTGGCCGGGCATGCTCCGTTCACGGGTGAGTCGAAAGAGCTATTGCGCGTGCATGCCTTCGACCGCGTGCCCAAGCTGAAGCTATCCATCGAAGCGCCGGAAGAAGCAGCCGCGTTCGTCACCCAGCTGCTCGCAAAAAAGCCTTGGGACCGCTACGAGTTCGCAGCCGCGGCGCGGCGTGAGTGGCAGAAGCTCAAGCCGGAAACCCTGCCCAAGACCTGGGAGTTTCCGTCGATGGCGCGGGCCTCCGACGTGCAGGCGGCCGCTCCCACGCGTCGCACCGGTACGCGCGGCCCCAACCCCGACTTGGCGCCGGCCCCCGAGCATGCCCCCGGCCTGCTGAGCATCCGGCCCAGCCCGCTCGTCGGTCGCGACGAAGAGCGCAAGAAGCTGGAGGCCATTTGCCAAGAGATGGTGAACGGCGTCGGCCCGCCGCACCGACTGGTGATTTTGGTCGGCCCCGCCGGTTGCGGCAAGAGCCGCCTGGCGGAGTGGCTGTGCGAGACGATGCACGAGCAAGGCACGATGGTGCCGCTGCGCGCGCGCTACCGAAAGCTGCGTAGCTCCGTCGACGGTATGCTCGGGGCCGCCGCGCACTACTACAACTTCGAGCGCACCGACCGCGACACCATCGAGCGTTCGCTGCTCGAGCGCTGGCGGGTCAAGCGCGACGACAAGAACGGTCGCGCTTGGGTGGCGGGTGCGGCCGAGTGGATGAAGCCGGTCGGCGGCTCGTCCAGCGATCAGCCGATCGGCCCGTCCGGCATCCGCTTCACGCTGGATACGCTGGAAACGCGGCGCATGGTGATCCGCTACACCTTGCGCAAGATCTCGGCGGGGCGCCCGCTTTTGTTCTGGCTCGACGACCTGCACAACGGCGGTCCGGCCACGTTCGAAGGCTTCATCCGCATCCATCAAGAAGAAACCGACGTCAAAATCGTGATGGTGGCGACCGCCCGCCACGAAGACGTGGCGTTGGGCACACCCGCCGCCGAGCGCTTGCGCCAGCTGCGCGACGTGATGGATGGCACCGTGATCGAGGTGCAGCCGCTGCAACCCGAGACCACGAAAGAGATGTTGCGCGCGTCTCTGCCGCTGGACGACGCGGCCGTCGAAGAAGCCGCGCGCCGGAGCCGCGGCAATCCGCTGTTTGCGCTGCAGCAGCTGCACGCCTGGGCCCTCGGCGGCAACATGGAGTTCTTGAACGGCACGTACCGCGTGCCGCCGGAGGTGCTGGCGACGCGCCCGCAGACCACGGCCGAGCTGTGGGACAGCCGCGTCAACTCGGTGCCCGAGCAGTACCGCGCGGCGGCGATCGCGGCCGCCACGCTGGGCGGCGAAATTCGGCGCAACGTGCTGCGCGAGCTGGTGGCGTCCCTCGGCATGCCGCCCGAGCCGGCGATCGTGGCGCTGCAAAATGCCGAGGTGTTGATCCCGCGCTCGTCGGGTCGCTATTCGTGGCCGCACGAGCTCTTGCAGGAGCACTTGTCGGCGCAGCTGTCCGAGCGGCCCGACAAAGAGCGGTTTTACCGGGCGGCGGCGGCGGCGCTGCTCACTCATCCGCAAGCCAACACGCGGCGCATCGTGCGCCAGCGCGTGGTGAACCTGATCCAGGCCGGCGATCACGACCCCGCGGCCCTGTTGCTGTTCGACTTCTTGCAACGCGGTTGGAACGGCGCGCGCGAGCCGTTAGCGACGTTGTCGGACTTGGACTTGCTCAAGGGCAAGCTGACCGGCCGCATGCTGGCGCTCAAGAACCGCTGGCAGGCCGAAGCCATGCGCCACGTGGGACGCCTCGCCGAGGCCAGCACGCTGGCGGAGCTGGCGCGCACCCGCTTCGAGGAAGCGGGTGACGAAGAGAACGTCGCCCACTGCCTGCGCTTGCAGGGGCATTTGATGAGCGAGCAGGGCAGCTCCGCCGAGGGGCTGGAGCTCGTCAAAAAGGCCCTGCTGGTGTTCGAAGAGCGCAGCCACGTGCTCGGGCAGGCGCTGTGCGAGGCGGTGGCGGGCGAAATCGAGTTTCAACTGGGCGACTACGAGAGCGCGCGGCTCACGATTCAGAGCGGTGAGCGCAACTTCGCGGCCCTGGATCAGCCGGTCGGGCGCGGGCAATGCTTGCTGCTGCTCAGCTGGATCGAGCATTCGGAAGGCACGACCGACCGCTCGCGGCGCTTGGCCCAGGAGGCGCGCAACGAGTTCGAACGCGCCGGTTATCGCTTGGGCACGGCTCAGGCCGACGTGTCGATTGCGCACGTCGAGCACCGGTTGATGAATTTCCACAGCTCGGAGGCGGGCGCCTTCGAGGCGCTGCAGACGTTCGACGTGCTGCGCACGCCGCGGGGGCAAGCCGCCTGCGACCGGTTGCTGGCGATGATCGGCATCGACACCGACGATCTGGACATGGCCGAGCTGCACACCGATCGCGCGCACAAGCAGTTCGTGAAGATGGGCGATCCGTGGGGCGTGATGGAGTCGAAGTTGCTGTTTTGCCAGCTGGCTCTGGTTCGACATCAACCCGAGCGGGCCCGGGCGTTGATCGAAGAGTGCTCGCGCATCGTGGTGGAAGAGGCGGAAGCGAAGCAGCACTACCTTTTGACCTGCGCCTGGTACGAACACTCGCGCTCCCGGCCCGATCGAGCATTCGAGTACATCGAGGCGGCCGCGGACGTGTTCGGCCCGCGCATCCGCGCCGGGGACCACACCCCCCACCTGTTGGCGAGACTGTCACGCTTCGCCTGGCCCGAGCACGCCTTGAACCGGATTGAAGCGTGGCGGGCCCTACTGAACGACCGGGCGAGACGTAAAGTCTCTTAGGGGGACCCGGATTCTTTTGCAGGAAGATCGGAAGGGCGGCAGGTCTTCTCGGGGAATGCCGCGCGGTTTCTGAGGGATACGTTTACGTAGCCTTACGTCTGCCTACGTTTCGATACCCAAAATTCACGGCTTCCGATCTTCCGATCTTCCTGTCAAAAAATCTGGGTCCGTTCACCACCCCTACGGTTGATGAAGAGCGACTAACCGCGCGTGCGCGTAGGCGAAGGAACTACATCGACGGGCGACACGGACCTGATACGTTTTAAGGTTAGTGCAGCCGCGTTCGTCTCACTCACTCGTCCAGCTCGGTGAATACGAGCTGGTTCGTCGCATAGCTACGGGAGGCATGGCCGAGGTGTACGAGGCGCGCCGACCCGGGCCGCGCGGCTTCGCCAAGCGCGTCGCCATCAAGCGCATCTTGCCGCAGCTGGCCATGGATCAACGCCTGGTGCGCATGTTCTGCGCCGAAGCGCGCGTGCACGCCGCGCTCGCGCATCCGAACCTGGTCAGCGTCCTGGATTTCGGCGAAAGCGCGGGTGAGCTGTACCTGGTCTTGGAGTACGTGGACGGCGTGGCGCTTTCGGAAGTGCTGCGCGCCGTCATCGCTCGCAAGCGCGCCATCGAGCTCGGCCCCGCGCTGCACGTGGCCCGCGAGGTCGCGGCCGGCTTGGCCTACGCGCACCAGTATCGAGACGAGGACGACGCACCGCTCGGGGTGGTGCACCGCGACGTCGCGCCGAACAACATCTTGCTCGGACGGGCGGGCGAGGTGAAGCTCACCGACTTCGGCATCGTGCACTCTGCCTGGTCCGAGGTGCGCACGGCGCCCGGCGAGCTGCGCGGCAAGGTCGGGTACGTGTCGCCCGAGCAAGCCAGCGGGCACGCCGTGGAGGCGCGCAGCGACTTGTTCTCGCTCGGGGTGGTGCTGGCGGAGATGCTGTTGGGCGCGCCGCTCATCCCCGGCAACAGCGAGCTCGAAATTCTGCGGAACCTCCAAGAACGCAACTGGGAGGATCTGTCGGCGTTGGTGCCCAGGGTGCCTCCGGCGGTGATTCAGCTGCTCCGGCGCCTGCTGGCCAAATCTCCGCGCAACCGGCCCGCCAGCGCCGCTTTGGTCGTCGAGGAGCTGGACAAGCTGGCCAGCGCTTGCGGGGTCCGCACCTCCGCGCACTCGCTCAGCTTGTGGCTGGCCGATTTGGGGATCATTCGCATCGACAGCAACGTGCGCGTCACCCCCAGCCGCGACGATTCTCCGTACCGAGCTCCGCCCGAGCCGGAGTCGCGCGAGCAGCTGCCCACCATCGTCGACGCCGATGCGCTCAAGCCAATCGTGGTGGCGCTGCCTGCGCCGAACCTCGCCGAAGAGCTCCCCACCGTGAACCGGCCCGCGGCGAGCGGCACGCCGACCTTGCGCTATCGCCTGCGGCGGCCGGGAGGCGAGGTCATCGGTCCGTTGTCGCTGGCCAGCATGCTCTCGATGTTGGCGACGGCGCGCGCAGGCTTGGACTCCGAGCTGGCGCGCGAGGACGCGCCGTTCCTCAAATTGTCGCGAGCGTTCGAGCTCACGCGGCTGGCGGCCCGTCCGCTTTACCGCTTCTTCGAGCCGATCGCGCTCTTGGCCAGCGAGCGTCATCCTGTCGAGCGCGGTAGCCTGGGCGCGCACCTGCTGCGCTTGGCCACGCTGCGTCGCACGGGCCTTTTGGTGTATCGCTCGGGCGCCGAGCAAAGACGCGTTTACTTCGAAGACGGGGTTCCCACCGCCATGGCTTCGACCGAGCAAAGCGAGCTGCTGGGCGCGCAATTGGTGCAGGCGGGAGTCGTGAGCGAGGCCAACCTCGAGCGCGTGCTCGAAAGCGGCTACCGTTCGGGCTGTCCGCTCGGCGAGAGCTTGGTGCGGGCGGGGCTGATCTCCAACGAGCGCCTGAGTCAGAGCTTGACCGAGCAGCGGGTGCGTCGGCTCACCGCCGTTTGCCGCGCGCGGGCCGGCGAGTTGTTCTTCGTCGACGGCGCCCGCTCGGGCGAGCCGGCGGCCGCGGTGTCCCAGAGACCGCTCGGCTTGCTGGTGGAAGCGCTGCGTGCCGCTTACCCGGAAGAGGAGCTGGCGGGCCTGCTGGGTGGCTTGGAGCGCACGGCCTTGAGCCCGTCGGCGGGCTGCGCCGCGCTGCGCGGCTCGCTGTGTCTGTCGAGTGACGAAGCCTACGCGTTCGACCTGTGTCTACGCGGCGTGAAGCTCGGTCTCGTACTGCGCGAGGCGCGCGCGCGCGGACAAGGCGCCCTTCGCGCGGCCCTGTTCGCCGTCTTCGTCGGGCTGTCTGCCGGTGCTTTCGTGGCGCGCGGAGAGTGAGGGCGAGTCCGCGCGAGTAGCGCGCTGCCGCCCCCCAGCTGAACCCGCAGCCCGGGTTTCGTCAATCATCGCTTCGCAAATCTTGCGTTTTTAGACCCGACCGCAGTCTTTGCAGACGGGGTACGCGCCGGGACCCGCCATTTCGCGCGATCTGACGCACCGATCCGTGAACGCTCGTGACGAACGGTCGGACGATTTTTGGGCCAAAATAGGCGGGCTCGTTGCAACTACCTACAGCATGAAAATTGCCAACGGTAACCGCGCGCTCTCGGTGGCGAGACTGCTTTCCCCTGCAATGTTGGTGGCCTGTGTTCTTGCAACCATCATCGCTTGCAGCACGGCCAGCGATTCTCCGCCAGGCGGCGGCAACGTTTCGACCGGCGGCGCGCCGGGCGTAGCCGGCACGTCGACGTCGACCGCAGGCGTGGCGACGGGCCTGTCGGGAGGCTCGGGCACGCCCGTCGGGGGCGCAGCCCCGGCTGGGCAGACGGGGACCAGCGGCGCTTCGTCGACCGGCGGTTCTGCCGCGGGGGCGGGGGGCCAGGCGACGGCCGCCGGTAGTGGCTCGATCGCCGGCGGACCGAGTGGAGGCGGGGCCGGCAGCGCCGGCGCCACGGGTACGGGTGGAACCGGAGGCTCCGGCACGGGCCGTAGTAATGGTTGCGGCAAGACGTCGACCCTCACCTTTGGCTCGGTCCCCAACGGGACTGGTTCGGGCGGCTCCGCCAAGATCGGCAACCGCAGCTTCATCGTGAGGCTTCCGGACAACTACGACAAAGACAAGCCGTACTGGCTGATCTTTGGCTTTCACTGGCGCGGGGGCAGCATGGGCGACGTCGATTCGGGCGGCGCCAATAAGTACAACATGGCGCACTACGGCCTGCAGAGGTTGTCCAAAAATGGAGCCATCTTCGTTGCGCCCGATGGGGTCGGCGGAGGCTGGGCAGATAGCGGAGACATGAAGTTCGTCGACGACATGGTCAAGCTGATCGAAGACAACTACTGCGTCGACACGAAGCACCTCTTTGCCAACGGTTTCAGCTTCGGCGGCGGCATGAGCTACGCGCTCGCCTGCGACCGCTCGGACGTGTTCAAGGCCGTCGCGATCTACGACGGCGCCGTGCTGAGCGGCTGCAAGGACGGCAAGAAGCCCATCGCCTACTGGCAGATGCATGGGCTGACGGACGGAACTCTAGGCATCGCGGCCGCGCGATCGATGCGAGATCAGTTCGCCATGAACAATGGCTGTACCGCCCAGTCTCCCCCCGAGCCACCGCAGCCTCCTCCCTATCTGGTGAACGGCGGGCACGTCTGCACGGACTACAGCGGTTGTTCCGCCGGACATCCGCTGCGTTGGTGCGCGCATCAATCGGGCCACGGCAATGCCATCGTGGATGGAACCGACAGCCTCAACAATACGTGCATGAACCCGGGGATGACCTGCTCCGACACCTGCCGCTGCACCTGGGTCCCAGACGACGTGTGGAAGTTCTTCAGCGCGCTGTGATGCAACAAAGGCAGCGCGAGCCCCAAATGATGACGACGCAAAGGATTCGGAACGCTCGCTCCGTGAGTTGACGTGCGTCGACGTGAATCGATTGGGGTTTGGGCATGCACCGAAAGTGGGCCGCGTCGTGACGGTTCGCGGCCCGTTCGCGGCGCACCGTCGCTCGACGCGAAGCGGCGCAGGCTGGGGGCTCTGTCCAGCAGGGCTGAGGCCCAGGCCCTGCTTGGGCGCCAAGCGGCTCGTGATGGGAAGACGGGCAAGACGCGTGCCGCCGCTTCCTCATCCGCTCGGTCACTCCGCTGGTGAACTCCACTAAGTGGAGTGATTGAAGGCATCCGTGTTTCAAGTCGCGAGCGGGGTCAGGAAGAAACAGCGTGCGGTGCGTGATGCTCAGTCGCGAGTCGATTCGAGTGTCGCGTGTGCATGGTCTTGGGTACCAGCGGTTACTAGGCGTTTCTCCCTCGGTGAATAGATATTTCTGGGTGATTGCGAGGGGTCGACTCTGCTGTTCACTCAGTCTTACGTGCGGCAGTGTTGCCGACCTCGCGGCGCGGCGCCTCGGCACGGGACACCGCATTTTGTTGAACCCGTGCGAGCCAGCTGGGGCACTAAAGATCAAGCATGCTAGCGGAGCCCGCAACGGGTCCCATAGAGCTCGGGCCGGGTCGGTGGCTCGGGAGATACGAGCTCGTCTATCCCCTGGCGTGCGGGGGCATGGCGGAAGTGTGGCTTGCGAAGCTGCATGGCCCGCATGGATTCGAAAAATTGGTCGCCCTGAAGACCATCCTGCCGAGCCTCGCGGAGGACCCGCGCTTCCGACGCATGTTCGTCGACGAGGCGAGAATTGCGGCTGGCATCGAGCACGTCAATGTCGCCCACATCTGGGACCTGGGCGAACAGGCGGGGCTCTTGTTCTTGGCGATGGAGTGGGTGGATGGCGACTCTCTTCAGAAGCTCGAGCGCGCCGCCCAGCGCGCAGGCGAAACGCTACCCGTCTCGGTGCTGGTGCGCATCATGGCCGATGTGTGCGCCGGGCTTCACGCCGCGCACGAGCTGGCCGATCTTCAAGGCAAATCGCTCAACGTCGTCCACCGCGACGTGTCGCCGCAAAATATCCTGATCAGCGCGTCAGGGGTTGCGAAGGTCATCGATTTCGGTGTGGCCAAGGCGCGCCCCGGTCGCAGCGAGGACACTGCCACCGGGACGATCAAGGGGAAGCTTCAATACATGGCCCCCGAGCAAGCTTTGGGGCAACCGTCGGATCGGCGCGCGGATATTTGGTCGGTGGGGGCGACCCTTTATCGGTTGCTGGCGCGCCGTCCGCTCTTCAGCAGCGTGGGGCCGCTGTCGATCATCAAGCGCTTGAGATCGCCGGACCCCCCCACGCCGCTACCTTCGAGCGTACCCTCGGCGCTGTCGAGTATCGTGCACAAGGCGCTGGCATTCGAGCCGGCGCGTCGCTACGCGACCGCGGCCGAGCTCGGCGCGGCCCTCGAGGAACTACTTTGCGGACCGAATCACGTTACCAGCCGCGACGTTGCGAGCTGCCTGGAGCGCTATCTCGGTAGCGCTCTCTCGTCTCGGCGCGAGGGCATCGGCGGAGCCCTCACCGCGTGCGCCACCCCCGAAACGGCTTCCCCCCATGAGGCCATGTCGTTGGTTGCTCCTGCCGACGCGCAGGAGGTCAGCGGAGCGAGTCCACTGTCACCGACGGCGCGGTCTGCCGAGCCGTCCGAGCCGGCGCCGGCGCCCAGTGAGCCCGGGGCCATCGCATCGGTACCCGCGCAAGAAGAGACGACGCGGCCGTTCGGTGGCGTAGCGCTGCGGTCTCCGCCGTCCGGCAGACCCGACCCGAAAACCAGAGCGCCGGCGCTGTTGGCCTTGCTGGCGTTCGGCACCTGCGCGGCGTGGCTAATCGCTTCTTCGAGCGGTGGACCGACGACGACCCCGCCGCCATCGCCGCCTGCTCACCGCGCCTCGCTACCCGCACCTGCCGATGTGGTGGCCACGGTCAGCGCTAATCCGCGGGTCGTACTGCCCGTGTTGCCCGCGCCGTCTCTGCTGCTCCCGGTGCGCGAGGCTTCCGAGCCTTCGCGGGTCGCCCAGGTGCCAGCGCCCGCAGCGCAAAGCAAGGCCAAGCGCGGAGCGCGGGTGCCGGCGCCACGCAAACGCATCGCGCCCAGCGCTGCGCCCCCCGGTCTTGCCTTAGCAACCGCCAAGGAGGTGATCGACGATGGCTTCTGAGCGAAGGTTGGGGCAACGCTTGGCGCTCGCCCTGTTGATTCTGAATGGCGTCGCCCAGGCCCAGCCCAGTGCCGCCCAGCGGGAGACGGCGCGCGAGCTGATGGCCGACGCTCGGCGACTTCGCGAGCGCGGAAACCTCGAGGCGGCGTTGGAGCGCTTCAGCGCGGCCGATGCGATCATGAACGTGCCGACCACCGCCTACGAGGTGGCGGCCACTCAGGCGGAGCTTGGAAAACTGATCGAGGCGCGTGAGAGCCTGCTTCGCCTGCTCGGGACGCATCAAAGCCCGAATGATCCAGAGCCATTCAACGAAGCTCGTACCAAAGCGGTCGCGCTCTCCCAGCAGCTCGTGGCACGCATTGGTTCGATCGTCGTTACGGCCAGCGGTCTGCGCGAAACCGATGAGCTTGACCTGAGGGTCGACGGCGAGGTGGTGCAAAGAGCGATGCTGGGCCTGCAAATTCGAGTGAACCCGGGCACCCACCAGATCGTCGCACGCTCCCAAGGTCGCGAATCGTGGCAGGAGCTGGATGTCGCCGAGGGCCAAGTCATCGAGGTCCCGTTGCGGTTCAGCCAGGCGCCGCTCCCCCCGAAAGGAGACGAGCGTTCCACGCCCGACGCGTCCGCAACTGGCGCAAAGCCAGGGCCGCGAGTGGCCGCGGACCGCACGCCGCCTCCCGCCTTGCCCGCGCGCAGGTTGGAGCCGCACGGCGGCACGTCGGCGCTCGTGTACCTGGGTGTTGGTGTCGGAACGCTGGGGCTTGCGCTGGGCACGGTGGGAGGAATCTCGGCCATCTCGCACAAAAACTCGGCCGAAGCGGGCTGCACCAACAACGTCTGCCCCCCCGCGACTTGGCGCGATCTGCAAACCGCGCACAACATGGCCACGGTCTCGAACGTCGGTTTCGTGATCGGCGGGTTTGGTTGGGCTTTCGCGATCGGAGCGCTCCTGTTCGATCGGCCACGCCGCCCCCAAGACGGTTGGCGGGTGGCCCCCGAGGTGAGCCGGCAGGGGGCCTCCGTGAACGTCGGAGGGAGGTTTTGAGCTTGTCCTCCCACCGCTTCGTCGCCACCGTGCGAGGCCTTTCGGTTTTGGGGTCGCTGTTGCTCTCTGCCTGCGGCACGCTGATTGGCCTGGGAGACTTGGAGCGGGCGGAGTGCTCGGAGTCGTGCCCCCCTGGCCGAGCTGAGCCCGACGGGGCGACGAGCGGAGCTAGCTCGGGCGGGCAGGGCGGTGGCACGCAAACGGTGTCCGGCGGTGCGCTCGGCATTGCTGGGAGTGCGCTCTCGACGCCAACCACGGGAGGCACGACGAGCGTCGATCCCGCTGGTGGGACGAACGCCGGTGCTTTTGACGACCCTGGTGGTGCCGGTAGCGGGACGGAAGGTGCAGTCGGGGGCAGCGGCACCGACGCTGGCGGCGGTGATCGCGGGGGCGGTGCCGGAACCGGAGGGCAACCCTCTTCCGGGGGCGGAGGCGCCGGCGACCTGCCGATCCGCATCAATTTTCAACCGCTGGGTGCGCCGGTTCCGTCCGGCTACGTGCCCGACACCGGGCTCACGTTCACGACGCAAGCGGGCCTCAGCTTTGGCTGGAGCGTCGACCACACCGACGTGACTCGCGATCGCGGCGTGAATTCCAATCAGGTACTCGACACCCTGTGTCAGTTCCACGAGGGCGCCACCTGGGAGCTTGCGCTTCCCAACGGCACGTACCGAGTTCTCGTCAGCGTGGGCGACGCCAGCCTCGCTTCCACGTACACGCTGATCGTGGAAGGCGTGACCTACTGGGCGGAGCGGGTCATTCGCGCCAATCAATTCTTGTCCAATAGCACTAACATCACGATCTCGGATGGGCGCCTCACGCTCAGCCAAGGCGCGGCCGGAGAGCTAGCCACGCGGATCAACTTCATCGAAGTGAGCGCGCCTTGACAAACAAATAGGGTGACTGCCGGCACCCTCACGAGCCCAGAGCTGGCTCGCCACCAAGGCCAACAGAGGAGGTGTCCGCTTGGACTGGGGACTGACCGCGGTTTAAGGAGTATAAACGGGGGCGATGACGGAAACGTCGACGTTGGCAACGCTTTTGGTTTCCTGTCCCGATCGGCGGGGCATCGTAGCCGCATTGGCGCAGGTGCTGTACGGGCACGGCGCCAACATCTTGGACTCGGACCAGCACACCGACACGGTGGCGGGCCTGTTCTTTCAGCGTATCCGCGTCGATTTCGCCGAGCTGATGACCGACCGCGTCGCGCTCGAGCGCTCCGTCGCCGAGCTGTCCGAACGCTTTCAGATGCAGTACCGGTTGCTGTATCAGGCGCAACGCAAGCGCTTGGCGCTGTTCGTGTCCAAATACGACCATTGCCTTTACGATCTGTTGCTGCGCCAGCGCGCGGGCGAGCTCAGCGGGGACATCGCGGCCGTGATCAGCAATCACCCGGATTTGGAGCCCGTCGCCGCGCAGTTTGGGGTTCCGTTTCACCTGTTTCACAAAACCCCCGAAACCAAGCTCGAACAAGAGCAGAAGGAGCGCGCTCTGCTGCAAGAGCTGAACGTCGACTTGGTCGTCTTGGCTCGCTACATGCAGGTCATGAGCGCTAGCTTTTGCGAGGCGTTTTCGCAGCGCATCATCAACATTCATCACTCATTTCTGCCGGCTTTCGTCGGCGGTAAGCCCTATCACCAAGCCTACGTGCGTGGCGTGAAGCTGATCGGCGCAACCGCCCACTACGCCACCGCCGTACTCGACGAAGGCCCGATCATCGAACAAGACGTGGTTCGCGCGTCCCACCGCGACTCGGTCGAAGACCTCGTGCGCAAAGGCCGCGACCTCGAAAAAGTCGTGCTCGCCCGCGCCGTCCGCTCCCACCTCGACGACCGGATCCTCGTCTACGGCAACAAAACGGTCGTCTTCGACTGAGACGCCCGGAGTCGTAACGGGCCTGGATGGACCCAGATTTTTTCACAGGAAGGGCAGAAGGGCAGAAGGTCTGAATTGGGGCGCCACCATGGTTCGGCGTTTGCGTTGCGCCCTAGCGAGCCGTCGCAATGGCTCGCTAATGCGCGACGCAAGCGAGATACGGATTTGCGCCCAACCTGCTCGCCCTTCTGTCCTTCTGCCCTTCTTGTGAAAAAATCTGGGGACTATGAAGGCGGTACGGCTTTGTGCGGTGACTAGAGGCCTTTGGCGTTGCGGGCGGTGGCGAGGGCTTCTTCGAGGGCGGCGGGGCTGAAGCCGACTTGGATTTGGCCCATGATGTCGATGACGGGGATGGAGGCGCCGCTGCGGCCGGCGCGGGCCAGCTTTTTCTGCATCTCTTCGGCCGCGACCTCGTTGTCGTCGATGTTCTTCTTGATCACGGTGGCGCCGCGCTGCTTGAGGTAGCGCTCGGCGTCGTGACACGGCTTGCACCAGTCGGCGCCGTAGATGATGGCGACCACGCCGCTGGCGGGGGCTTTGGCGGCGGAGTTGCCGCTCGGCGCCTTGCCGTCCGGCCCCGCGCCGACCGGGATGGGGCCGCTGCTGGGAAGCGCGCTGGGCGCCAACGCCTCCAGGCGCGCGGCGCGCTTGCTGGCGCCGAGCTCTTCCCACTCGGCGCGCGGCATGGTCTTGAGCCGGTAGGCTCCGGTGGCCGTCGTTTCGTCCAGGTTGGTGACGTACACGAGCGCGCCGGTGCCCTCTTCGCGGTTGGTCACCACGACCCGCACCTTGCCGCGCCCTTCGGTGGGCACGTCGGCCGGCTTTTGCACCACGTGAAAATCGCCCTTGTCGTCGATCCAGGTCAAAAGCAGGTTCGGTGTGTCGGCCTTCACCTCCAGCGGCGGCAGCTCGCTGGCCTTGGGCGTGGTGCTGGTGTCGTTCGATTTGTCGGTCGTGGGCTTTTTGCAGGCGGTCGCGCCGAGCGCCAACCCCGCGAGCAACAAGCAGCAAGCGCCGCGCTTCATTGGCGCGCTCCCGTTTCGGGGCTGGAAAGCTTGGCTAGGTCGTCCGACAACGTCACCCACTCTTTCATGGCGCGCTCCAACAGCTCACTGTACTCGCGATCTTTGTGGGCCAGATCGTGCAAGCGTTGCCAATCCCCGCTGTCGACGCTTTTGAGCTCGGTCCGGAAGCTGTCCAGCGTGGCTTCCAGGTCGCTGATTTGCTTTTCCAGCTCGGCCACGCGCTTTTTCTTTTTCTCGACGTCGCGCAGGGCGGCTTTTCGGCTGTCGCGGTCGTCCTTGGGCGGCGCGGCAGGCTTGGGGGCGCTGGCCGGCGCGGCGGCGCGGGCGGCCTTGGGCGGAGCCGAGGCACGCCCGCTGCGCTCTTTGGCGTCGGCGTCGGCCTTGCGCCTCCGCTCCAGCGCATCCACGTAGTCCTTGAACCCGCCTTCGTAGGTGTCGATACCCTCGGGCCGAAAGCTCAAGGTGCGGGTGGTGACGGTCTCCAAAAAGCGCCGGTCGTGCGACACCAGAATCACGGTGCCCTCGAAGCCGACCAGAGCCTCTTCCAAGATCTCGGCGGCGGGAATGTCGAGGTGGTTGGTCGGCTCGTCCAAGAACAACAAGTTGCGCGGCTCGAGCAGCAGCTTGGCCAGCGCCAGGCGCGTGCTCTCTCCGCCCGAAAGGCTGCCGACCTTGCGCAGCGGGTCGTCGCCGTAGAAGCGGAAGCGCGCCAGGTACTGTCGCGCGCCGTCCACGTTCAAGTCGCCGCGCACGCTGCGGATTTCTTCGACCCCGGTGCGGGTCTTGTCCAACGAGCCCAGCTGCTGATCGAAATAGCCCTCGCGCAGGTTGGTGCCGCGCCGCACGCTGCCGACGTCCTCGGGAGCGCCGCGCTCGGCCAACAGCTTCATCAGCGTCGTCTTGCCGGTGCCGTTGGGGCCGACGATGCCGATGCGATCGCCGCGCCGCACCAGCAAATCGACCCCTTCGAACAGGCGTTTGCCGCCACGCTCGGCGCCCAGGCCCTTGGCTTCGAGCACGATGTCACCGCTGCGCGGCGCTTCGGCGAAGCGAAAGCGCACGCGCTCGGCGCGCGCCCACACGTCCTCGGGGCGAGCGACGCGCTCCAGCTTGTCCAGCATCTTTTGGCGTGACTGCGCCTGCTTGGTCTTCTGTCCGGCCATGTTGCGGCGGATGAAGTCTTCGGTCTTCTCGACGAACGAAGCCTGCTCTTCGGCCTGGCGCCGCTCGCGCTCCAAGTCCTCGGCGCGCTCTTCGTGGTAGCGCGAGTAGGGCAGGGGGTAGACGCGAAACGTGGTCCGCCCAAGCTCCATGGTGATGCCGCAAACCGCGTCCAAGAACGCGCGATCGTGCGACACCACCAGCACTGCGCCGCGCCAAGCGCACAGGTGCTGCTCCAGCCAACGAATCGTCTCCAGATCGAGGTGATTGGTCGGCTCGTCCAGCAGCAAGATGTCGGGCTCGGAAGCCAGCACGATGCCCAGCGACAAACGCCCGCGCTCGCCGCCCGAAAGCGTGGTCACGTCGCGGTCCAATTCGGGCAGCTTGAAGCCGAGCTTTTCG